>Ga0160423_10000433_pt1 | contig 34027 bp, 32 predicted proteins | sample CRUFie14St8metaG_FD_108191 | JGI IMG/M metagenome (GOLD analysis project Ga0160423, IMG submission 108191) | Marine microbial communities from the Costa Rica Dome - CRUD Field 142mm St8 metaG | ecosystem: Environmental > Aquatic > Marine > Oceanic > Photic zone | place: Costa Rica: the Eastern...
AAAATAATATCTGTTTAATAATATTGCTGTAACTATACCTAGATATGCTCCAAAGATTACATCACTAGGAAAATGTGCGAGTATCATAATCCTGCTTACGCCGACCATAATAGCTAACAGTAAAAACAATATTAAATGCCTTGGGTATATTATCGATAGTGCAACACAAATAGAAAAGATTGTTTGTGAATGTCCAGATGGAAACGAATTCATTGCTATGTCAAAGTTGAGTGGAGAAAAACCATATAGATCTTCTGTAAATAAATAACGCGGCCTATATCGCCCTACTATTACTTTTATTACATGATGCAAAACACCCGACACTACGCACGATAGTATAAGATACAAAAATATCGACTTGTAGCGTTTGAATTGCCTTTCGTACTTTTCCAAGATTGGGAGTTTGGGTCCCAATAAAGACACAGAGAGACCTGTAACGAAAATCACGAGCCACCACGTAGCATCACCAATCATGGTAATAATCCGAAAGGTATCAATAAACAAATAGGTCTGATGCTGGTCTATCAAAAGTGCTAGGTTTCGTTCGAAAAAAAAACCAATGAAAATTATAAATACGATTACAAAAAAGAGTGTTAGACCTAGTGGTTGGTGCCTAATGATCTGTAAAAATCTTCCAATTTTGGATTCATTGTTTAACATGATCGCCTACATTATTTTAACGCTTTTGGAGTGCAGAAAAAAATAAGGAGATTGATAGTCCGGCCTTTCGAGTAGTTAAATGATTTTATTTCTTCTATCTTTTCAATAGAAACCTTTGTTTTTGATAAGTGGTATAGAAATTCGTTTAAATTTCCCCTGTTCACAAGCGCATATGAATAAGGATTGTTTAAAAGGGCTTTTACACCTTCTTCTGGGTTGACTAAAGCGGTGCTACTACCAGTGTAAAAAACCAGACTTGGTTCGTGATAACCTATAGCGACTAGAGGATACTTACCTCCGCTATGTTCCTCTATAATTTGAGCAACTTGCTTAGATGGAAAAAGCCATTTTAAATCTGAAATTGACCATTGAAATAATGGAATAACAAAGAGTCCTACTAAAGCTACTGAAACTGAGAGTGAAAGGACATATTTCCGAAATAAGAATAATGCATAAGCAACGAATAGGAGAAAAACAAACATCAAGCTATTAATAGTGGCCGCAAAATTTAAAACAAAAAAATCTATTTCGTTAAATTTCTCAAATATTAACTCCGGGGTGGCAACAAGTTCTGGGGTCAGTAATTTGGTTTGCTGTAAGAAATTAGAAACGAGCAGAAAGCTGAGACCAACTACAAACCAAATGACACCAATGATTGCCACTTCTATGGCGTTTAAAGAAAAAGTTGATTTGTTACCCTGTTGTTTCGCGACATTTGTCATCCAATAAGAAATTATAATTGCAATTGCGGGGTAGAGCGGTAACACGTAGTGTGGAAGCTTTGTAGGGATGATTTCGAGCATCACCCATGTTGGAATAACCCAAGCAAAAAGAAATTTTACGGTATTTTTTTTTCTTGAATTGATGGCAAATTTTAATGCTGGATAAATAAATAGAGAACTTGGCCAAAGCGTAATTAGCGCAAGTAATAAGTAATAGCCAGGAGGGAGGCCATGAGATTCTACGCCGCTCAGTAATTTTGGAAGCAAATCTTGCCCTAGAGAGGATTGCAAAAAATCCCCTGAAGATTGTATCTGGATCGAAATTATCCACGGTAGGCAAATGCATGCTACTAGAGAAAAGCCTGAGAGAGGTTTTAGCTTTAACACCCATTTTACTTCCCGATCGAGAATGGAAACGACTAACACGGTTAGGAAAATCACTAAAGGGGTGACTGGACCTTTGATCATAACTCCGAGCCCAATACCTCCCCAGAAACATAACCAATTTAGCCAACTTACATGGTTTCTGTAGCTTCTTATCAGGCCGAATTGTGCGATGACCACAGACGCTAGAAGCAATGCGTCACTTTTGGCCATATGGGCCTCGCCAATTAAAAGAGGGGTTGATGCGAGTATTATCGCAGCAATTATTCCACCTGGCGGACGCAAAAAAACGTTGGCTAAGAAGTAAGTTCCAATGACGGCAATTATAGCGGCTAGTAAGGATGGAATTCGGTATGACCAGATTTCTTTTAGTTTAGAAGGCGATAGTAGATTAACGCTAGCTGCCTGAAGCCAATAGGTCGCAGCAGGTTTTTTGTATCTAGGTTCTTCTTGAAAACGAATATCTACAAAATTACCGCTCTCTAACATCTGTTTGCTGGCTTGAGCAAAACGAGCTTCGTCCCGGTCCAAAGCTGGTATCGTGAATAAGCCCGGGAGGTAAAAGGACAAGCAAATCAGGATTATGAGGGTGACGTTTTTGAAATGCACTATCTTAAACGTCGATGTAACTTCAGTTATCACAATAGACTGCCTATCTAAAATTTTACCTAAAACTAGTTTTCAAAAAAATATAATATTCGGGTACAAAAGCGGATGGAAGTGCTTTAGGTAAGTGGCCCTAAGGCTATTCTAAATCTTTTAATTGATTCTTGATTATACTTCTAGCAGGCGCATTCGGGCCCATTTTTTCGAGGAGTTTGGCCCACAGCTTTCTAGCTGAGGAATTATCGCCCTCGGTTTTAGCCAGCAACCCTCCAAAGTAGAGTGACTCCGGGTGCTCCGGTGCTTGTCTACGTATCCTTTCCACGACAACTTTAAATTCTGCTGTCGCGCTAACGTTGGGTGATTCTTCCGGGAAAAGTACTCGTGCCAATTCTAATTGAATATCTATTCTTGTTGGTGCAAGATTTGCTGCCATTATTAAGGCTTGTTTAGATTTCTCGAGCTTACCTAATACTTTGTAGGATCGACTTAAACGAAGCCAGCCGTTGAGATCATTGGGATTATCTTTTAGTTTCGCGGCTAAACCCTCAACCATATTATTAATCATTTCTTGACGATCGTTTTTAGATAAGGTTTGAGCAGCACGAATATCTTCCGACGTGGGACCTTGAAAGCCCTCTTCTAATATGGAGGGCTTAGCAGAGTTTACACTGGGTGCGGTGGATTTTTGATTTGCCGCAAGTCTCTGCTTAGGTTCACTTGTTTTAATCCCTAAGACTTTGGTCGCTTGGTCGATGCGTGACGTTAACATTTTGCGCCAGGGTGCATTTTGAGGCGTTTCGTCAAGGAGAGTGGTCCATTTTTGAAGCGCTAGTTCAATTTTTTCCTGTTGATAGTCAGCTAGCCCCAGATAATAACGCACTCTTGGATCTTTAGGGATACTTTTGGATACTATTTTGAATTGCTTCAGTGCCTCCCGTGAAATGCGCCCTTGGGCCGCTAGGACAAGTGCTTCAGCATATGTTGCCCGGAGTTCTAGATTACTTGGAAATATTGATACACCTTGCCTCAGTGAATCAGAGGCTGCCTCATATTGCTTTCTTATCAAAAGGGTTCGTCCCAGTAGTTCCCAGTTTTGAAGGTCGTCGGGATTAACCTTAAGTTTCTCCTGCAGATTTGTGATCATGTTGTCTATTCCGGCGTGTTGCTCGTTCGGTTCTTTTCCCTGGGAGGTGATTTTTTCGACTGTCTTCGGAGTTTGTAGATCTGCTCTTTTTGATAAAGGGACATCTGGATGTCCCGGTGATCCGAAGTTGGCGTAAATTCCAATGGTGACAGAAGGTATTAAAAAAGAAGCAACTAGCGTAAAGATAACATATGTTGTCGGCGTGAATTTCTTGGATTGATTCTGTTGATTAACTTCAACATTTTCCGTTAAAATTCTTCGCTGGATTTCTGTTTTTATCGCGTTCAACTCTTTAGAGTCGACACGTCCAAGCTGAAAGTCCTTATCAACTTCGGAAAGTTGATCCTTGTATACTTTCAGATTGTAATCAACATTAGTTTCCAAAACCTTTTTTTGCCTAAGAAGAGGCCAGATGACTAAAATTACACATATTAATGTTAAAAGGCCCGCAATACCCCAAAATAACATAATTAGGTTTCATCTTTCTGTTCTAAAAGTTTTGAAAGACTTACCCGTTCTTCCTGGCTAAGTGGTTTTTCAGAGGCCCGACGTTTACTTTTTTTCATCACAAGCACAGTCATCAATAAACCAACTATCAAAAATATCAGTGGTCCATACCACAATAAATAGGTTGAGGCTTTGAATGGTGGATTGAGCAAAATAAAGTCGCCATATCTGTCTACTAGAAAATCAAAAATTTCATCGTTAGTGGCTCCTGCTGTGAGTTTCTCGCGTACGAGGGCTCGTAGATCCTTTGCTAAAGTTGCATTACTATCGTCTATAGATTGGTTTTGGCAGACTAAGCACCTAATGTTTTGGCTCAACATGCGAGCGCGTTCTTCCAGTAATGGATCAGCAAGCCTTTCATTCGGCTCTACTGCCATAATTGGTTGAATATAAATTAGGCAGCCAAGCGCAACCAAACTGAATGCTCTAATTCTACTCATCTTTTTTATTTCGCAGTAGTTGAATAATTGGCATCAATTTTTCCTCGAGTACTCTCTCTGTTAAAGGGCCCACGTGCCGGTAACGAACCTTACCTTCTTTATCAATCAGATAGGTTTCTGGGACGCCATAAACCCCCCAATCGATAGCAGCACGACCATCTTTGTCAGCAACGATCTTCTCAAATGGATCACCAAGCTCGTCTAACCAGCGTATTGCAGCCTGAGTTTGGTCTTTATAATTTATACCGAAGAGCCTAATAGTTTTTTCTTCTGAAATCTTCATTAAGATATCGTGTTCAACTCGGCATGGTCCGCACCATGATGAGAAAAAGTTTACAAGAGTCTCGCCTCCTAATAGATCCTCGTGATCGAAACCTGTTTTATTTTCAAACAATGGTGGCAATTTGTTTTCTGGAACATCTTTATCAATTAGCGCAGATGGTAAAAGTTTTGGGTCACTTTTTTTAACTATAGGAATTATAAAGTAAGTAACTACGCCAAAAAAAACGAGGAAGGGCAAAACAAAGATGGTTTTAGCCATGCTCGGCACCAAGCTCGGCTGTTTTGTAATTTCGTACCCTCTTTTCTGGTGCTCCGATGCGAAGCCGCCTATCAGTGAGGGAAATAATCCCGCCAAGTACCATAAGTAAACAACCTAACCATATCCAAGGAATGAGTGGATTATACCAAATACGGAGCACCCATCCTTTGCGTTTATCACCCTCTCCTATTGTTGCATATAAATCTGCCATCACCGTGCTATAGATCGTGGCCTCTGTGGTGAGCATTTGCTGAACCGGATAAAACCGTCTTTCGGGATATAGGTTCGCAATTATCTTAGAACCCTTTGTAACGAGAATATGTGCTCGTTCACTTTCATAATTTGGACCTTTAAGGCGATCAACTTTTTGAAGCTTTAAGTTGAAGCCTGCGATTTCCGTTTGGTCCTTCTCTTTTGCATTAAACACCACTTCGGATCTCCAAGCGCTATCAGCAGAGGCACCACAAACAAAAATAGCTATCCCTAAATGAGCGAGCGTCATCCCATATGCTGATCTTGGAAGACCTCTGGCACGCAAAAGTGAGTTAATTAAAGGAATTCTAAATAATAGGACTCGGTCTGCGAGTTCCTTTAGTGCTCCGCCTCCTAACCACCCCGCAATAGCGAAACCAATTATTGGCGTAAAGGGTTTGTCACTATTTAGTAGCCAGAACAATATCCCAAGACCACCGGAACATATTGCTGCAACCCAAAGTCTTGACATCGCAGATGCTAGATCACCTTGTTTCCAACTAAGCATTGGTCCGATAGCCATCAAAAGTAAAAGGGGGATCATAATTGGTATAAAGGTAGCATTAAAAAACGGCGGGCCAACCGAAACTTTTTGTCCTGTTGTTGCGTCTAAAAAAAGTGGATACAGGGTACCTAGAAATACAGTGGCAGTAGCAACGGAGAGCAGAAGGTTATTCATTACAAGGCCACCCTCTCTGCTAATTGGCTGAAAAAGACCCCCTAACGCCATTTTTGGTGCCCGAATAGCAAATAGAATAAAGGCTCCCCCTACGAAGAAAGCCAGAATGGCAAGGATAAAAAGGCCTCTTTCCGGATCAACAGCAAAAGCGTGAACGCTCGTTAAAACGCCAGAACGAACTAAAAATGTACCCATTAGGCTTAGCGTAAAGGCAAGAATCGCTAAAAGAATAGTCCAGCTCTTCAATGCATCCCTTTTTTCAACCACTATGGCTGAGTGTAAAAAGGCAGTACCTACCAACCAGGGCATGAAACTCGCATTTTCCACGGGATCCCAATACCACCATCCACCCCATCCTAATTCATAGTAGGCCCACCAACTTCCGAGTGTGATACCGGCTGTAAGTGATGTCCAAGCTAATAGAGCCCATGGGCGTACCCAGCGTGCCCATGCTGGACCAATATTCCCCTCAATGAGTGCCGCAATTGCAAAGGAAAAGGTTATTGAAAAACCAACATAGCCTAAATAGAGCATTGGTGGGTGAAATGCCAACCCCGGATCCTGTAACAATGGGTTTAAATCACGACCGTCTAATGGCGCAGGATTTAAACGCAGAAAGGGGTTGGAAGTAGTTATGACGAATGCGAGAAAAGCAACACCAATTGATCCCTGGATACCAAGCACCCTTGCACGGAGCGTGGGTGGTAAATTCTTGCCAAAGACAGCTACCGTAAACCCAAAAAGAGCTAGAATTAAAACCCAAAGAACCATTGACCCTTCGTGATTACCCCAGACGCCGCTTATTTTGTAAAGCAATGGTTTAAGCGAATGCGAGTTTTCTGCCACATTGGCAACTGAGAAATCTGACGTGATGTAGGCATTTGTTAAAGCACAAAAGGCAAATAGTATGGCAAAAAATTGAGCGATAGCTGAAGGTTTGCCTATCTCCATCAAAACCGTATTTGATCTGTGTGCACCTAGCAATGGCACAACTGTTTGAACGGTTGCCATAACTAAAGCTAGGATGAGTGCAAAGTGGCCGAGTTCAGCTATCAATTTTTATTTCCTCCCTTCCATTTTCCGGCTTTTTTTAGAGAGTCAGCGACTTCTTTTGGCATGTAGTTCTCATCGTGCTTTGCCAAGATGGTCTTAGCACGGAATATACCTTTAGAGAGATGCCCTTCGGCCACAACACCCTGATTTTCTCTAAACAGGTCGGGTAAGGAGCCTCTGTAGATTGCAGGGATAGAATGGTTTAAGTCTGTGACTTCGAAGCGCACCGTTATTCCGTCTTTAGATTTTCTCAATGATCCATTTTTGACGAGCCCACCAATCCGAATTTGCTTATCAGTATTTATGAACTTTTCTTTTATATCACTCGGGCTGTAAAAAAAAACGAGGGTATCTTCAAATGCAGTTAGAGCGAGTGCTGAAGCAACGAGTAGTGATAAAAAACCTAAACCTATAAATGTTAACCGCCGGCGCGTTGGTGTCATGAGTTTTTTTCGACCTTAGAAGTTTTTTTGCCCTGTTCCCGGTTATTTTTGACGATTTCACCCAGTTGGCGTTGTGCGATGCGATAGCGAAATAATGAGTAGGCTAATATCGTAACTAATAATATTGCCGTCGACCCGTAAGCTGACCATATGAAAAGCCCATGTATATCCATATTATCATTTGTAGTTTGTTAAATTCCCCAGGTAAACTACCATAGATATAGATCAGTATAAGGCATGTGCCAAGAGTAGCACGTCGCTTACAGGACAATGCGGCAATCAGCCGCTTTTCAATAACTGTTTGGCCTCAATTCTTTTTTCAATCAATATAGTCCGCATTTTTATGATTAAAATCGAAATAAGGAGGAGCTTGAAAGCCAGAGCCATAAATAATAATGGTGTGAGCATAGATATATCTATTGCTGGGGCGTCAAGGCGAGATAAACTTGCAGGTTGATGCAGAGTATTCCACCAATCTACAGAAAATTTTATTATTGGGACATTTACAAAACCTATCAAGGCTAGTACGGCAGCCGCTTTCGAGCCTTTTTCGGGATCATCGAACGCGTTTACCAAAGCCATATATCCGAGGTATAAAAAAAATAGGACAAGAACTGACGTTAAACGCGCATCCCATACCCACCACGTTCCCCACATAGGTTGTCCCCACAGAGCGCCGGTAATTAACGTGATCGCAGTAAATGCTGCTCCTATTGGTGCTAATGATCGAGCTGCTATATCAGCCAATGAATGTTTCCATATAAGAAAGCTCGCGCTAGCTGCGGCCATAAGAGAATAGGTCAATAGCGACATCCACGCAGCCGGTACGTGAACATACATAATTCTTACTGTTTCGCCTTGTTGGTAATCCGCGGGCGAGTCAAAAATGCCAAAGTAAAGCCCAAACAGAAAGCAGACTGCCGCAAATGACGACGTCCAAGGCAGAACCCTGGTGGATAGTTTTGTAAATTGGCCTGGATTTGCAAATTTATGCATTTCTCAATCCTAGTTAGTTAAATGGCGGAGCGTTGCTGCTGTCGCCCATGGGCAGAATACCGATGATATGATTAATAAGGCGCCGAGTAATTTGACTGCCGAGGAAATTTCAACACCTTCACCGCTTGCATTGATTGCTGCGACAGAGAAGATTAGTATAGGAATTATCAAAGGCAATATTATGAGCGAGATTAGCACTCCAGAACGCCTAGAGCCAAGAACTAATGCTGCTCCAACACCACCCATCAGACTAATTGTGGGCGTTCCAAGCAACATCGTAATTAGGAGTGTTGAGTATGAATCCAAATTCATATTAAGCATAGTAGCCAAAACTGGCGATATCAGCAGTATAGGAAATCCTGTGGTAAGCCAATGAACGAAGCATTTACCAAGAACAAGTAATTCCAGTGGGTAAGAAGTCAGGATCATCTGATCTAATGAGCCATCATCAAAGTCCGATTGAAAAACCCCGTCGAGTGATAGCATCGCTGAAAGCAGTGCACAAATCCAGATTATACCTCCAGATAGTTGTTGAAGCACACCTGGATCAGGGCCAATTCCTAATGGAAAGAGAGTGACTGCAATCACAAAAAAGAACAGAACCACCCAAGCATCGTTGGCACTTCTGTAAACAAGGATCAAATCACGCTGGACTAAAGCGAGAAATTTTTTCATTATTTATCCTTCAGAGTAAGGGAAACTCTGCAAAAAACATGTTATCCCTTTTTGAAATTATCAGTTTTTAAAATATGAACAGGACATTCGACCCTTACTTCATCATGACTGGCCATAACCACAATGCCGCCCCTTTCACAATGATTATTCAATAGAGTAATTAGGCTCCTAAGGCCCGCTGTGTCCAGCCCAACTGTTGGCTCATCAAGTAACCATAGTGACGCGGGTTTCAACATTAGTCTCGCAAGCGCTAATTTCCGGCTTTGACCAGAGGATAAACATCGTGCAGGTGAATTTGAAGAAGTAGTGAGGTTAAATATTTCGAGGCTATGCTCTAACTGATCTCTTTTGTCTTTATCTCCCAAATGTATTTTCTGCCAATATTTTAGGTTCTCCTTTATTGTTAGGTTTGATTTTATTGCGGTCGAATGACCAACATATATCATCCTTTTGAAGTGCTCTGACAGATTGTCCAGCACATCGTCATTATTCCAACAAATCTTCCCGGATGCTGGCTTAGTTAACCCTGCCATAATTCTTAAAAGCGTTGATTTTCCGGACCCGTTTTCTCCATTTAAGAGCAACATACCGCCTGACTCAATTTTGAATTCAAGATTTTTAGCTAAACAGCGTCCACCCCTAGTCACTTTTAAATTGGTACCAAAAAATAAGTTCTTCATGCGGGTTTAAGCTACTCTACCATTGTCTCGGTATCATTATTACTGGTTGTTTGTGGTGCTCATGCATAAACAAAATATTTGATGCTATCAAGTAATCCTCCTAAAGGTAGCGCTCCAATAGTAATTTGTTATTTGTAACTGATTTTATCATTAGGTTAGTAAATTTTCTGAAATTACTTAATAAAATGCAAGTCCTGAAAAAGGACACTTGCTTTACGATTGCAGAGTAACCTACTGTTCATTTGAAAAGTTAACGAGGAGACAAAAAAATGCCCGCTAAACCAGCTTCAGATGCCTTAAAAAGGTTCACGGTGCTAGATCTAACCCGCGTGAGAGCAGGGCCAACATGTGTCCGGCAGTTAGCTGACTGGGGGGCCAACGTGATAAAGATAGAGTTACCGGAGGCTATGGAAAGTGGAAATGGACTTGGTGGCGCTCGGCATGGTCCCGATTTCCTAAATCTGCACAGAAACAAACGTGCTATGACACTTAATCTAAAGGAAAGTAAGGGTGTTGATCTGTTAAAGCGGTTAGTGAGAAAAGCGGATGTCATCGTAGAAAATTATCGACCCGAAGTGAAAGAACGCCTGGGTATAGACTATGATGTTCTAAGTAAAGAAAATCCGGCACTAGTATACGCGAGTATCTCGGGTTTTGGGCAAGACGGTCCGTATGCAAAACGACCAGGCTTCGATCAAATCGCCCAGGGGATGGGTGGGGTAATGTCTATTACAGGATTGCCGGGGCAGGGGCCTGTTAGGGCAGGTATCCCGATAGCCGATTTATGTGCGGGCCTATTTGCGGCCCAGGGAATTATGATCGCCCTTCTTGAGCGAGAGGTCTCAGGTAAAGGTCAATGGATCGATACTTCCTTGCTCCAAGCTCAACTGTTTATGCTAGATTTTCAGGCAGCACGTTGGTTGGTCGATGGTGATGTTCCTCAACAGGCTGGCAATAACCATCCAACGAGTATTCCGACTGGAGTATTTAGAACCAAAGATGGTTATATCAATTTGGGTGTAGCGGGACAGGTAATTTGGAAGAGGTTCTGCGATCTAGTTGGCCGAGAGGATTTACGAGATCATCCAGACTATTCTGATGCAGAAGCAAGATCAAAAAATAGAGATGCGCTAAATAAGGAAATTGAATCATTTATAAAAACAGAAACATCTAGTTATTGGGTTGAGCTGTTGAATAAAAATGGTGTGCCTAGTGGCCCGATTTACAGCATTGACCAAGCCTTTGAGGACCCTCAAGTTAAGCATTTGGAGATGGCCAAGAAAGTTAAAGGACATGCTCGGGGAGATATCGATCTTGTGGGGCAGCCAGTTCGCCTCTCCCGTACACCGAGCGGCATGTCACTGCCGCCCCCTGATTATGGCGAACACACTAATGAGGTACTCGATGAACTTGGATTAAGTGATGCCGAGATAAAAGAGCTTCGCGAAGCAAACATTATTTAATTATCCTGAAAGCTGAAGGTAGAATGATATGATTGTTAAAGATATCGTAGAACGTGGTTCCGGCCCTTTATTAAGTGAAGTTCATGAGAAGATTGCTTGGATAGTATTTAATAATCCCCAACGCATGAATGCGATGTCCCAAGAAATGTGGGACAACGCAGCGAGCTTGCTAGATAAGTACGGTTCGAACCCAGAAGTCCGAGCGATAGTTTTGACGGGCGCAGGTGAAAGGGCTTTTGTCGCTGGGGCTGATATTTCCAAATTTGAAACAGAGAGAGCTTCAGCAGAAGCAATGGCTTCATATAACCAATCCGTGTCAAATTTTCATGATTCTCTAAATGTAATCGCAAAACCAACAATTGCCCGTGTTAATGGGTATTGTATAGGTGGTGGTTTAGCGATAGCTATAGGCTGTGACATAAGAATTTGTTCTGAAAAATCCACTTTTGGGGTTCCCGCGGCAAAACTGGGGATAGGATATAAAGCTAAAGGGATAATGGAGTTAGAAAGGTTGGTTGGGCCTGCTTTTACGGCAGAAATCTTCTACACAGGGCGCCAGTTTTCTTCGGAAGAGGCCAAGGTTATGAGACTTGTAAATCATGTAGTGTCTGAAGATAAGTTAGATGAAGCTGTTGCAGATCTTTTAGGACGAATTGCTCAAAATGCTCCACTTTCCATCAGGGCAGTGAAGGAATCTTTAATAGAGACAGGAAAACCTGAATCAAAGAGGGATTTCTCAGCTCACCATTCCACAGTCGAACAGTGCCAAATCAGCAGTGATTATACGGAAGGGAGGACGGCGTTCATGGAAAAACGTCGCCCGGTATTTACAGGAACATAAAACCGATATTGTTATTAATGCAGTAGCGGGAATTTAATCCGCAGCCTTTTCTTTTGTAAGAGTAACGGCTGTCTCGTTGAGCCGTTTGATAACATCATTTCCTAACCAAAACTCCCATCCCCTGGTTTTGGAATTTATGTTCCGTGCTTCGTTTTTAACTTTTTCTTTGGCGTTTTTACTTGTAACGGCTGAAATGTGAGCCCATGGTCGCTTATCGCTTCCGTCTTCTCTTGCTAGTTTTAATGTTACGATCAACCCATCGGAGGTTTGCCACACTACGGATCTTAGGTTGGGATCCGGTGTGAGTTTAGCCGGGCGAACATCTTTTAGTGTGAGGTTTTCTGGTATCGTTCCAACATTTAAAACACGGTATCGCGATTTAATTTCCCTGTCTTTGGATAAGTCTTGTATGTCAAAGCGTTCCATATCCGTATTATACCGCAGTACTAAAGTTGGTTGATTAGAGGATTGGAAACTTGCTTCGAGTATTCGCTCGCGCTGAATCGATAATAACACCACAGATAACCAGTCTAAGATTTCTCCTCGTACGTCTAACTCGCCGCGCACCAACCAGGTTTGGGCATCATTAGATTGGCGAAAATAGGAAGAAGGTGTTCCACCAGAGAGATTCTGGATGCGTTTGCCAAAGTGTGCATCAACGAGAATTTTGCCGCTATCGTCTTCTAAAATTATCTGTGTTGCTTTAGATGTTTTTAGATTTGTATTTCCCAAGTTCAGTTTCTTATGTCTATTTGGGTCTTTTGTTTTTGCTTCCAAATAAACCAGTTCCGTCAAACCCAACAGCGTCTCGCGGATAGCGGTGTCCCTTGCTAAGTAACCTCCTTTTTCAAGAACTTTCCAATGTTTCCCTTCAGGGACAATTGTAAAACTCTCCTTTTGGGAACCTTGAGAATTTTTGATTGTAATTTTTCTAATTGATCCGATCTCGGACGCCAATGCCGGAAAAACCGAAGTTTCTGTAACTTTGCTTATAGTGCTAGATAATCTCTCATAATAAACCGAGAAAGCCGCGGCGGTAACAACTAGTGTTAGTAAGGCCAGTTTAATTACAAATTTTTTGTTTAGCATATTCTTTTAATCATCTAAAATTTGTAGGCATGTCTCTTGCGCCGGAGGCTTCGTGCAATCGCTAAAATAATAAGGAAAGCAGTAAGAGCCAGAGGAACCAAAGCTATATTAAAAAACCAAAGCCTCATTTCCAAACTCTCATATTCATTAGTTAATGAACGGCGCACTTTTCTGAGTTCTGATCTTAATTTTAAAATTTCACGCTGCATTTTTTCCATGGTGCGCTGATCGTTTTTGGATATAACGGCTTCACTGCCTTCCGGGTTTTTTTGCCTTACTTCTTTCAATTTTTTTTCGGTATTCAATAGAGTTCGCCTAAGTTGACGTTCTTTATCTTCAAATTTTTGCGAGGCTATTTGTTGAATGTTTCGTAATACTTCGAATGGGCGGCTCGCCGTACCGCGTCCCCGCAAAGCCATTAAATTGCTTCCGCCCGATAAAGTTTCTATCGCATTTAAAACAAAATCACCATTGTTGGCTGTCGCGACAGGCACCTTCTGTCCAGCAAAATCCCTTTTTATTACCCAGAACCGATCTGCCAGTATATCGGCATCGGCCACAACGATGACATCAAGAGGCTGGGATGATTTTTTCAATGCTTTATTTGGTAAGCGGATCGGCTTGGTATCCTTCTTTTCGTTTCCAGCGTGATCGTCTTTTGTTTCAAGTAGTCCTTCCGGAAAACTGGACTTAACCTTTCCATTAACGCGAGCAGCAATAGTGTATTGACCGTCACCAGGTGTAAACTCCCTTAATAGCTTTTTAGGATTGCGAAACCCTTGTACTTTTTTTGCACTTATCAAGTTAGAACCGGGGGAAGAAACTATAAGCGGAGATATTTTAATTGGTGCTTCTTGTGATGCACTTATATGGCCAGCGCTAGCCACTGCAACAACCTCGATATTGGATGTAATCGGAGACCGCCGATCTAGGCTTGGTCCTCTAAGTTCTAGCCAGGGCAGGTATTCAATCAGACGGTTACCTGCTTCAGGCAAAACTTTCCGAGCGCTTAAGCGGTCTACAACCACCTTGGCGGGATCGTACTTGAGACCCCATGTATCAAAAAGTTTTGCAAGTGAGCTACCTTCAACTGATGGACGCATCATTTGGCCCTGCATTGCCTCAGTTTCAGCAAAAGGATCAACGAAAATAATCGCTTTACCGCCAGCTAGCAAATACTGGTCTATAGAAAACAGTGTTTTTTCGGATGTGTTTTTTGGATGAACTATCAACAAAACGTTTATGTCTTCTGGCACGCCATCGAGTTCTTTGCCTAAAAACCTTGTCTCGAATAAGCTTCCAATTTGGTCACGAACTACGTAGGGCGGCACTGCTTCTTGTTGACCGGTAGCGGTGAATTTTACCGTTCCGTCAGTTGGAAGTGTGCTGAGTATTCCAACTACTGTCGGTTTTGTCTTTGCTAACGCAAAAAGCATTCTTGATATATCGTATTCCAAGAATGCTTCCCTTTCTATCTGGATAAAAGGTATTTTTTCAATATCATCGGTTGTATTCGTGCCAACCAGACCAAAATACATATTGTCGCCACCACTAACAGCTGGGATACCTCGTAAGCCGGAGGCTACAGCTCTATCCTCGATATTAGAGAATGGAACTGGATCTAGTAATTCCAGCTTAATTTTGCCGCTTGATATACTTTCGTATTCAGCTAACAAATCGCGAACACGATTTGCGTATACACCAAGGTGGGGAACTTGTTGCGAAAGGCCCGATGAAACATAAAGTCTAAAAGTTATTTGTTCATCTAGCTCATTGATTAGCGATTTTGTTGATGGGGAAAGCGTGTAAAGATTATCTTCGGTGAGGTCTAAACGTTTTGAATGCATAGAGCCAGCGGCAAGGATGTTTACTGCGATAAAAAGAATGACGAGCAGAACCAGACTTATTATAGCAAAGCGAGCAGCATTTTCTGCATTTTCGTCTATGCTTTTCGTCGTCTCTTTCATCTAAGTAGCCTTGCGCCAGTCGATTATTAATGCATTCGCAGTCAACGAAATAACTATTATCGAGGCAAAGAAAATTAAATCTCGGAGATCGATCACCCCTCGTTGGATTGATTGAAAATGAGGAAGAAAACCAAAATTGCCTACTGCCTGAACGAATTCAGATGGCGCCCAAGCTGAAAAAAAGTCGAGTACTACCGATGAGCCGGCTAGAGTAAAGAGGAAACAGACAGCGGTCGTTAAAACGAAGGCAATTATTTGGTTTTTTGTCGTGGCGGATAGCATGGAGCCAATAGCTAAATAGGAACCAGCCATAAGAGCGCTACCTAAATACGAAGCAATTATAACCCCGTTATCTGGTTTGCCAAGGTAATTTACTGTAATCCAAAATGGAAAGGTCAAACAGAGTGCTGTGATACTGAAGGCCCAAGCAGCGAGAAACTTGCCAACTACCGCATGCCCCATAGTGATGGGTAGTGTTAGGAACAACTCAATTGTTCCTTGTTTTCTTTCTTCGGCCCATAAACGCATTGACAATGCGGGCACTAGAAAAAGATATAGCCAAGGATGGAATTCGAAAAAGGGCACTAGGTCAGCTTGATCACGCTCCAGATAACTTCCCATAAAGAAAGTGAGCAATCCTGCTAACATCAGAAATATCACTATAAATATGTAAGCGAGGGGAGTTGAAAAATATGCCTGAAATTCTCTAATAAAAATTTGGCCTACATTACGCATTATTCGTGACCTTTCTGAATACCTCATCAAGGTCGCCTGCCCCCGACTGAGATTTTAATTCCTCAGGAGAGCCGTCAGCTACAACTTTACCAGAAGCAATGATCATTGCGCGAGTACAGACCGCATCAACTTCTTCAAGGATATGGGTAGAAATTACGATACATTTTTCAGACGCCATTGACTTAATCAAATCTCGCACGACCTGCTTCTGATTTGGATCCAGGCCATCTGTTGGTTCATCTAAGATAAGAACAGCCGGGTCGTGTATTAAGGCCTGCGCAAGCCCAACCCGTCTTTTGTAACCCTTTGATAACGTTTCTATAGGCTGACGCGCAACGTCTTCTATTCGCGTTATATTAATTGCATAATCCACTCTATCAGTCTTTTCGCTACCTCTAAAACCTCTTATCGATGCAATAAATTTCAGAAATCCATAAGGGGTCATATCCGGATAGGCCGGTGCACCTTCTGGCAAATAACCAACGGTTCGTTTCACTTCTAATGGGTTTCTTATTATATCGTGGCCACATACACTTGCAGTTCCGGAAGTCGGAGATAAAAATCCCACGACCATTTTCATCGTCGTTGATTTTCCTGCGCCGTTAGGTCCAAGGAACCCAAGGACCTCGCCTTTGTTTGCAATGAAACTGACGTTGTTAACGGCGGTCTTGAGGCCAAATCGTTTAGTCAATCTATCAATTTTAAGAGCTTCTATCATATCATGTTCGATGTTGTGATTTAAGATATATAAATTATTGGAGCAATTTTTCTACTATATACCTAATTGGAGTTCAATATTCCGATGCGAGTGAAATAGTGGTAAGTGTAAACGATAATACCATTTAAAGCATTAGACTTTGACCATTTTCAATGTTCTAGGGAAAGAAACTTACCATGCAAACTTCTCTTCCACTATCCGGGGTGCGTGTTTTTGATCTTACAAGAATTCTTGCGGGTCCCACTTGTACACAGCTTCTAGGTGATTTAGGCGCCGACATCATAAAGGTGGAAAAACCATTTGTGGGGGATGATACGAGGACATGGGGTCCGCCATATGTGAAGGATAGGCTGGGAAATGATACGACGGAGTCTGCATATTATCTTTCAGCAAATCGAAATAAGCGATCAGTAACAATCGACCTCAGCCAACCAGCAGGAATTGAATTGGCCAAAAAGTTTATAGAAAAATCAGACGTTTTGATAGAAAATTTCAAGGTGGGAGGCTTGGCAAAACTGGGGTTAGGTTACGAAGACATTCGAGAACAATTTCCGCACCTGGTCTACTGCTCGGTTACAGGTTTTGGGCAGACTGGCCCTTACGCGCCCCGCGCCGGGTATGACTTCCTAGCTCAAGGCATAGGCGGAATTATGAGTATAACGGGTGCTCCAGAAGGCGAGCCCGTTAAGGTGGGGGTGGGGATAGCAGACGTGATGACCGGTATGTACGCTTCCACGGCCATTCTAGCCGCTTTGAGGCATAGAGACGCGACCGGTGAAGGACAGCACATAGACACGTGTCTTTTAGATACGCAAATTTCATGGCTGATAAATGAGGGCACAAATTATTTAATCTCTGGGAAAATTCCAAAAAGGTTGGGCAACGAACATCCAAATATCGTACCCTACAAGGTGTTTTCAACATCAGATGGTTACGTGATCTTAGCGGTCGGTAACGACAGACAATTTAGGGATTGGTGTACGGCAGCCGGAGCCGATGATTTAAAGGATGATGAGCGTTTTAAAACTAATCCGCTAAGGATAAAAAATCGGGAGGTTCTTTATCAAAAAATGCCCAGCTTCATGAAACGGAAAACTACCAAAGAATGGTTGTCGATAATGGAGGAAGTGAAGGTCCCATGTAGTCCCGTAAATAATATTGAGCAAGTTTTTGATGATCCACATGTCAAGCATAGAGAGATGAAAATTGAGATGGATCACGAGCTTTCCGGATCAGGCAAAGTGCCCTTAATTGGTAATCCCTTGAAGCTGTCGGCGACGCCCCCCCAATACCGGAGGCCTCCTCCAACGCTGGGGCAGCACACGGAAGAGGTTCTTAGTGAAATACTTGAACTTAATTCTCAAGAGATAAAAGAGCTAAGGGACAAGGGCGCTATTTAGTAGCAAACTTGTTAAAAAATGACTTTGTTGCTTTGGACGTGAAAGGTTTAAATTGTGAATAGTTACACTGAGCTAACGCTAAGGATACCTGTAACCCCACCCTAGGAACGCTCTTTATGTCAACTCATGAAAAACATCTCAAGCGTGGCTGGACAACAGGCGCATGTGCGGCCGCAGCAGCAAAATCGGCTTATCATGCGCTCATAAAGGGCGAATTCTTGGATCCGGTTGAAATAACTCTGCCAAGGGGACAGAAGGTTTCGTTTTCCCTGGCCTTGGAGGAAAATGATTTCCCGAAAATGACGGCTGGAGTCATAAAAGATGCAGGAGATGATCCTGACGTTACGCATGGGGCGATGATTAAGACAACGCTAGCGTTTAGCAATGGGCAGACTGGTATTGTCTTCAAGGCAGGCGAAGGCGTTGGTCGTATCACAAAACCAGGGCTACCTCTTGATGTTGGTCAAGCAGCAATCAATCCAGTGCCTCGTGAAATGATTTCCGCGTCCATAAATGAGTTGGCCTCCATCTATCATTCAGATCGAAATGTTGAAGTTGAAATATCAGTGCCAGGCGGCAAAGATTTGGCGCTTAAGACGTGGAACCCACAACTAGGGATTGTTGGGGGCATATCCATTCTTGGAACTACAGGAGTGGTAATACCCTTTTCTTGTTCGGCGTGGATACATTCGATCCACAGGGGTATTGACGTTGCACGAGCAACAAAAACCTTCCATGTCGGCGCTTCTACGGGATCTACCTCTGGTAAGGCAGTTAGAGAAAAACACAATTTACCAGAAACATCCATGATAGACATGGGCGATTTTGCAGGCGGGATGCTTAAGTATTTAAGAGGACACCCAGTTCCAAGAATTACGATTGGCGGAGGTGTTGCTAAACTTTCAAAACTTGCACAGGGCCATTTAGACCTTCATTCAGCAAGAAGCCAATTAGATCTAGACTGGTTAGCCGAACAAGTAGCAACCCTTGGAGGGACTGGCAGTACAATTGAAGCTATTAAAAAAGCTAACTCTGCGTTAGAGGTATTCGAATTAGCTGAAAGTCATAACTTACCATTAGCTGACCGAATAGCAGACAAGGCTCGGATTACAGCTTTGAACGTGTTATCCGGAGCGCCTGTGGCCGTGGAAATACTCGTCTTTAATAGACAGGGACAGCTAATAGGTATGGCCCATGGATGGTAAAAATATCTTAATACTTGGCGGAACTGGTGATGCCATATCTATTGCTGAGAAACTATCTCTAATTGAGCATTATAAGATAATAACTAGTTTAGCTGGCGTGACTCAAAAACCACGACTTCCTATCGGAAAAGCGCACATTGGAGGTTTTGGGGGTAGAGAGGGGTTGATAAATTTCTTAGAGGCGAACAAAATTAATCTAATAGTTGATGCAACGCATCCGTTTTCTACTCAAATAAAAGAAAATGCAATTTTTGCATCAAACGAATTGTCTGTGCCGATAATACATTTTGTTCGCAATCAGTGGGAGATGGAGATTGGCGATAAGTGGCACATGGTAGATAACCTGCCGCAGGCATCTAACAAATTACGTGAGCTAAGCAGTACGCGGAAATTGAAAGTTTTTTTGACTGTTGGTCGAAAGGGGTTAGCTGACTTCGCTGATATACTCAATTGTAAATTTGTAATCCGTAGTATTGAAAAACCGCCTGTTCTGGAGAGATTTTCTCGCGCGGTTTGGATTGAGGGTAGGGGCCCTTTCAGTTCTCATAATGAGCTGAAACTCCTTAAGCAGGAACAGATCGATATTATTGTAACGAAAAATAGCGGAGGGTTATCTGGAAGAGCTAAATTACTTGCGGCGCGGACCTTGGGTCTTCCCGTTATAGTAGTTCGGCAACCACCGAGACCGCTTGGCGATAAATGCGACTCTATAGAGGGTGTTGTAGAATTGTCTCTTAAAAAAGTTGGTGAAGCGTAGGTATTTGCCTAAGTTCTTTTGTTTCTTAGAAGATGGGTTTTGGTGGGGTCATATAAAGCGCTATCCTCGAAATTTTGATTTTCTAAAACAGAGCCCACCAGGATCAGGGCGGTGCGCGTTATTTTTTCTCGTCGGGCCGCGTCGGCCATATTCTCAATATCAGTTTTGATTATTTTTTGATCTGGCCAGCTTGCGCGATAAATAATTACAACAGGGCACTTTAAGCCATAATAGGGCTCTATTTCTCTTCTTATAAACCTCAAGTTTCTTATTGAAAGATGGATGGCAAGTGTGGCTCCAGTTGCTGCTAACTTGAACAACTCTTCGCCCTCGGGCATTTTTGAGGACTTCATGGAAGTTCTAGTCAGAATGACCGTCTGACTAATTCCCGGGAGCGTCAATTCTTGCCCCAAGGTTGCAGCTGCAGCAGCGTAGGCGGGTACGCCAGGCGTTATTTCGAAATCTATTTTCAGATCCTTAAGACGCCGGATTTGCTCCGATATGGCTCCATATAGTGAGGGGTCGCCTGAATGAACCCTCGAAATATTTTTTCCTAGACTGTGTTGATCGGCGATAATCTGTATGATTTCGTTCAAATCTAGTGGCGCTGTATCGACGACAATAGCATCTTTTGGCGCGAAACTAATGACCTCTTTCGGAACTAGTGAGCCCGCGAATAGACATACGCTGCAGCTTTCTATTAAGCGTCTTCCCCGGACAGTAATGAGTTCAGGGTCACCAGGTCCTGCGCCTATAAAGTGGACAGTCATTGATCTATCACTCGACTTTCAGAGGAGTTTTGCAAATATCCTCTCGGTGTAAATATTTTTCTATCAACGATCTTGGTTTGGCTGTTCCCAATTATTATTATTGATAGCATGTCTATAGCCTCTTTCTCCAAGTCCATTAAACTCGTTATGATGACTTCCTCTTCCGGTCGGCCAAGTGATTTTCCAACAGATACCGGAGTAGTTGGTCTATAATGTCTTTTCAATAACTCTAGGGCGGTCCGGAAGTTCCCACCCCGTTTTTTTGAAGTTGGGTTGTAGAGGGCGATAACAAAGTCGCCTTCGCATGCTTTTGTTAAGCGTTTTTCTATTACGGCCCAGGGTGTAAGTAAATTTGATAATGAAATTGCACAAAAGTCATGTCCGATCGGAGCGCCTACAAGTGCTGCGCAAGCCTGAAGTGCGGAAATACCCGGCGATACAAATATTTCGACCCGCTTCCAATGAAGGTTATCAGTTTGGCTGATGCAATCAAAAACGAGGCTTGCCATTGCATAAATACCAGGGTCACCTGATGAAATAAGGGCTACCTTTTTCCCTTCGCATGCTAGGTTAAGTGCAGCAATAACTCGTTGTTTCTCTTCGCCTAGTTTAAAGGCGTGCTTTTTTTTGTTTGTAGCCAAACTTCCTAATAAATCTAAATAAAGAGTATACCCTACTAAATCAGAAGAATCTTCAATACAACGTCTTGCTTCAGGTGTCAGCCATTCGGCTTTCCCGGGACCCAAACCAACAACACTTAATATGCCGCGAGCTTTACCTACCGAGTTTGGGTCGATGAGAGTTTTCGTTTTAGCTATGGCACACGTTGCTCGACGTGACTTTGTTTTTTCAACTATAAGTTCACCATGAGAACCTGCAGCGGCCAGAGCTGATGCTTCGGCCACTCCATGAGAACCAACCTCTCTAAAGACGATCTCTGACGGATTTTTTAATCTCGGTGTTTCTTCTTCTAGAGTAACCGAATCAAAAAACCTCAACGGTTTATTGAAAAAATCAGCAATGGCATTTATGGCTATCTCATCCATTTTTTGCTCAATTGAGACGAATACAGCTATGCTTTCTTTTGAAAGGTTATTATTCTCTAGTGTGGTTTGCACAAGCGAAATTAGCTCGTTGACTGATGTACCGCGTTCACAACCAACGCCAACAGCGAGGCATTCTGAATTATAAATTAATTCAAATTGGTTTCCTGTTTCATTAAAGTGGGTACTCCTGATTTTCAATTTTCCGTCATGACTGACAGGAATGCCTGTGTTTTTTAACCAGGGTAAATAACCGTCTAGACATACTTTTTCTCCCGATAAAAGATTTTTCATAAAGGATTTGTAATCTTTTGTATTTGCGAGATAAAACTGGCCGGGTGGGGCGTCTAGCGCTACGTTATAGTAAAGGTCGCTTGCGGTTGTTATAGAAGCTTTGATTTCCAAAAAGTCAGCCAGCTCCAATGAGAGGTCATTTGCGCCCTTATGTCCACCTAGTGCTGGAATAACAGCGCTTCTGTCTTCAGCAACCACGATAACGGATCCCTCAGTCGATTTCTCTCGAATTGAAGCGGCCAGCAATCGTATAAGGATGCCCAGCGCTCCAACAAAAACGATTGTTGTTTTATTTTTAAAAAGTTTATTTAGGTGGGCTTTTAAATCCGGCACAACTAGATCACAAGCCCCAAATGTGCCATGGACTTCACAGCTCAAATGCTGGCCTAATTGCTGTGCAGTGTTTAAGCCTGAGGATGAAACTACTAAAACAACAGTTACAGCCATGCTTTGTTTCTTTTGTGTACAAGTATGATAGAAAAGTATGGGACATCACTTTCTACTACATCGACAATGTCTACAATTCGTTCATTCTTCATTGTAGCTCGTTCAATATAGACAGAGTTCTCCAGCAGGCCTAATTTTTCCAAAAGCCGGCGAATTCTTGAGAAATGCCTTCCCAACTTTATTATGGCAAACGCATCGGCCATGTTTATTTGTTTTTCAAGCGCGTCGTCTGCTAATGGGGCGGGCAGAACGGTGAGGATATCGTTGCCGGCAGCCAGTGGGGTTTCCAGTATGGCAGCGCTCGCCATAAGAGACGATACCCCGGGGATTACTTCAACATTATACCTCTTCCTAATTAGTCCGAAAAGGTACATGAAAGAACCATAGAAGAAGGGATCACCTTCACATAAGATAACGACCGTTTTATTTTCCAGGGCAGCATTAAAAATTTTTTCACTCGCTGACTTATATATTTTCATAGCTGGGAAGCGGTTTGTCGACATCGGTATAGAGACGGGCAGCTCTTCGCAGGTTTTTGGAAAGTGTGGTGCGGCAATTTTTTTGGCAATGCTGCTGCCATTTTCTGGCGCTGGGTAAACGACGAGGTTTGCTTTTGCAAGTGTCTGTTTGGCCTTGATGGTTAAAAGATCAGGGTCTCCTGGCCCAACACCGATCCCATAAATTTTAGCTTTCATTAATTTGATTTCTTTCACCCAAATTCTTAAACAGTCTCAATTGTGTTACAGGCATTTGGGAGCGCCATCCCCTATATTTGCCAAGGGGTTCTGATTTTGAAATATTTATTTTCGTAATCGATCCTCCTAGTTGCGCTTGTCTTCGCGTCAAAATTTCTTCTCCTTCAATAGTGACAACATTTGTTACTAAACAGCCACCCTCTTGTAATGATTCCCAGCATTGATCAAAAAGGTCTTCCGTCGTGATACCTCCACCTATAAATATCGCATTGGGGCGAGGAAGGCTTAGAAGGCATTCAGGGGCATGGGCATTAATGACCTGCAATTTAGGTGTACCTAACTGGTTGGCGTTTTTAACAATCGTAGCAGCTCTGTCGACGTCTTCCTCTATCGCGATTGCCAACGAACGTTGGCTTAGGCGCATCCATTCAATGCCAACAGAGCCAGAACCAGCTCCAACATCCCATAGTAGACTTCCAGGATAAGGCTGCAAAGCCGATAACGTTATGGCTCTAACCTCCTTTTTGGTCAACATTCCGTCATTGATAAATAAGTCATCTTCCAGACCTGGGTGCCTTGTCACTAAAACGGTCTCGGGCGAACTTAAAATCTCTATGGCTATGGTATTAAAACCAGCACCTGGTTTTTCGCTCCATGATCTGGCTATTCCTTCGATGCGTCTTTCAGAGGACCCACCCATATGTTCCAAAACAGTTATTTGGCTATTTCCAAATCCTTGCTCCGTCAAAAGTTCTGCAACTTCTCGTGGTGAATTTTCATCGTTGGATAAAACAACTATCTTTGCGAGTGGCTGTAAATAACCTCTTAGTATTGCTAATGGTCTGCCGTGAAGAGTAACTAACTCAACGTCTTGATGCGGCCATCCCATCCGAGCGCATGCAAGAGAAAGAGCAGAAGGTGAAGGTAATATAATCATTTCCTGTATTGGAAACGTTTTGCAAAGCGAAGCTCCTATGCCATAGCACATTGGATCGCCGGTAGCTAAAACACATGTTTTTGTACCCCTGAATTCGGTGAGCTTATTGAGGAGTATGCTAATTGGACTAGGCCAAACTATATGTTCCTGAGCAGTTTTTGGCATCAAGGAGAGATGCCTCTTTCCACCTATAACTATTTCTGCCGTACTAATAAGCTCTCTTGCTTCCTTGGAGAGACCATCTAGACCTCGATCGCCTATTCCAACGACCCACAACCAGGGGGTGCAAACTTTTCTACTCATGGCCATGGTGCTTCCGTGCGAGTTTTAAAAGTGCATTGCATCCTGCAGCAGCTATTGCGCTCCCACCTAATCGTCCTAACAAAGTAATATGTTGTATGCTAGGGTTGAAAACATTAAGTAGTGTTTTTGATTCTTTAGCTCCTACGAACCCTACAGGAAAGCCTAGTACTAGTGCAGGGTTGAAACCATCATCGCGGATTTTTTCAATCAGTCTAAAGAGGGCAGTAGGCGCGTTACCTATGACGACGACCGCTCCATCGATATATTTGTGCCAAAGTTCAACCTGGGCGGCGGATCGCGTTGTTTTTCGAGTTTTGGCAATATTTTTTACTTCTGGATCGTTTAGAAAACATAGAAGTTTATTCTTAGGGAAGTCATCGATTATGGAAACGCCAACTTTCACCATATTGCAGTCGCAAATTATTGGAGCTCCTCTTAAAATGGCCGCAATACCATCCGAAACCGCGCTGCTGGTGAACTGGAGTTGCTTGGTAATATCTGGCATTCCGCATGCGTGAGCAATTCTGGTGGCTACTATGGCCTCTTGGTCATTAAATCGTTCTAAGTCTGCCTCGTTGTGGACTATTGAGAATGACTTTTCATAAATAGCCTTGGCATTTTTTTCATATTCAATTTTCATAGCAGCGTGGCCCTAAAGGAATGAATATTGTGCCCTTCCTTGACACCAAGGCGCTGTAAGCTTTCTTCAAAATAAGCCCTCCCAAAAACAGCTGTAGAAGATCTGAAAGAGAACCTATCCTTCTAGCTCGCCGCGATTGATCTCCGATGTGGATCTATCAATAAACGACCCTTCTACGATTGTCGTGACTTGCACGTCCCAACCAAAAACATTCTCGCGCTTCTCTGGACGTAACGCAATAGAATGTATCATTTGTTCTAAACTGAAGCATGAGTTATTTTCTTGTATAGAGGCTTTCAGTAGGCTGGAACAAACATGGACCGACAGTTAACAAAAGATTTAAAGCCAGGACATCTCTTCGTATTTGGATTAGGCTATTCAACGACTAGGCTCTCAAAACGTTTAATGGCATTGGGTTGGAGGGTTTCTGGGACAAATCGTTCAGAACAAAAGGTAATTGAGGCCCGAAGTATCGGCATCTCCTCAATGATCTTTGATCAAAGAACTCCTCTGAAGGAGCCTGAGAAATTATTTTCGGACGTTACGCATATTATAGCTTCTATACCACCCAGCGAAAATGGCGAGCTTGCCTTGCTTTTGCATTCAGATCAGTTACGCGATGCTACCTCTTTGACCTGGGTAAACTATCTATCAACGCCGGCTGTTTATGGTGATAGGTCTGGTGGCGTGGCTTCTGAGTTTGATGAGCCAACGCCTACATCAAAAAGGGGGGAAAGGAGGCTTGCAGCAGAAAGAGCATGGATAGACACCTTCTCGGGCACCCGAGTTTCAGTCCAAATTATGAGAATTGCGGGCATCTATGGGCCTGGGAGGAGCGTTATAGAACAAGTCGCGGCAGGCAGGGCCAGAATAATTGAGAAAGAAGGTCAAGTTTTTAATCGTATTCATGTCGACGACATAGGAACAAGTCTTATAGCGTCGATGTTAAGGCCGAATGATAAGCGAATATATAATTTAGCGGATGGTAACCCCTGTGCTAGCGGCGAAGTTACAAGATATGCGTGCAAATTATTACGGGTCGAACCACCAACGCCAATAAGGTTTGAGGACGCGCAGTTATCTGATATGGCCCGCTCATTTTATAGTGAGTGCAAGATTTTAGAGACTAGCCGTTTAAGAAATGAATTGCTGGTTAATCTTCGATACCCATCCTACAAAGAAGGATTAAGACAGATACTTCAAGATATTAATTAAAATTCAATACCCGCCTGAGCCTTAAAGCCCGAACGAAATGGATGCTTAATCATTGTCATTTCTGTGACGAGATCCGATATTTCAATAAGTTCCTCTTTCGCGTTACGACCGGTTATAATTATGTGCAGATCTTCTCTTTTACCTTTTATTGTTTTTACTACGTCATCAATTGAAAGATAGTCATACCGCAAAACAATGTTGAGCTCGTCCAATAATATCATGGAATAACTGGGGTCTTGCATCATAACTTTAGCTTGGCTCCAAGCAGCATCAGCCGCTGCAATATCCCGGTTTAAGTCTTGAGTGTCCCACGTGAACCCTTCCCCCATAGTATGCACGGTTACTTGATGGCTAAATGCCTCAAGGATTTTTTTTTCGCCTGTTTCCCATTTTCCCTTAACAAACTGAATTACCCCTACCCGCATTCCATGTCCTAGTGCCCTGCAAACCATGCCAAAAGCAGCAGTGGATTTTCCTTTACCCTTTCCAGTATGTACAATTGTTAAGCCACCGGTTTTTGTCTTGGTCGCCATAATTTTATTGCGTGCAGCTTTCTTTTTTGCCATTTTTTCGGCGTGGCGATCGGCTTTATTATCTATTTGAGCAGTTCCTTCGTTGTGATCCATTTAATAACCTCCGTTCAATAGAGACGTAGTTGTTACGACTTATTGAGTACGAATCTAAAATAGAGCCTACCAAATTTTATTTGAAGCAATATTTTCAACAAAAACAGAATTCTGTTAGCATTAGATCTTTTTTTTTTCTTCATGACTAGGTATAGCAAAATGGGTTTGATGATTGCTGAAGCTATTTATTTACTACCTTCAGTATTTATGAAAATAAAGACGACACATCGCGTTGGATTATGATTAATAAAATAAACAATATTCGGGTTATAAAAAACCTCTCTGAAATAGCAAATGATGATAAGAACACGGTAGCAGCAATCGGTAATTTCGATGGTGTTCATCTTGGGCACAGAAAAATCATTGAACGCGCTAAAACTATTGCAGATAGAGTGGGCGCGCGGCCCTCCGTTCTCACTTTCGAGCCTCACCCGAGAGCGTTATTTCAGACCGACGGTGTTCCATTCCGGTTATCTACAAGTGTTTCAAAAGCACGAGCGCTTTCAGAAACGGGTATAGACTTAATTTTCGAGCTCCAGTTCGACCAAACGTTTGCCCAACTCTCTGCCGAAGATTTTGTTGTCAAGGTTTTGAAGAATGGCCTTCAATTAAATCATGTTGTTTGTGGTTACGATTTTGTCTTTGGTCATCGTCGAAGAGGAACAGCTGAAATACTAGAAACGTTAGGCAGTCAAGTTGGTATAGGGGTTACGACAATCCCGGCAGTTTCGGAGAAAGATGGAGCAGTTTACTCCTCAACCAGAGTGAGGCAATGCTTAGCGGAGGGAGATCCTATCGGTGCATCAGAGCTCTTGGGCCGGCCGTGGTCATTTTCTGCGTTTGTTGAGACGGGAGACCAACGAGGAAGAACAATTGGGTTTCCTACGTGCAATTTGCGACTAGATAATTTGGTTCAACCGTCCCATGGCGTTTATGCCGTTTTTGTTCAAATAGAAAGCGAAGCTAAATGGTTGCCAGGCGTGGCAAATTTTGGAAGGCGACCAACGGTTAATGATCGTGGCGCCTTATTTGAAGTGAATTTGTTCGACATAGAGCGCGATTTATATAATAAACGCCTCACAGTGTGTATTATGGATTTTATAAGACCGGAATTAAAGTTCGACGGATTAGATGCGTTAAAAACTCAAATAGCGGTGGACGCGGCCAGTGCGAGAGCCACTCTTGCAAATTGCAGGGTGCCTCAATATTAACGGAAATGCGATGACTATAGACTACAAAGATACAATTTTTCTCCCAAAAACAAGCTTCCCTATGCGGGCAGGCCTACCGAAACGAGAGCCAGAAATCTTGGCGGAATGGGAAAAGATTGGCCTCGAGCAAAGAATACGTAGTGACAGAAAAGGAAAAGAAAAATTCATTCTTCACGATGGGCCTCCTTATGCTAATGGCCACCTGCACATGGGACACGCCTTAAACAAGGTATTGAAGGATGTAATAAACAGGTCGCAGCAGATGTTGGGTAAGGACGCCAACTATGTACCGGGCTGGGATTGCCATGGTCTTCCCATAGAGTGGAAAATCGAAGAGGAATATCGGGCTAAAGGGCAGGATAAAGATAGTGTGCCTATTTTGGAATTCCGGAAGCAATGCCGGGACTTTGCAGAAGAATGGGTTAAAGTTCAGACGGCAGAGTTCAAACGCCTTGGTGTTACAGGCACTTGGGATAACCCCTACACTACAATGAGTTTCAATGCGGAAGCTCAAATCTCAAGAGAGCTTGGAAAGTTTTTAATGAATGGTGGATTGTACAAAGGTGCAAAACCAGTTCTTTGGTCTGCGGTTGAAAAAACAGCTCTAGCCGACGCGGAAGTTGAATATCACGATCACAAGTCGACAACAATTCATGTGAGATTTCCAGTCGTAGAGACATCGGACCCTATATTGAATGGTGCTTCAGTTATTATATGGACGACCACACCGTGGACAATTCCAGGTAATAAGGCGGTTGCCTATGGTGAAGAATATGAGTACGGGGTTTATGAAGTTGTAGATGTTGATGATGAGAGCACAGCAATTATTGGAGAAAAGATTGTTGTTGGTATTGAACTCTTAGATGATGTTAAAAGTGCTGCGAAAATTCTAAATGTAACTAAATTGGCTTCGTTGAAGGGGACAGATTTTGAAAAAACTAAGCTGTCACATCCATTAAAAACTGACGGGTATAATTTTACGGTCCCCATGCTGCCGGCAGACTTCGTGACAACAGATCAGGGAAGCGGCTTCGTTCATATAGCGCCTGGAGCAGGGGCAGATGACTTCGAGTTGGGTCTGAGACACGGGTTAGAAGTTGTAACCAATGTAAATGATGCGGGAAAGTTTTACGATCATATTCCTCTGGTGGCAGGGCTGGATGTTTTAAAAGATAATTACAAAATTGCAATGATCGTAAAAGAAGCAGGAGCGCTGTTAGCTGTCGGTCGCCTTACGCATAGTTATCCGCACTCTTGGCGATCGAAGGCACCTTTGATATTTCGAACTACCCCACAATGGTTCATATCAATGGAAAACAATGAACTTAGAAATGTTGCTCTAGATGCCATAGATGCTACACGTTTCGTTCCGGGCAGAGGTAAAAATAGATTAAGGACTATGATCGAGCAACGTCCAGACTGGTGTGTTTCTCGGCAAAGGGCATGGGGTGTTCCAATTACAATTTTTATCAATAAGGAAACGGGTGAACCCTTAAAAGATCAGAAAGTAATTGACAGGATAGGCGATATATTTGAGGTGGAGGGTTCCGACGCTTGGTATTCGAGTGACCCGCAGCGTTTTCTTGGGGACAAATATGATGCAAATGATTACGAGCAAATTACAGATATAGTTGAAGTTTGGTTCGATAGCGGTTCGACCCATGCTTTTGTTTTGGAGGGTCGGCCCGAATTAAAATGGCCTGCTTCCCTTTATCTTGAAGGGTCTGACCAACATCGAGGTTGGTTTCACACCTCTCTTTTACAATCTAGTGGCACACGAGGACGTGCACCATTTGAGGCAGTTCTAACTCACGGATTTGTGCTAGATGAGTCTGGCAGAAAAATGTCGAAATCAATGGGTAATGTGACAGCACCACAAGATATTATAGAGCGGAATGGTGCAGACATTTTACGTTTGTGGGTAGTGGGCTCGGACTATTCTGAAGATCTTAGAATTGGTCCAGAAATACTCAAACGGCAGATAGACCTTTATAGAAGATTACGAAATACACTGCGTTACGTTATTGGAAACCTGAGTGACTTTTCTGATGATGAATTGATAGATTTTGACCAAATGCCAGAATTGGAAAGGTGGGTTCTCCATAGAATTTCTGAACTGGATATAATTATCAGAAAAGACATTGAGAATTTTGACTTTCATAATTTATTTCAACAGTTACATAATTTTTGCTCTGTTGACTTGTCTGCTTTCTATTTCGATATTAGAAAAGATGTACTGTACTGCGATCCCTTAATGTCGCACAGAAGACGCTCAACGCGCACTGTATTAGATATTTTGTTTAGGTGCCTCACGACATGGCTAGCGCCTATTCTTTGTTTCACTGCTGAAGAAGCATGGCAGGCTCGAATTGGCAATTCGAAGAAATCGGTTCACTTAGAGACGTTTGCCGACATACCAAACAGCTGGAACAATCCAGACTTGGCTGTTAAATGGTCCATCATTCGTGACGTTCGTAAAGTTGTAACTGGAGCTCTGGAATTAGAGCGCTCGGAAAAAAGAATCGGTTCTTCATTGCAGGCAAAGCCCACTGTTTACATGGATAAAAATGCGTTGCAAACTTTTCAAGGGCTAGATGCAGAGGATATTTTTATTACTTCTGGCGTGAATTTGGAAGAAGGTGACGGCCCGGATGATGCTTTCAGAATTGACGAGATTCAAAACGTTTCTGTAGTTCAAGGGTCGGCGGATGGAGAAAAGTGTGAACGTTGCTGGAAAATTCTTCCTGAAGTAGGGAAAAAAGGTAAGCCAATATGCAGTCGTTGCGAAGATGCGGTAGCCGAACTTCATGAAAAAAGCTTCGAAATCAAACAGGTATAGATTGCCTGTCAATTATTTGTTCCTCTCCGCTTTGATAGTTGCGGCTGATCAACTTACGAAGCACTGGGCTTTTGAAGCCTTGTTTCTTCCAAACACTAGTTTCAAGGTTTTTTCCTTTTTGAATCTAGTTCCGGTCTGGAACAGAGGCGTCAGTTTTGGAATTCTTTCACAAAGCGGCCATATGATGCCGATGGTTATTACAACAATAACAGCACTTATAACAATTTGCTTGATAATTTGGCTGATAAAGGCCCAAAAACTAATAACTAAAGTTAGCTTAAGTTTTATTATTGGCGGGGCTATAGGTAACATAATCGATAGAGTAGAGTATGGCGCGGTAATTGATTTTCTGGATTTTCATGCTTTTGGCCTTCACTGGCCAGCCTTCAATATAGCTGACTCGGCAATCACAGTAGGTGTTGGTATCTTTTTTTACGAAAACTTTGTATTAAGAAGACATGAAACATAGAATTTCCGGGAGATAAAATTGCAGCACCAAAAGAAAATGAAGTTTAAAGCTTTTTTTAGTGTGCTTTCTGTCACGCTCCTTCTTGCCTTTTTGACTGGCTGTGGGGAAGTGCGATCGATGTTGGGACAGAATAAGCAGTCCCCGGATGAATTTGCGGTTCTGAGCCAAGCGCCACTCAGCATTCCCCCTAATTTCACTTTGCGCGCACCGGAACCAGGTGCTAACCGACCCCAAAAAACATCCAAGAAAAATGATATAAAGCGGATAGTTCTTAAAAGCGAAGCTGCTAATGCTATGAACCCTACCCCTGTAACTGGTGGCGCCTCGGGCGAAAAAAGTTTGCGCAATCTTCTAGGAACGGGTTCAGCAAAATCTAACATTAGAAGACTTCTAAATGAAGAAAACAAAGAGTTAATTTACACCGATCAGCGGTTGATAAATAAGCTTCTAAAGTGGCCGAGTGGTTCAGCAACCAGGTCTCTCTTAGATGCTGCAGCTGAGTCTGAGCGTATAAAAACAAACCTAGATTCCGGAAAACCAATAAATGAAGGTGAAACACCTGTAATAAAGGAAAGCGGAAAGAATTTTATCAAAAAGCTCTTTAGATAAGTCCTGTTAACACTTGAATTTCTAGCAATTTTTCTTACGTCTCAACGTCTAGATATAATTAACATGCGCCAGAAAATTTGGTTTAAAGAGGCATTTTGTGAAACATAAACGCATCCCCTACTTTGTTTACATTTTTATACCGCTTTTCTTAATTGTCGTAGCCCATACTGCGCCGGGATTTGCAAAAGTGTTCGATCCGGTAAGCTTCTATTTAAAAAATGGGTTGCACATCGTAGTAGTGTCAGACCGCAGAGCGCCGGCTGTTTCTCATATGCTTTGGTACAAAGTCGGTTCGGCTGATGATCCAAAGGGTAAATCCGGGTTAGCACACTTTGTTGAACACCTTATGTTTAAAGGAACTAAAAGATATAAGCCTGGCCAAGCTTCAAAAATTATTTCCAAAAACGGAGGCAATGAAAACGCGTTCACCAGTTATGACTATACCGCATATTATCAAGTAGTGGCGCCCGAAAAGTTAGCACTCGTCATGGATATTGAGGCTGACCGTATGAAAAACCTTGTGCTAGATGAAGCGTCGGTAATGGCAGAGCGTGACGTTGTTTTAGAAGAACGTAATACGCGCACGGATAATAGTGATCCGGCAAGGATGCGAGAACTTGTATCTAATACCATGTTTTTGACATATCCGTACCGAATACCAATCATAGGTTGGAGGCACGAGATAGAAAAATTAGACAAAACAGCAGCCCTAGAATTTTATCGTAAATGGTACTCACCAAATAATGCTGTGCTGATTGTTGCCGGCGATGTTAATCCAAACGAGGTTAAGAAACTTGCAGAGAAATACTACGGGCCGATATCTCCTGGCCCCGAAATCAAAAGAAATAGAGTTCACGAACCGCCTCATGTGGCAGGTAGACGAGTGCTAATGGAAAGTGTTCAGGTTGGACTGGCGCAGTTAACGCGGCGATATCTTGCTCCGAGTTATCAATACGACAGAACCAAACACGCCTACCCCTTGCAGCTACTCAGCTATATTCTAGGCAATGGTACGTCAAGTCGACTATATCAAGAGCTAGTGGTGAAGAAAAAACTAGCTGTTTCTGCAGGGGCTTGGTATAGCCCCGATAACTTAGGCCCTAGTGTTTTTGGGTTTTATGCAAGCCCAAAAAATAGTGTTCATATTAGTGAAGTAGAGAATGCTATCAATAATGAAATCCTACGGGTTATAAATGATGGCATTACAGAATCAGAGTTAGAACAATCTAAAACAAGGCTCAGACGTTCGGCAATTTTTGCAAGAGATAGCGTAACAGCTCCAGCGAGAATAATTGGTAGCCTCCTTCTTGCTGGTCAGACATTGGAACAAATTGAGACCTGGCCCGAAAAAATAAACGAAGTCACTGCTAAAGAGGTAAAAGAGGCCGCGCAATATGTTTTCGACTCGCGAAAGTCTGTTACCGCCATTTTAAATCCAAAGAAGAAAACACAGTGAGCGCTATTAGAAAAATGAAGAACCGCATAAAACTCTCCTTAAAGTTTAGCGCGCTTCTATTTTGTTTATTTATCGGTACTTTCGATGCGAAAGCACTTGACATAAAGCAAATAAAAACCGCAACCGGTTTAAAATTATGGCTTGTCGAAGATCATAAGAACCCAATCGTTACTATTAAGTTTTCTTTTAAAGGGGGAACTAGCCAAGACACTCCAAAACTTGCGGGGGTGGTAAACTTACTTTCCGGCCTACTGGATGAAGGGGCTGGTGATTTTACATCCGAAGAGTTTCAGAAAAAGCTCAATGAAAATTCGATATCCATGTCATTCAGTGCCTCTAGAGATAATTTTGAAGGCTCGTTGGTTACATTAACGGAAACATTTGATGTGGCGATAGAGTTGTTGGGCTTAGCTATCAACAAGCCGCGATTTGATCCTGAACCGCTTAACCGAGTGAAGGATCAGGTCGCCTCAAGTATTCGTTCCTCAGAGGAGAAGCCGAATAATCTAGTTGGGC
>Ga0160423_10000435_pt1 | contig 33878 bp, 34 predicted proteins | sample CRUFie14St8metaG_FD_108191 | JGI IMG/M metagenome (GOLD analysis project Ga0160423, IMG submission 108191) | Marine microbial communities from the Costa Rica Dome - CRUD Field 142mm St8 metaG | ecosystem: Environmental > Aquatic > Marine > Oceanic > Photic zone | place: Costa Rica: the Eastern...
AACAAAATGGGAAATACTCAATGCAGCTATTGAGGCCCAAGAACTTTTAACCGGTGTTGAAACCGAGTTTGAAGAAACTGAAAATGCTATTTATAAAGCACAAAAATTTATAGAGAAAATTCAAAACTTAATAACTAAAACTAAATAAATATGAACTATCTTCAAAACCTAAATGCTTTAAATAATATGGACAAATCTGATTTAGTAGATTTAGTTTATGATTTAGTCAATGACATTGACAAGGCAGAAACTTTAGCTGATTTACAAAAGCTAAAAGGAGAGTGTGGACTACGCCACAATAAATAAACATTAAGCGTAGAAAGAAAGCCGGCCTTAGTGCCGGTTTTTTTGTGCTCTTAATCCAAACAAAGTAAGGATGAAATAGTATGCAAAAGTTTTGCACACTAACTAAAACGAATTAACTCTTCGCTTGCTTGATTTACATTTGTACTGTTTCGAATTTCTAATTAAAAAAAGCCGGGCGATGACAAATACTTAACCGCCCGGCTTTTTACTATGAATATTAAACCGCTATAAATTTAAGAAACAAATCTGAAAATCCAAAAAATTTTTACAACTCTGAAAACCAAGCAGTTACAAATATATTTGGCAGTGTGCATAAATTGTGTTATCTTTGTGTATAACTAACCGAGGTCGTGTTCAGTGGAACACCCTCACAACTAACTAAATATGTGTGTAATAATAATTAATCAAACCGGCAAGCAATTGTCGAAGACTATTCTGAGGACATCCTCAAGAATTAATCCTCACGGACTGGGGATTGTTTGGCTCGATACTTACGAGACAACTTATCATAAATCTTCTGATTGGAAAAAACTTGTAACCAATAGACCATTCATTGCTCATTTCAGATATGCAACTAAAGGTAAAGTAAACAAGGCCAACACTCATCCTTTTGTATGTGGTCAGAACAAACACGAACTACTGATGCACAATGGTACGATACCCAATATGGGTAGCGACACTATTTCTGATTCAAGAACTCTAGCAAAGGCTCTAGGCTTTTTACCAAGACACTCTTGGAAAAAAGAATTGGAAAGGTATGACTCAAGATTTGTTACCATCAATACTAGAACTAGAACTTTTCAAATGTACAACAAAGAACTATGGACTAAAAGCAATGGTGCTTGGTACAGTAAAAACAATGTTATCAAGGACAACCTTGTGGCCGTGTACGGTACATTAAAGAAAGGCAATAGCAACTACTACCACTACCTAAGAAATGAAACATTCATTGGCAAGGGCAAGACAACTATGAAGTACCCGATGATTGTACCAGGACTGCCTTATGTGATAGACAAACCAGGTAAAGGTCATCTCATTGACATTGATTTGTTTGCGGTCAGTGATGACAAGCTAAAGGACTTGGATAGATTAGAGGGTCATCCGACTCACTACAAGAGAAGAGAGATTACGGTGCTAGTCAAAGGCAGAGTGTACAAAGCTTGGTTATACTTTGGTCAAGGCCAAGAGTACAAAGGCAAGCAGCTACACAGTAGCTACGAGAAAACCTATCCTAAGTTTTCCCTCAGAGATAGGTCTTATACTTATGCAGACAGTAAGGAGTGGACTCCTTGGTGGAGGCAAGAGGAATACTTGAAAGAAACGGAGAGTGTCGCTAGCGACACTCAATGTTTCGAGATAAACTACAACCAGGAGACTAGGCTATGTCCGGATTGCTCACAAGCAACCGAGCAAGACCCATACTCAATGGAGTGGTGGTGTCACTCGTGTCAGAAGTTTGAGACCGAGGAAGTAATGAAACAATTTAAAATTTAAAACGATGAGTAAAAATAAATGGCATGGCTGGAATCAAAAGAAAGCCAACATCAAGCATAAGAAATGGCTTGAGAACTTATCCGATGAGGATAGAACTAGGATGAATATACCTAGAACAAGAACTGATGGAGAACTTATCTTCAAAAAAAAGGCAGACCCTTTTATTGACTTTGCCTTAGAAAACTTAATGAAACATCTTAATACTAAAAATAAATAACAATGAGTGACTTACTAAATTTAGCAAGCAAATTTTTATTGGCATCAGAATTATTATGTGATACCGATGAAGAGAAAGTAGCCAACAAACAAAAAATTGTTTTTGCTACTATGAGAAAAGCCAACCCCGAGTGGCAACCACCAGGAGATTGGGATGAACTATCAACTGAGGAAAAACTCAGGAGACTAAATGGAATACAAGAAATATTAAAAGAAAATAATAATGAAACCAACGTATCTATCTAGCTGCTGCGATGCACTACCTTACGGCAACGAACTAATGTACAGTAGGTGTTCAATGTGCGGAGAGAATTGCAGTTTCTATACTGTTTAAATTTTAGTTTTAATGTTGAAGCAGGTCGAAAGGCCTGCTTTTTTTTGCATTATTATTTGGTAATCTAAAAGTTATGAACTACCTTTACACTATTGTTGAACTTAAATTTTATTTTATGACTAATATTAATACTTTACTAACTAAACTTTCGGACATCAAATTAAAATCGGTGGAGGAGGTGCACGAAGAGTATAAGAAAAAAGTGAACAGCACTTTTGACTTACTTGAATTTAAAACTCATCCAATGGGACTTGGAGTGAGGGCTACTTATCTTATTGGGGACAATAAAGATAAAGGATTAGAAATCTCAGTAGTAGGAGGCGATGCTTTCTATGGAGACGGAGAGAGAACTTTTGAAGTAGGAATTTGTCTTGGTGGCTCAGTGGTTGTTGCCGGATGGAAAACTAAAGAGGAAGTGGCAGAGATTATAGATATGTTAAAAGATTTTGACCACTAAATTTGGCAGTGACAAATCAATGCACTATCTTTGAACTATCTATGAGTTTTTTGTGTAAAAAATGTTCCGCTTGTTTTTCAACTGAATTGACACTTGTTGATTCTAGTTACCTGGGAGAATGGGCGGAACATATTTATAAATGTAAAGCTTGTGGACACAAGGAGATAAAATACTTTGATTTTGTTTATCATCTTACACCAATCCCAACTAACTTACAAACAAATGAAAACAATACTACACCTAATATCACAATACAAGAGGTTATCGAAACATAGAAAATATCTTTACACTAGGATACTACAGACACGAAATAAATGTGTTAGGATGTTACTTAGAATTGATTGCTCTTCCAACGTTGAAATAATATATAGAGACAGAAAGAGAAAGAACGAAACAAAGAAATATTTTATTTGCAGAGTAGCGGAGGATGATATAAATTTACTCATTGAGGCAAGAAAAAACTTATTGTTAACTCAGAAGTATAAAAGAAGACTTAAATTATTAAATATAAAATTATGACAGCTTTAGAATCTCAAAACAAATACCTAATGGAAAGCAATGATGCTCTTCGTGGGTTGATAAAAGAAGTTAGGAAAGAACTTAGCTTTTTTATATCTAATCAGAGAGTAATGTCTAGCACTGAACAAGCTATACATCTTTCTAAAATAAACAACACTCTAAAAATCTAATTATGAAATACAAGTTATTTAAAAAATATATACAGAAAATTTTAGAGCACATGGAAATATCCCATGCGGACTTGTTTGATAAGTCTAAGAAAAAGTCAATGGTTGAAGCTAGACAGTTGTTGTATTACTTGTGCCACAATAGAGGTATGGGTGCAACAGAGATTAAAGACTATATGTTTCGTGAGGGACACAGTCTTGAACACACTACAATATTGTATGGTATAAATGCAATGGAGGATGTGATAGCTAACGACCCCGACCTAGAAAAGATTGCCGAAGATATACAAGGGGCAGTTGAAGTATAGTTTGGATGACATATACGAAGAGGCGGTGCGAGACTATGGCACGACTTGTTTACAAGCAGATGGCTATATGTTCTGTATTCTCCTCGGGGTAAAATTAACTAAGGATGATATGACTGGACAAATAAAAATATTTGACCCAACAAAAAGCACTAATTACTACGTTGAATTAAATATCGATGAGTATAATTATTTTCAAACTGAGGGTTGGAAAAAAGGTGTCTTTAAAATAACACTAAACAAATATATAAATAAGCTTGAAAGAATCAAGACAAGTATTAGTGAAGAAATGAACGGGTCTATGAGTTTAAAAAAACTTAAATATTTAAAAGAGTCAAGGCAACAAGTTCTTAAAAAATATTATAAATTAATTCAAAAATTAAACTAATGACTAAACTAAAAACAATTGACATAGGAAGAGGTAAAAGGTATGTTGAAGTTAGCGAGAGATTAAAATTTTTTCGTGCTAACTATCCAGACTACAGTTTACTGAGTGATGTTGTAGAAATAACTGAAACAACAATCACAATCAAGGCAACAATCCTTGATAAAAAACAGAACCCGATTGCATCTGGCATAGCACAAGAAGTAAAAGGGAGTTCATTTATAAACAAAACAAGTTATGTAGAAAACTGTGAGACCTCAGCTTGGGGTAGAGCACTTGCTAACTTTGGTATTGGTATAGATGAAGCAGTGGCATCTTACAATGAGGTTGCCAATGCTATAGAACAACAGAAAGAAGAAAATGAAATTATGATGGAGGGCGATAAAGAGGAGGAGGAAGATGAATTTGTTTTGGAAAAGGTACTCAAAGGTATTGAGTATTATAGAAAGCTTGGTTGGGAAGAGAAAGAAATATTTGAAAAGATAGCTGATAAATATGCCGACCTAGATACAGATACAATAGAATTGCTAAAAGAAAAATCTAATGACAAAGCTAAACCTAAAAAAAGAAATAGAAAAGCTACGACAAGATAGTTATTACTATGGAGAGGGTGGTTCAAAGTTTCTAAGTAATTCAGATATGAAAGCTTTGTATCACGAGCCGGCTCAATTTCGTACACCAGTAATTGAAAATGAAAACCTTGCAAGAGGAAGGTTGTTTCATCAGCTGCTTTTAGAGCCGGCTAAAGCAAAGGATTTTCCAACTTACGATGGGGCTGTAAGAAATGCCTCATATAGACAGTTCTTACAAGAGAATGATTTAACTTTTGCTTTGAAGAAAAGTGAAGCAGATGAAGTTAGAGAGATGGCAAGTTGGTTCTTAGATGAATCTAATGTTACTACTCAGAGCTTAAGAAACCATATATACAAGTTTGGTGCTAAGTATGAAGAGCCTATGATAAAAGAAATCCAAGGGCACTTGTTTAAGGGTAAAGCGGATTGTATTAGTAATGGAATAATTATAGATATAAAAACCACTAAGGACATATATACCTTTCAAAATGTGGCATCTAACTATTTCTATGATAGTCAAGCTTATATATACCAAGAGTTGTTTGGTATGCCTATGGTGTTTTTTGTAATTGGTAAAACAAAAAAAACATATGGAACTATTGATGAAAGCTATTTTGATGTAGCCGTATTCAATACATCTCCGGAGTTTATTGAAAGAGGTAGGAGCAAAGTAGAACATGCTTTGAATCATTACAATATATATTTTGGCGATAGTAAAACAAAATCTCTTAAGGAGATAGTATTTAAAGGAGTATTAACATAAAAATAAAATAAGTATGGATAAATATGTACACAAAGAGGGTATGGGTTCTTTATTTAAAAACACATATAAAGAAAAAGATTCACAGCCCGACTTAAAAGGCACAATGACTGGCCTTGATGGTAAACAATATGAGGTAGCCGGATGGTATGATAAAACAAAATCTGGTGTTGATAAAATATCCCTAAAACAAAGTCATCCATTTAAAAAGGATGAAGGGGAGACTACATCTCTATCAAAAGATGAAGTTGAAAGTCTTAAAGAGGGTTCAGATAATTTCCCATTTTAAGATTCATATTAATTAGTTTTAAAGTCGAGGGGAAGTTGGTCGAATAGGGTTATTATCCTTGCACCTCTTCCTCTCTTTTAAAGAGAAAAAATTGAACACACAAATAACCATATTTAAAAACATAAAAGAAACAGAGACACCTTTCTTCAAAGATGTTTCATTCATTCTTAAAAGAATCAAGGAGGGTAAATCTAAATCTTTGATAAAAGAGATTAGAAAAGAAAAAGACAAGGCAACTAGAAATGAACTCAAAAAAAATCTGCCTGCTATTTGTTTCTCTGGAAAGTTTAATAAGAGAAGTGATGAATCCTTAGTAGAGCATAGTGGCATAATTTGTTTAGACTTTGATGGTTATGATAAACAAAAAGATATGTTACAAGACAAGGAGGGTTTTATAAATAGTAAGTTTGTTCTTTCTGTTTTTGTTTCTCCATCTGGTAATGGTCTAAAGGTTCTTGTTAAAATACCACAGTCAGCTGAAAATCATACTAAATATTTTAATTCATTAAAAACAGAATTTGATTCAACGTATTTTGATACTACGTCTAAAAACATAAGTCGAGTATGTTATGAAAGCTATGACCCATTGTTGTATTACAATCCAAACAGTTTAGTGTGGGACACAATAGAGGAAGAGGAGTATGATGAAAGAAGTACTTATAGAGATAAGCCTACTATAAAAATTACAGATGAAAATAAAATTGTAGATATACTTGTAAAGTGGTGGCAAAAAAAACATCCAATGTCTGTGGGACAAAGAAATCATAATGTATATGTTTTAGCTATGGCATTTAATGATTTTGGAATTAGTAAAAGTTTAGCATCATTTGTATGTAATCAATATTCATCTAAAGACTTTCCTAAAAGCGAGATTGAAACTACAATTAATTCAGCTTACAGACATACAGAAAATTTTAATACTAAGTATTACGAGGACAGTGAAACAATCAATGAGATAAAACAAAGATTAAAAAGAGGAGACAGTAAAAAGATTATAAGAAGACAACTTATAGATTCTAATTTAGAAGATGAGGTTATTGATGCAGTGTTAGAAAAAGCAGAGGAAGATGATTCAGCAAAGTTTTGGTCAAAGAATGATAAAGGAACAATTAAGGTAATACCTATACTGTTTAAAAAATTTTTAGAAGACAACGGCTTTTATAAATATTGTCCAGAGAGTGGTAAGAACTATGTGTTTGTAAAAGTTACAAACAATCTTATAGACCACACAAGCGAAAAAGAAATCAAAGATTTTATATTAGATAAGCTGTATCATTATGAAGATGTTTCTGTTTATAACTACTTTGCAGACCAAACTAGGCTATTTAGGGAGGAGTTTCTGACACTTTTAAGCACTATTGATATATATTTCATAGCAGATACAAAGAAAACCTCTTATTTGTACTATAAAAATTGTGCAGTTCAGATAACAAAAGATGAAGTTATAGCTATAGATTATGTAGATTTGGGAGGGTATGTTTGGAAAGACCATGTAATTGATAGGATATATAGAGAGTGTGAAAGTGTCGAGTGTGACTACCAAGCTTTTATTAAAAACATATGTGCTCAAGAACAAAAGAGAATCATAGCTATGGAATCTACAATAGGTTTTTTGATGCACGGTCATAAGAACTTGTCATATTGTCCCGCAGTTATCTTGAATGATGAAGTAATTTCTGACAATCCAGAAGGGGGAACTGGGAAAGGTATATTTATGAACGCACTAAGTCATATGAAAAAGCTTGTAACAATTGATGGTAAAGCTTTTACCTTTGAAAGGTCTTTCGCTTATCAATTAGTTTCTGCTGATACGCAGATACTTTGTTTTGATGATGTAAAAAAATACTTTGACTTTGAAAGATTGTTTAGTGTAGTGACAGAGGGTTTAACTCTTGAAAAGAAAAACAAGGATGCAATAAAAATACCTTTTAGTAGAAGTCCTAAAATTGCTATCACTACAAACTACGCAATAAAAGGTGCGGGTAATTCTTTTGCTAGAAGAAAGTGGGAGCTCGAGCTTTATCAACATTATAGTAAATCTCATACACCTCAAGATGAGTTTGGTAAATTGTTTTTTGGAGATTGGGATTCTGAGGAGTGGTGCATTTTTGATAATTATATGATACAATGTTTACAGTTGTATTTAAAAGAGGGCTTAGTTCAAAGTGAATTTGTAAATCTTAAAATAAGACAGTTATCTGCTGAAACATCTCATGACTTTATAGAGTGGTGCGGACTGCTCAAAGGTACAGAGCCAAACACAAAGCTCGTACCAGATATACGTATATACAAAAATGAAATGTATTTTGATTTTATAAATGAGTATCCAGATTATGGGCCAAAATCTAAAATGACTATAAGTAGAATTAGATTTTATAAATGGTTACACAGCTATTGTATATTCAAAGAGGGTATACCACCAGAGGAAGGAAGAGACCAAACTGGAAGATGGTTTACTATAAAACAGAAAAAAGAAGATGATGAGCAGTTTGAAGTACCTTTCTAATCCCTTGCTATGAACGGGATTTGCACAAGTTATGATTTTTTTGTATCTTTGTTATGAACATTAAAAACTATTTAATATGAGAACTATAGATATGAGACCTAAACAAAACGAGAAAGGTCGCAGAAAAACTTTCAAAGATAATTATTATTTTCATCCGTCATCAAACTACGTAGGCCACTGTTGTCCATCATCGATTCATCCACTTAATGGAAAAAGATTTGCTGCAATGTGGACTTTTATGAGACAAACTAAAAAATTGTTTACTATGAAAAAGACCAGGGATATAAAGATATGGGGGTATGGAGAAACCCTTGCTAAGTCTGCAAGCAATTGCAGGAAATGGTACGGTATTAAAATCCCATCTACTGGTTGGAAAAAAATTCAATTTATTTATCACGAACCCATAACATTTAGGCAAGAAAACCCAGTTGAATCTGATGCCAAGTTTTTAAAGTTTATGTTTAATGAAATTTAGAGATTATCAAATTCAAATTATAGATAAGTCGGTCACGGTTTTGCAGGCACACCGGTTCTGTTATTTGTCAATGCAAGTTAGAACTGGCAAAACTTTGACCGCTTTGGGTTGTTTTAAAAAGTTAAATATTCAAAGGTTGTTGTTTGTTACTAAGAAAAAGGCAATCACATCCATACAAAACGATTACGAAAAATTAAATCCGTCTTATGATATTGTAGTTATCAACTATGAAAGCCTGCACAAGGTTGAAGGAAAGTTTGATGGCATTGTATTAGATGAAGCTCATTGCTTGGGAGCTTATCCAAAGCCAAGCAAGAGGGCAAAACAAATCAAAGAACTTATACGAGTACAATCTCCGTTTGTTATATTAATGTCTGGTACACCAACACCCGAATCATTTAGTCAAATGTACCATCAAGTTTATGCTTGTCCAAAAAATCCATTTTCTTATTTTACTAACTTTTATAAGTTTGCTGCTAGCTACGTTGATGTAGTACAAATTAAGATTGGAGCTATGCCTCACAATGATTACAGTAGAGGAAAGCTTAGCATACTTGAAGCTATGAAACCTTTTATGATATCTTATACACAAAAAGAGGCGGGCTTTAAGGTTGAAACTATTGAAAAAATTTTAAAAGTTAAGATGAAGGATATAACTTATTGGATGACATCAAAATTAAAAAAGGATTTAGTTGTTGAAGGAAGTGATGAAGTCGTGCTTGCAGATACCAGTGTAAAGCTAATGTCAAAGATTCATCAATTATTTTCTGGAACTGTTAAGTTTGAAAGTGGTAAGTCAAAAGTAATAGACACTACAAAAGCGGAGTTTATAGCCACGAAATTTAAAAATAAGAAGATAGGTATATATTATAAATTTAAAGCCGAGTATGATGCCTTAAAAAGTGTCCTGGGCGACACTTTAACAAATGAATTAGACGAGTTCAAAAACAGCGACAAAAACATAGCTCTGCAAATAGTAAGTGGTAGAGAGGGTATAAGTTTAAAAGAGGCGGACTGCCTTGTTTATTACAACATAGATTTTTCCGCATTAAGTTATTGGCAGTCAAGAGATAGAATGACTACAAAAGATTCATTAAAAAATTATGTATATTGGATATTCTCTGATAAAGGTATTGAAGAGAAAATTTATAAGGCTGTGTCTAAGAAAAAAGACTACACCCTAAAACATTTTAAAAAAGATTTTATTTAATTTTGTCTAGTGACCGAGCAACAAATACAGAAGAAAAAGATTGATGAGCTTGAAAGCTTTGGTTACTACGTTTTAAAACTAATAAAAACAAATAAGAACGGTATACCAGATGTGATTGCTATACACCCAGAAAAGGGAGTAAAGTTTTTTGAGATTAAAACTCAGAAAGGAAAGGTTTCAAAGTTACAAGAGTACCGTATTAAAGAATTAGAAAGCTATGGGATACCAACAGAAATATTCAGGGGATGAATACTACTATGAAATGGAGCAAGACTTTTTAGAAGAGCTTGATGCTTTACCTCCATTGTATAGCGCTGGTATTATAATGCAGCTTGATAAACTTGCATCAGAAATGTATAAAGAAAACCAACAAATAAAAAAACCAAAAAAAATGGGAATGATTGCAGGTGTAGTTCCATTAAGTAAAGCTATGTTTTTTAAAGTTGAGTACATTAACAGTAAAAGTTTTCATCCATTGTTTTATAAATTTGAAACTATAACATCAGACGAATACTTAGATTTTTTACTTGTTAATAAAACTTTTAAAAATGAAGATTGAAATACAAAATCAAATTAAAATAATTAGAGATGCGGTTGAAAAACACTTCAATGTAAATTTAAATCAACGAAGTAGAGTACGAAAGACTACCCATGCAAGATATATTTATTATAGATTATGTAAAGATTTTACTTTTTCTACCTTATACGAGATAGGTAATGAAGTTGATAGACATCACGCAACAGTAGTGGAAGGATTAAAACAATTTGATAATATAAAGTTTATTAATGACCGCCAATATTTAAATCCTTATCATCAAATAAGAAAAGAGTTAATACTAAAATTACACTCTTATCAATTAGAAGACAGTTATTTTACTCTTAAAGAGCTTATCGAACAAAACAATATACTCAAAGAGAAAAATAGATTATTAACTGAAAGATTAGAAAAAATTTTATAACTTTAAATAACTATGTCTTACTCTTTAAATGATATTGAAAAGATTATAGGTTTGAAAACGTGGAGTAAAAAGAAAAAGGTTGATGAACTTTTAAAGATAGATGCAGAATTGTATTGTAATCTTGGAAACGAATCAAGTAAGACAGAGGTTGAAAGAATAAAAAAACAGTCCAGAAAAATATATCGGGCTATAAAAAAAGTCGATGAGTATTCAGGAAGGTTATTGTTAAGAGAACAGTAAACCTTATAGTATGAAAGTAACACCGCTAGAGCAAAAGCGCCTTCAAAATATTAACTTCATTATGAAGGATATTCACGACTCAGTAAATCAGATATACGAAACATTGGTAGACCAAGAGTACGACGATACTCGGCAATCTATACTGACTCTTAATAGTAAATTAAAGACTATTAACGAATCAATAAACGATGAGCTATAACGATTTTAGACCAAGATTAAGAGGAAACAAAAAAAAAGCATTTCAAAACCTAACTAAAAAAGAAAGAAGAATCCTAGTGGTTGGAGACTTACACGCTCCCTTTACCCTTGAAGGATATCTTGAGTTCTGTATAGAAAACTATGCACGATACAATTGTAATCAGGTAATATTTATAGGAGACATAATAGATAATCATTACTCAAGCTTTCACGCTACTGACCCAGATGGACTGGGTGGTGGTGATGAACTGGAGCTTGCTGTAGAGGATGTAGCAAGATGGTATGAGGCTTTTCCAAAAGCCGATGTAATGATTGGTAATCACGATAGAATGATAATGCGTAAAGCATTTGATTCACAAATACCAAAGCGTTGGATTAAAAGTTACAATGATGTGCTAGGTACACCCAAGTGGAATTGGGTAGAGAATATTGTCTACGATGATGTTTTGTTTGAGCATGGTGAAGGTAGTCAAGCTGCAATGAAAGCAAGAAACAATATGATGTCATCTGTTTGTGGACACACACACACCTCTGCATATGTTCAATGGTATGTAGGTAAAAAGTTTAGAGTGTTTGGTATGCAGGTAGGATGTGGAATAGATGCAAAAAGTTATGCTGCTGCATACGCCAAAAATTTTAAACGTCAAGCCATAGGTTGTGGTGTTGTAATTGGAGGACACACAGCGTTCAATTGCTTAATGAATTTGTAATGAAACAAAAATATTTTGAATTTTTAATAGTTGTTATAATTAATTATTTAATTATCTACGGGCTCTTCTTGCTAATCTTCTAGCTCTTCTCTGAGATATTCTCCTTCTGCGTGCAGTTCTAGGATGTATACGGTTAGGCAAAGCATCAGGGTTTGGTGTTTCTTTTTCAAACTCTTTAGCGAGCTCTGGGTTGTTGGCGTACATCCAACGGCGTTGTGCTTTACTCTGAAAGGGCATCTCGAACTTCTTTTTTAATATCTCTTACTTGACTTTTTAAATCTTTAATTTGTTGTTGTAACTCAGGGTCAACAAAATCACCGCTTGCTTTATTAGAAACCGGTTTTGAAACTTCATCTTTATCAGGTCTGTAATAACTTGTTGTTCCTATTAAATCAAGGAAATTTTCCTCTGTAAGTTTAACGTCTTTAAATGTGTTAAACAATCCTGCAAATGGGTCGAATCTAGTACCAGCGATTAACTCAAATATTGGTGTCAAGCTTCTTAAAGAAAACCCACCTTCTTGAGAAATCAAATTATACATACGAGAAACTACAGCACTATATGGGTTTACGATACTATCCTCAGAAAACCTTTTACCCTCTATCCTATTATTCATTACTTCAACAGCAGAACCTAAAAGCGGTATTGCATAAACTAAATTTAAAACAGTGTTAGAAAATTTTAATCTATTAAATACTTCTTCTTTGTCTTCATCATCTCCTAAGAAAAACTTTGCTGAGTTTGCCATAAAAACAAACATCGCATTTGCAATATAAGCATTTAGAGCAACTCTTCTTATATCAGCTGCTTTAGGTTTTTTCCCGTTAATTATATCTGTTGTTATAGATGATACCCCCTGAGCAGTTTGATTCATTTGTAAATAGGTGGTGCTCATAAACATAGTAAACGTTCTTGTAAGAGCGTCTGTATTTCTTTGTAGCTGAATTTTATCTGCTCCTCTTCTACTTTGTTGCGTGGCATTATAATCATTAAATATTCTTAAAGCTTCTTGAGGTGACATCCCGTTTTTAATATTTCTATTGTATACTATTTTATATCCCATAATACCTAATAAATCTCCTAATACAGTAGGAGAAGCAGCAGCAGCCCTATACCTTCTTAATGCAGGGGATTTTTTCAAACCTAAAGTTCCACCGGTTTCTAACCCATACAAATCTCCCCCGAAACCTTTTTCTAATCTATCTCTAAAACTTGCAGATATATCTCTAGTTTCTTTAATTTCTTTTGGTAAATTAGATATTACTTGAGCCATGTCTATAGCAAAACCAAATAAATCTTTTACAAAATTAGGTTTACCGGATTTGTTAAATCTGTATTGTTCAAAAGCATTTACAAAAGAAGAAGCTTGCTTAGGTATCTGCATAAGTCTAAATGATAACGCATATCCAGTAAAGTTATTTAAAGCTCTCGCAAAGAATCCTGTGTCCACCTGGTCTATACCATAACCTGGATTGACAATTGCATTAACACTATTTCTAACTAATCGTGTTGTACCAGTTTCATTCATCAAAGCTCCAACTCCATCTAACTTCATTATAGTGTTTAATTTTTTTACTGTAGATGCAAAAGCTTTATACTTTTCTAACGTTTCAATGTGATTGTAAAGTGTATTGGTAAATGTTAAACCTCTTCCTAAATCTATAGGGCTTATTATGTCCTCTCTTGCTTTTAATGCAGGAGCTGTTTCAGCATTAAATATTGAACTAAAATCTCCAGCTGCTAATAAATCACTGCTAAACTTTGCCTGAGATATAGTTCTGGTAGGGAAATAATTTCTTATCTGCGGTAAGTTTATATTATTAATTCTAGAATATACATCATTAACTCCTTCATAATAATCTGTGCTTAAATAAACAATAAGCTTATCTATAAACTCAATTACTTTATTATCAAGATTATTTTGAATATCATTTAAAACAGAATCAGTATAGCCCATTTTATTAAGCTTATCTTTTTGCACATCGTTTTTACTTAGAGCGTAAATACGAGCTATGTTATCAGCAGAGTATTCTACTTGTCTACCTTTTACATTTAAAAATATTTCTGGTTCTTTGAGTAAGTTTAATATATCATTGTAATTATTTACACCCTCTATAGTAGAAGCTATTTCACTTATTTTATCTTGCTGATTAAATTTACCTCTTAAAGAATTTTCTTCAGCAATATTAGTTTCGTTATAAAAATATTTTTGAAAAAATCCTTGGTCATTGTATCTGTCAAGTATCTTGGTAACGGTTTGTAGATTGGCTAAATATCTTCTTAAAGTTTGAAATAGATTCCTTGCTGTTCTAAAGTTGTAAGTTTGTGCTACAGCTTTTAATCCTTTCCAGATTTTAAGTTTTTCAAAATCTCTTCTTATGCTAAGGTAATCTTGATTTAAGTCATTTATATTTTTAACAACTAAATTTCCGTCTTCATCAGTTTTATACAAAAACGGAAAATCCTTTTGCACTTGATTGTTGAGTTCATTTTGAAGCTCTTGCGTTTCACGTGCTTGAATTTCTCTTAAAGCATTTAGTTGTCTAATAGACTCTGCACGAGCAGCTTGTAAGTCAGTAAATAAAGCTTGCACTTCCTCTAAAGATTTTTCTTGAATATCTCCAAACATATCAAAAGCTAACACTCTATCTAAAAGTCTTGACTCTGATGATAATAATTTTTCTCCGGCTACTTCTTTGTTTGTTACTCTTTCTATTTCAGCTAAGTCAGATAAATCATTTGCTACATTGACCATAGCATCTACAGGATTTTTACCTGTAACTGCGTTCATTATCTCACTGACAGCCTGAAAAAATTGTTTACCAGCTGCTGTTAAATCTCCACCTCTAATTTTGTTTGACCTTGTTTTAGTAGTTCTGGCTTTTTTATTTGCTAAAGTTTTTATTTTTTTAATTACACTTAGCTTTTGTTTTTCTCTTTGTTGCTCTATTTGTTTTATTATTTTTTCAGCAACAGCAGGTAAATCATCTTTGCTTGTAACCTTATTTATAGAGGAAACAAACCCTTTGATTTCTTTCTCATTTGGTAAAGCTTTTCTAATAAAATTATTAACAGTGTTTTGCGCTTGCTTTAAATCCTTTATACCTTTTTTGAAATCAGCTATTGAATTTTTTATTTGATTTATTTCTTGCTGTATAACTTTATTAGATGTTGTTCCTAAAGTTTTATCGAAACCTAATAATAGTTGTTGTTGGTCTATCTCAGATAAAGTTTGAAATGTTTCATTGGCTTTTAACAACTCTATAGCTTTAGCTCTAAGTTCTGGATTATTAGGTTTTTCTTTAGATTTAAATTCATTTAACTGTTTTTGCACTGCATCAAATATAGGTTGCCCTACATTTATACCACCAGCTATATTTCTAAAAGCAGCAGGTATTTCTATTTTTAATTCTAAAAGAGGTTTTATATCTCTAACTTTAAACCCTCTACCTTGTAAAACTTTTTGTATTTGAATGTCTGAAAAACCTTGAGCTCTACCTACAGAAATGGTTTCTTCCATGCTCATGCTAGGGTCGCCAATGGTTTCTATAATTTGTTCTGGAGATGTAGGGGAGGGTTCAACAGTTTCTTCGGCTGTAGTTTCAGCTACTGTTTCCCCTAATCTATCTAGCGCTTGCTCGACCTTCTGATAAATGCCTGTCCCTTCAAGCTGTTGTTGAATGGAACTTTCTCGAAGAGACTGTAAAATGTCGAGCCTGGTTTGTTCGCCGATGTATCTGGAGTTAACTGCTCGTTTTTCTTGGGCTTCATATTCAATTTGTTTTTCATTTAGTTGTGTTATTAATGCGTCAAGTTTATTACCAAACTCAGCGTTTGTTCCTGAGTCTAAGTCTAACAAAGATAAGGAATTATTTGCTTGATTCAAAGTAAAGTCTGTAATCCCAGCAGCCTTAAGGGCTTCCAAGGTTTTAGGTATGTCATTTACTGTCAATAAATATTCTTCAGCATTACGAGTAGCATCAGTTTCTTCTACGTAATCAGCAGCTATGGTAGACTCTTGTGTTTCTGGGGCAAGTGCACCTAATATACTGGCTATTTGGTCAGCCTGGTCTCTAGTAACATCGCTTCCTAAATTTACTACATTTGATATTTCTACTATTTCTACACCTTCATCATTTTTATATCCACCAATTGCTTCATCTATAACACCTTTAACTTCATAAGCATCTAATACATCGTTGATGGTTGTTATTTGTTGCTTATATTCAGGTTGTTGTCTTAAATTTATAGCGTCCTCTACTGTTTCTATTGATGTAGCAAAGAGAGGTGCTACATTTATTCTTGGAGTGTCGAGTGCGACACTCTCATCTTTGACTTCAACTTCTTTTACAGCTTGCTCTGTGCTTGTTATTGGCTGAGCTTGTAAGCCTATATTTTTCAGTTCTTGATTAATAGACTTTATTCTTTCTATTTCTTTTGTAACAAGATTTACATCTTTACCAGCTACAAAATTTTCGAAAGTTAATTTTTCAAACAATAAATCAGCTGCTTGTTTTTGTTGTTGAGTGTTAAGGTTTTGTGTCGGTATTTGGTCAAATATACCTTTTGCTACAGCAAAGTTTTGTTTTATTTGTTCAGCTCGTGTTTTGGATATCTCGTTTCTTTTAACTTGATTGTCAACTGTACTGTTAATAAATAAATCTGCATTTGGAGATTGTACTATTGGAAGCTGGTCTATCTCCACTACCATATTACCAGATTCAACATCAAATGGCTCTAGTACATTATTATATTTACTTTTTTTTACGTTGTCGTTTAATATTTTTTGTTGTCTACCTTGCACAATTTTTTTAACTCCAGGAGCAAAAGATTGTATCGGCCCACCTGTAGCTCCTCCAATAACAAATGTATCCGCATATCTTGAAAATGCGTTTGCAAAAGCTTCTTCATCTCCAAGCACTATAAGGTCAGCTAAATCTTCAGTAGCTTCTGTAGCTAATTCTGAAACTCCCTCTCTTGCAAATCCTTTTTTATAAGCATTTAATATTGTTTTAAGTGATTCTTTAACAGCTTCTTTTCCTTTAGATGATAACGCTTCTCTTAAACCTTTGAACAGTTGACCACCCATTCTATAAGTTACTAATTCAAATATTCCTTCAGCTGTACCCGTAATCGCTGAGTTTAATTGTGTTTTAAAATTTAAATCAGCTCCTTCTTCTTGTAGACGTCTTGATTTTGTAGCTGCTGTTCCTGCTCCTATTGCGACAATACCACCAGGAGCAAACGCAGTAACTATTTGAGGTATAGCTCCTACTGCTTCATTTGTAAGTCTTCTTAAACCTCTACCCACATTTTCAGAAAAAATATCTTGAGTTATACCAGTGTCGTATTGTGTATCTACAAGCTCTCTTAATCGATTAGCTTCATTATACATTTCTCTTGAAAAGTCTGTGTCCATTGGTAAACCACCTCCAGTCTGAGCTTTTGCATTATTTATAGTTTCAAAAAATATTTCTCTTTGTTCTGGTGGAAGACTATTTATATAATCTTTTTGTTCTTTAGGAGCAAATGCACTAAAAACTGTTTGGTTTATAAATAAGGGAATATCTGATATACCTCCTACAGTTCTTAAAAAATTTGATTTAAAAATTTTACCTAAATCAGATTCTGGAGTTTTCTTTTCTTCAGCTGACTCTGGCTGCTCCGATAAACCATCTTCCAATTCTAACTCCGTACTTATTTCTGGAGTGTCTTTTTTTTTTAAGGAAACTTGAAATGATTCAAGAGTGGGAAACTTTTCTTTATCCAATAAAGGATATAATTGATTTACATCTCCATCATCTAAAAACTTTTGCAGTTCTTCAGGGTTAGAAAAAACCCCTGTTGGCAATATGTCAAATAATTCTTGTGTTTCCATTATTGAGCGGGAGATAAATTAAATTCTTTTATGTATTCTTCCATACCTTTTCCTTTATTTTCTTCTCTTTGTGACCATTCAAAAAATGGAGGCACATTTAATTTTTGCTCGGGACTTTCATTTTGTGTATTACTCTGTCTTTTTATAAATGCAAGGGACGTAGCTAAATCTTCTAAGCTTCTTACTGAAGGTACAAGTCTAACTATTTCATCAATTATTTGTTGTTGAGTTTTATCTTTAGTATCTATGCTTATTCCTTGACCTTTATCTCCTCTTTCTTTAATAGTAATTATTCTTGCAGAAAACATATTACCTCCACCACTAACAGAAGCATCAATACCAAGAGCTTGTAAGCCTCCTAAAGCTTGGTTTACTGTATCATTATTATTAAATTGTTCTTCTGTTAAATCTGAAAGACCTACTACTGTTGTAATATCATCTACCAACCCTTGAATAGCATCTGTTCCTCCTTGACTTTCTACAAGCTTGTCATACTCGGCTAACTCTTCTTCTGTTAATAATTGTTCAATTAATGTTCTAGGAACTTTATCTCCATACAATGCTACAGTTTGTATTTTTCTAATTAAGTCTGATTGTATTTGAGAGTCAGTTAACTCATCTTCAGCTTCAGGTTCTCTTCTATCAATGTTAAGAGCCCTTAATAATTTTTCTTTAACATGGTCAAACGCTGCTTGTTTTTGTGTTTCTGTAATTTCAAATTGATTTGTGTCTTGATTAAAAAACAATTTGTTTTCTTCATCAGTTTTATTTGTAACAATTTGATAGTTCATACTATCTGCAAGAACACTTTCAAGTTCAAACCCTTCATCTATCAAAGCGGCTATTTCAGTATCAAGACCTTTCATTAGCTCCTCATTACCAACTATTTCATCATATAGTTGCCCCTGATATCTTAAGCTTCTACCCTCACTATCTTGTAAAAATTTAGTTCCTAAATTTTCTGCTATAGTATTTACAGCTCCATCTATATTATATTTGTCTCTGGTAAATTTAGAAAAATATCCAAGCTGAGAAACATCAAGAGTTTTACCCGTAGGCTTTCCGTCTTCACCAAGTTCTGATATAATTACTTCGCCTGTCTTTTGGTCTACATCTACTGACACCCTACCAAAATCTGTGAAGTCTTGAGTCAGCTCGTGCATAAAAACTTCAATCTGAGAAGCTGTACCATCTTGTGCACGTTGAGCAAAATTATCAAAGTTTTTATTGAAAGACTCTACTGCATCAAAAAGAAGTTGTGTTCCAGACCTAGCGTTATTTTCCCATGCGTTATATTCTTGTAAGTTTTTCTCTTTACCTTTAAACAAATTAAGATTAGCTAATGAATATTGTCTTAACTGGTCAGAGAAGCCTGACATAATATTATTTAAAGCTGTGTTCTGACCTACTGGTCTGTTAAGTAAAGTTTTTTGAAAATCAGCTCTTTCATCTAAGATTTGTTTTTTAGTCGCTTGCCTTTCTTCTTCTTGTGATTTAAGTTGGTCAGTAAATTTTCTACTAACCGCAGACCAATCTACCGCTAAAGGCTCACTATCTCTTACGTATCCATATCCTGTTGGCATAATTTATATTTTATTTACCACTAATTGATAATACTTTTTTTTCTTCTGTGTCAGTTTCATCTACTTCCACTTCTTCTTCATCATCATCAAATGGGCCTTTTTTACCTAAGCTAGCAGCTAAGTCACTTAATAAATCTATACCACCCATACGTGAAGCTGCCTCTTGTCTTCTTTGGTCTGCCAACATTCCCTGAAGTCCAGCGATTTGTTGCAATTGAAGTTCTGCAGCCTGTGCATCTGTCTGTTGTTGACCAATGGCTTTTCTTAAATCTAAGTTTGCTTTTTGTTCATCAAAGGTAGCTCCAGCTTTTTGTTGCGCCTCTTGTAAAGCCATTAAAGCTCTACCTCCTGAAGCTAAACCTCGCTGGTCTCCTTCAGAAACTCTTTGTAAAAAATCCCCTGCAGTTTGTCTTGTTGCATCTAAAGCTAACTCAAGACCCGTTGTTGGCACAGATAAACCTGCAAATCTATCAGTTTCTAATCTACCTTGTGCACTTTTAAATAGCTCATCTATCTGTCCTTGAAACTCATTTTGTAAACCTTGAGACCTTCTTGCTTGCCCAAAACTAAATGCTGCCGGCAATCCTTTAGATAAAGCTTGTCCAGCTACTTTTCCCACTTGACCTTTTAATGCTTCTTTTCCTAAATTTTTAACCGTACCTAACAGTGCTTTAGGGGCTGTACTTAATAATTGACCTGCTATTGTTTTTCCTGCTGCGCCTGCTGCTGACGCTACTTTAGGCAGAAGAGCTGGAACAACAGTTTTTCCTAAAAATGTTCCCGCTGCTGCGAGTGCTGAACCTATTGGCATATTATAATTTTTTTATCATTTCATTACAGTTTACATCTCCTTGTATATAACCCCAGTCTTTGTAAGTTTTGATAAGGTTATCATTTTTAAGAATAGCGTAAACAAATTTACTTCCTTTTTCTTTGCATATACTTGTCAAAACTCCTATCAAGTATTCTACTGCTTTGTGTCTTAATTTTTTATCTATACTTTTATCTGAGATAATCCATTCAACCCATGATACTTTTGAGTTTGTAAAATACACAAAACCAGCGCAAATAGGCTGATTGTTATGCAAAACCATTACTCCTCCTTGTCCATCTTCTGGTAAAAATTCTTTTGGTGGAGGAGTCCAACCCCATTCTTTCCACCAATTTACCAAAACTTCTTCATAATCAGAAGGATTTAATTCAATTATATTAAATTCCATTCTATGCAAAGATACTAATTTTTACGGATAGCTTTTCATAGCCTCCGACTCTACAGCAAAGAGTTCTGTAGATGTTGTATTTTCATTTGTGAGGGTAAAAGTAAGTTGATGTCCTAGCATACCGTGAGTTTCAACCTCCATATTTTTAATATAAAGTATATAAGGCTGTGCTTCGCTTATGATTGTGCTGCCTGTTATATCAGTGTTAACAAATATTCTATTTATTCCACTCACTAAGTTAACTTCTATATTAGTTATTTGACCGCTGAAATTAATCGTAGTATAGGCCCCTTCAGAAAAATAAATGTAATCTCCTATACTAACTATACTTCCAATAGATACTAAAGGTGAAACAGAAAAATTGATTGTTAGTACATTGTTACTCTGATTCCATGTGCTTGCTTTCCCAATACCATTGGCTGACCTTAGGGCATATTCGTCTGCGGCAGCAGGGATAGTACCTGTTTTTCTAAGGTACGCAAAGTAAGCTCCTTCTTTCTTTTCGAACCATCGTGAATCAATAAACCCATCATTTTGTATATCAGTTTGTAAATTAGCTGACCAAGGTGAATCTGACTCTAAATTTAGAGTTTTAAAGACTTTGTTTTCCAAAGGATTGTCATTAAAGACACTTGTAATTTGTGAGTTATATTGTTGACCATAGTAGTTGTTTCTAAGTTCGTTTGTGTTGTGTTTGTATAAATTACCGCCTCTAAAAGTGTATAGATAATTATTCATTCCTATCATCATATCTGGTATGTACGAATAAAATGATGGCCAGCCCTGAACACTTTCACTATATGTTAGTGTATACTCAGTTTGAACTGGTGATGGAACTGGAGGTACAACACTAGGAACAGGAGAAGGCACAGGTGTTGGTGTGGGTGGTGTAGGTAATGGCCCGGAACAAGTGGTTGAATTAAATATTAAATTGTTTTGGCCACCCATATATCCGTGATAATAACACTCATAGCTCATAATAAATGGCCCACCTATAACAGTAAGTGTAACATCACCGTAATAATATGTATAAGGATTACCGTCTAACCCATTTTTAATACCTACAGAAGTTGTACCGGTATAAGTAAATACATTAGTCAAATTAAAATTTTGAAATGCAATTGGATGAGCAGCAGGTATGTTTTTTAAAACGTATGTACCTACTGTAACTCCATAAGTTCCATAATTGCCGCCAAACACAAACTTATTTCCACCGCTTATATTTTGTATTGTAACCTCATCACTTCCTGTCAAACAATAATCTGGCACTGGTTGTGTAGGTGGCGTTGGAGGTGTAGGTGGCGTTGGAGGTGTAGGTGGCGTTGGTGTAACTGGAATAGGCGTAGGGTTAATTGTACCACAAGCGGTGCTACAAGCTGTTGTGGTATTAACGGTAGTACCAGAAACAGAGTTTCTTTGTATGCCTCCACTTGGCCCTGTTATGTCTATACAAGGTGATGATATTTCGCCTTCAAGCAATGTTATTCTTTGCTTTGTTCCATCACAACAAGTTATAGTCCATTCACATTGTCCTCCAACTGCACCTATATCACAGGTCAAAGTATAAATTACACAAGACATACATTAAATTTTATGTACAAATTTACGAATTTAAAAGTTAAGTTTAGTTTTGAATCCAGTCTCTAACTAAATTGTAAAAATTGGTATGAGGATAAGAGGATATATCGTGATTAGGAAAGGTAGCTTTATTAAAAACTTTATCTACACTATAATGCACAAAGTAATGGTTTTGTATGTTATAATCATTGTGTGAGGGTATATAAGTGTTATCTTGACTAATCATTTTTATTTTATGATTATGACAAACAATAGAAAAAGCAGTCATACAAGACCACCATTTCCAAAGTGGGTCACAGTCTGACTCTATAATTTTTTCAGCAATATTTATGACGTCATCTATTATTTTTTTTAAAGTTTTGTTTTTTATAAAAATAGGAATGAAACCACCATTCATATACCCTTCGTCATTATGATGTAAATATGGTTGTATTTTGTAGTAATTTTTTTTTGATGAGTTTGCTATAAACATATGCCAGTCTTCATATCCATCGTAACATATTACATTGTCATCGCCCGGCAAAACATTATCATATTTTTTTAACATCACTACATCCATATCCGATAGAACTATTATATCTTCGTCAGAAAAATTTTTGATTATAGGTTTTAAAGCAGAAAAAACATTAATTACCACACAATTATCGTTTTTACTTTTTACATATTTCCATATTGCAGGACACATATGGTATGGTAATCCATGCAACTTCCAATCAATATCGTTATAAATTTTATCTTTCGTTGTGTTTTGTTTTACGACAGATAAAATACTATTATTAAAAGCTTCTTGTCCGTATATTTTTTTTTGTGCATATGACCAAAAATTAGCCATCCATTTATATCTATCATCTACAATTGAAACTGGTATAAATCTTAACATATAAGACGGATATTTTTTTATTAGTAGCCTTCTAACTGATAATGAACGTAAAAGTTTCTAAAATATTTACCTCCAAAAACTTCTTTTCTTCCGTGCTCACATATGGCTGATTCATAAAGAATCATATCACCTGGCTTTGCATAAACTTTATACCACTCACCGTCATGTCCTTTAATATCTAAGGGCCAGTCATCTGCATATTTTTTATTTTGACAGCCACAAGTCAAATCTTTATCCACTATTATTATAGAAGAAATATGATGAGTCTCAATTCTATCGGTATGTTCAGTTAAAGTTGCACCTTTTTGATATGACCTGATACCATAGATATAATTAGGAATTAATTTGTGTTTGCAAAAATCTTCGTGTACAGGTTTTAGCTCTTCATGTATAATTGTTTTAATGGTAGGTAGCCAACCAAAATCCATAATGGAGCTGTTACCAGGTATCCACTTTTCTTTATCTTCAAAAGTTTCATCTACTTCTTTTGATTGCAAAAGTTGATAGCTTTCTTTTATTAAATTCCATGCTTTGTCTGGACACTTTGTTATTTCAAAACCATTAGTAGTTAATTTAGGCAACGTTTTGTTTCTTTCTTCAACTCTATCAGGTTTTACTTTAACTATTTTACTCTCATTAATTTGACTTTCTTCTTTATTGTTATTTTTTTCATCTTCATAAAGTTGAGCATCTCCCGCTCCATCCCATTTTTTTTCTCTCCACCACGATGTTACTATATATTTTTTACCAGAAGTTACAGGCATACCTTCATGCAAAGTCTCAGGTAAAACTTTATTATCGCTCATATTAGCCCACCATAAAGCTTTACCGGTTACTGCTTTTACTTTTTTATTTAAGGTAGGAAAATTTGTTTCACCACCTTCATAATCATCATTTAGATAAATCATTAAAGTATGAGTTCTGTTACCTGATGCCTTACAGTGCATATTGTAAGCAGGGCCAGTAAAAAAATCATTGTGTGGCTTAAAATATTGACCTACTTCATATAGTTGTCCTTGTAAAGATTCCCCATTTTCAAAAGGCAAATTTAGGTGTTGACTTATTCTTTTATGAATACTATTTACTATTACATTGGAAGGGTCTAAATTACTTGTTGAAGATGTTCTATGGTCGGTAACATCCTCTCTATCAGTTCCACCTACTACTACAGATGAACGAGAATTATTTGAGTCAATTAGTTTAATAATTTCATCACACTCTTGGTGAGAAATAAAGTTTGGTATTTCGTGCATTTGATTAAATTAAATTTTTATAAAGATATAAAAATTATGGACAACCAGTACAGCTTGTAAATGAAGTTCCATTCCAATATCTTGAATAAGAACCATTGCTCACATAGATAGCACTAGGAAAAAGACTTGAACAAGTGTTACTAGTTCCATACCATTCTGTTGCTAAACAAAATGATGCGTTATTAAAATAATTTGTTTCTCTTCTTGAAGATGAACAAGCATTGTTTCCGCTTGTATTATCTCTTCCAATATTATTTATTGCAAAACAATTGCTTGGAGTAGGTGGCGTTGGAGGTGTTGGAGTAGGGGTTGGAACACCAGAAGCTTCACAGGTTGCACAATCAGTAAAAGGGTCATAATTAGTATACACAGGGCCAGTTGTTCCTCCTAAATCTATGTACTCATAACATATACCAGATATTTTAAGAACATTAGGGAATGTTGTTCCTCCTGGGCCGCTTACCTCGGCGAGTATATCTCCACCTCCAGTTGCACAATCTCCATATCTTGCATATACTGTTGCTGGCACAGGTGGAGGTGTTGGTACAGGAGGTGTAGGCGGTACAGGCGCTGGAGCAAATCCACCACAGCTTGATTGTATTTGTACATAGGTTACTTGCGAATTATAAAAAGTTGCGGCTGCATCTATTATCTCCCAATATTTAGTTCCATTAAAAGCAGGATTAGGGCCAGATGCACCACCATTTAAAGTTAATGCTAAACCATTAGCTAGTGTTGGGGCAGTAAGATTAGTAACTCTTACGTAATATGTAGGAGATGTAGTGTAACACTCTCTAATCTGTATATCCTGAAACGTAGCTGGAGTAGGTGGAACTGGCGGTGGACTAGGAGGCGTAGCAGGTGGACATCCAGTGCTTGACCCTACTGCTTGTATGTTTTGACATCCTAAACCTTGGTCTGAAGTTTGACCTACATCTCCTGCATATCTATAAAATAAAGGATTTGACCCTGAAGTTCCGTCAACAAATCTTTGGTCAAATGTTGGTTGTGTTGCTGATTGAAAGTAACAATCCTGATGACTTCCACAAGATACTAGTCTATAAAATAAAGACGGTGTAGGAGTCGGAGGCGTCGGAGGCGTCGGAGGCGTCGGCGTCGGAGGCGTCGGAGGTATTGGCGGGATACCTTGACAGTCAGAACAGTTGGAGTATGTTAAGGTAGGTATGTCTACAGTACTAGTAGAACCTGTACTTTGAGCATTACTATAACATATGTTTTGATATTTAACTACAATAGGTATTATCAATCCTTGTCCATCTACAAACCTAAAAATTTGTTTTGCAGCTGAATCATCACACTGTGAATACTCTCTATATGTAAAAGTAGGTGTTGGTACAGGGGTTGGTACAGGAACTGTTGCTTGACATGCCGGACAATCTGCAAATGTTGGTAAAGTTGTTATATCAGTATTAGATGTTGAAGATGTAGCTTGTGGATTTTCATAACATTCTCCATCAAATTTAATAAAACCAGGGAATGAATATCCAAATGCTCCTTTTGCAATCATAATTATGCTAGCATCATTACATTGTTGATACTGTCTAAACTCTTCAGTTGGCGTTGGCGTCGGCGGTGTAGGCCCTGGTGTTGGTGGGGTAGGTGGATTAGTATTTCTATAATCATAAACTAAATATAAGTTGTTACCTGAAGCTGGCACTGTAAATGAACCAGAATATAAACTTGGAGCTTGAGATGTATTCAGTGGCATTGATATAGCTTGACTCAACAGGCTAGTGATTGACGTAATATCATTAGTAAATACAGTGTCACTTCTTAAATATGCAAATCCGTTAGCATTAGTGTCAAAGACAAAATCATCAAAATTAAATTTGTTTGCAGCAATAGTCATAACCGAACCATCAGTAGGTAATAATCCAACCCCTTGATTTCCACTTACTACATTATATTGAGATATAACAAAATTTCCTGTGCCACTACCAAATGGTACTAAATTAGATTGTGTTGCTGATATCAAACTTCCATCTGACCAAGAGGCTTCGTTATGAATAAACTCTCCAGCATTTATAGTGTCTGTAACACAAATACTATAAAGGTTTAATAATGAACCACTAGGACATCCGACAGTAATTTCTATAGTGTCATCTACGGTAGCAGTAGATGTAACTTCTATAATAACTTGATTGATTGTTGTGTTGTTTTTAGGAAAAGTAAAACTGCCGCTTGAATAAATAACACCTGTAGTAGTAGAAACACCATCATAAATTGCTGTTATTGTATAACCTATTGGACTAACAGCTCCTTCAGTTTCAATTTGCACTCCATTTTCAGTTACAATATCTTGAGAAGTAAGTTCTGTAATAATATCTTGAGACCCTTCATCAGGTATTACGTAAGAAACTAAAACATCACCAACTTGTTCTTCTAAATCTACACAGTATATAAATTCATTATTTGCTGGTACAGTTATATCTCTTGTAACCCCACAAGCAGTACACTTGGCTACTTCTGGTTTCAGTATAGTGTTTGAGGTTAAGACATATTCATTCATGTAAGGGTCATATCCTCCCAGTTTTTGTGTAGTAAATGCAGCAGTAAATAAATCTCTAAACCAGCTTCTCATACCTGCCTCTGATATTACTCTCAGTTGTTCATTAGAAGCTGAGCTTCCAACTAAATGTATAACAGCGCTTCTTTTAGCATCGGTAAAATATTTACTTTCACCCCATACAGCAAAACTTTCAGGATTATTACTAATACCATAATCCTCTATTCTGGCTATTTGTTTACCTAAAACTTCTGGCACAGAAGTAAGTTGTCCATTACCACTTGCATCACTTAACAAGTCTTTACCAGCTAGCACGTAAGATATTTTATCTTCTTGTAAAACTAATATATCGTCACGCCTTGCATTTAAAATCTCTACATCACCAAAAGTTTCTTCTAATGGTTTAAAATTTGCTAAACCAAGATTAAATTCATTTAGCTTGTTTACGTTTGTTTCATCGTTAAAAACACCACTATACGTCAAATCAGCAAATCTGTGTGCTTTTTGAAAAGTAGTATTAGATGTAGTAAAGGTTCTATTTCCTAAATTAAATTGTGCACCAAAAGATTCGTCTAAAATTTTAAAACTCTCAACTCCATTTCCAAATGTAAAACAATTTGAAAAATCAGTAAGAACAACACCAGGCACTTGAGCGCTTATGTCTTGGTCTTGTACATTTCCTAAATGATTACCTACACTATCTATTTCAAATGTTTGAGCACTTTCATACCATAAATCAGGTAAAGCTTCTTTGGGTTCAGTTTCAAAAACTACAACTGAATCTCTTCTGTATATTGTAAAATCAACTCTTACTTGAGAATCTCCTTTAGAACTTCTTGAAGCACAACCAGTTGTTCCCGAAACAAGTAAATAGAAACTACCCGGTGATGTACTCGTATCCTCATAAAGCCTATAATAATTAACATTGTTTGGGTCTGTTGCAGTTGTACCAAAAACAGTTAAGATATCACTAGACATATTAGAACCTTTGTTTGCTTGAGAAGGCAAACCAACTCCTGAATCAGTAGCAGTTATAAATTCATTTGAAACATTAGCTGGACTAACTGTAGCGTTATTTTGTATTATAGTTTGTAAATCTTCACCATCAAAAAACTCTTGTACCCCTGCATAAGTATCACTACAAATGATGGTTTGCTCTAGTATACTTGTTCTTCTTTCACACTGATTTCCAGTGCCAGGTCTTTCCTGTTCTATTCTCATTACAACTCTTGTTCCTACAGGAAAATTATAATTTGAAGTAAAAGCACCTGAAGAATTTCTTAAAAAGAAAGGATAAGCAATTATAGGAAACCTTCTGGCTGCTTGTGCCTTTACAGGTTCAACTTTTTCATCTACTACATCGTCATCATCCATAACAGCTTGAAAAGCAATATTACTAAGTTTCATATAAACACCTGCTGGTATAACACTAATACCGGTGACTGTAATAAAATCCTTTTGTTGATTTACTACTTCTAGGACTGTAGCTTCTGTACATTGGTTTAGTGGGCCTGCTATATCTCTTTTGACTGTTAATCTATCTCCATCTTTTACTTTACCTATATTATCTCCTTCTAATAGAAAATAAACGTTGTTACTGTTGTCATCTTCATAAAATATACTACTATAAATAGTCTCATAACTTTCTCTATCTGCTTTTATACAAAACTTATATCTTGTGGCAAAACTAGGAGCTCTTTGAGTTATTGGAATGTTGACCTGTATTTCATTTTTAGATGATGAAGCATTACATCCTATAAACAAAGTATTGTTTGTACTTACAAGAGCAGTGGATGCTCTATTAAAAGAGTCCATATATATAATACCAATCTCATATCCACGATTACTATGTAAACTACTTGTGTTAGATACTTCTGCAAGTGTTGCTGAAAAATTTGTAATCTTATAATATTCTACTAATGTATTTGTACCTACGCCTGTTTCTTCATATTCAGCTGCTAATATTTGTAATTGTAAAGTGGCTGGCAATATAACGGAGGCTGCTATACCTTCACCAGCTGAAGGAAGAGCGGGAGTTGAACTGGTTCTTCCGCTACGGTTTACATCATATTGTGTAGCTGCATTTGTCCCTAATTGTCCCTCAAGTGAAGAATTGAAAACATCTGTAAAAGTTGTTCCATCTCCATTTTGAGCATTTGCTAAAGTTTGAATACCAGAGGTTAATAAACCAAATTTTGCTATAAAATCATTTTCAGATATTAAGTCATTTATAGGTGTCAAACTTTGTGTAAAGTCTTTGTTAAGTGTATATGAGAATTGTATTGTTCTTGGCCCTGTTGTTTGGTCAGGGTTTAAAGAACCTGAACTCCATGAGTTATGTTCGTATGTTATCGAAAAACTTATTGTAGCTCCAACTATTAGTTTATTTGTATTACCATCAAAATTAATTCTCAAAGCACTGTTTGGAATAGTGTTACTTCCGCCAAGCGTATAGCCAGAACTAGCTGTTTCTGCAGGCAATTGAACTTCACCCACTTCAGATTGAACTAAAGATGTGGTATATTCTAAAGCTAATGGTTCATTGAAAGTGTCTTTTAGGTCATACCCCTCTACATAATTACCATAAACCAATCTATTAGCCATTAAAGTCTGAGCTTTTGCCAAGGTTGGAACATTATCAAAAGTTCTTAAAATTTCCGATTCTGGTAAAACAGAAAATATTTTACTGTTATCAAATTCAAAAGTATAATTAGTGTTGTCTGAATATCCTTTTTCTTTTTTAATAATTCTTTCTATTACTCTTATAGTAGAATCATTAGCAAGTTTGTAAAGAATGTCTATTCCTTTTACTAATTCACTACCTGAATTAAATGTAACAATAACAGCATTAAACCTGTTAGTCATACCATCATTAGCAAAACTTTGTGCACTAAAATTAAAAGGTTTTGGTTGAAATGCTGGTTCGCTGAACTGAGAAGTCGCAGAATACTCTGCATTACTATATCTGTATCTATAACCAAAACAAACAAAATTGTCAGTTAAGAATGTATCATTTATTGAAGATTGTATCAACTGTAGAGTAGGAGCTTGAAAAGGTGGTTGTTTTACAACTTGTATTTCTCTCTCATCGAACTGGTCTATTTGTTGTCCTGCTAAATTAGCAGTAGGGTTTTCATAATTTCTTTCAATATTAATTACTCTAGGTGGGTTAGTGTTATCTGTAAAAAATAATAAATTATCTATTTTGTTAATACCTGTTATTAAAAATTCAGGGTTAAAGTTTAAGGTAGTGTTTACATTTGCTCCATTATCTATACTATAAATATGATATAGTATACCGCCAGTTTGTACGTTAAAAGAAATAATTAAATCTAATTTACCCGTTTCACCTAAAGTAAAAGCTGGGTCATGTACAAACCAATATATTGTTTCATTAGCACCGTCTTCAAAGACACCTATACATCTTGCGGATGAGCTTAGCTTTGTACCATTATAATATTGAATATCTGTTAAAAGAGTATTTCCTCTTGAGTTTTCAACTGAACCTATTTCAGATTGTTCAGTAGAACCCAACCTTACATTCATAGCATTAGTATACTCACCATTAGGTAAAAGCCTTAATTCAAGGCTTTTATTCATACGGCCAGCTATAAAATTTCTTTGAATGTTTGCCATTTTATTTTATCCACTTATTCTCTCCTCTAATATTCATTAGTAATCTACTTGGATGAATATTACTTAATCTAAGCTTAGCATTTCTATATAAAGCTTGTTTATCTTTTCTTGCTCTATTAACTATATACTCTTGTACACCAAATTTATTATTTAATAATGAAAATTTAATATAGGCATAAATATAATCTTCAAACAGTTTATTTACTTTAATATTACTATCATCGCCATTTTCCATTCCGTCCGAAATATATTGAAGAATACACTGTTGATTAGCCATAGTAGAATCAAAGTTTATAACTCCATTAGCTTTATCAATTGTAAATGTTGGATTGAAATTAGCTGTTTCAGTATTTAAACCATATCTCGCTCCAATCCTTGATTCATATATATCATCTTCACAATTATTACATCCAGGATTAACTGCTTCTTCTCTTATGTCATTTAGATATATACTTTTAAGTTGACCATTGGTTCGTGCGCTATCAAGCTCCGATGTTTGAGTGTTGACGTTATTATTACCATCATAAGTAAATGTTGAAGATGCTGACTGTACATATTGAGTTGCTGATTGAACCTGTATGTTTTCTACTAAATCTCTGATAACGTTATCTTTAAATAACGATAGCTTTACCCAGTTAACATAATCTGAAGGTAAAACAAATTTTAAGTCATCATAAATTTTAAGCTCCAGAGATTTTATTTCATTTAAAGCGTCATAGTTTAATTCTTGTATACCTCGTTTTGCAAAAAATAATATTTTAAATCTGTCCACATTGTTAATCATTGCATGATTCCCTTGGTACATAAGTAAAAAATTTCTAACAATATCAATTAAAGAAACATATTGATAACTACCAAAATTAGCATTAGTAGGATTTACTCCATCATTTGTGTAATATTTTTTTTGATTTATATAAGCCATAATTATTTTTGATTATCTAATTGTTGTTCATCTGTTAATCCGTATTGTATTACTTCTCTTTCTCTAATAGATACTCCTGCATATTGTAATATTTTTGCTACCAAATCATTTGCGTCATCTTTTGGTAGTTCAAAATCTTGAAAATCAGCCGCTGTTTGGTCAAACAAAGGTTCACCATTAAACAATGTTACATATGTCCACTTAGGGTCTTTAGGATATCTAATATATTGAGCTTGAACATCTTGACCGCTATTAATTGTAGTAGGAAAGATTGTTATAGAATCTCCTTCTTGAGTATAAGCAGGAAATGTAGTGTTAGGTGTAGTAAGTAAAGAATTGTTTAAAAGTGTTATTTTATTATGTGAAACTTTTTCCGCTTGACCCAATAAGTTCCCAGCTGAAAAACATAAAACTTTGTTTAACAAATAATAATCAGAACCAGTCGTATTTATAGATGGAAGAAAATAAGTACTTGTATTCAAAGTTTTTTGAGTCAAAAATTCAGTTACAGAAAAAGTGTCAATAACCTCTTCATATCCAAGCTTTATGTTGGCATACCCTGTTCCAGATAACCTGGCATTTTCTTCATTTATTTGTTCGTTGTAATTATAAAAATATTCGTCAAACAAGTCTAATTGAGCTTGTTTAGCAAATAAATTAAAATCACTAGGTGATATGTACCCGTAATTATTTTTATTGATAATCGCAAGCACAGTGTTTCTTACAGAATTTATCATTTGAAAATCTTTTTACAAAGATACACAAAATAAAAAAGCACCCTAGATTTGGGTGCTTTCTCGCTGTCGATAGTAAAGGAAGGATTATATTGTTCCTATAGCGATACTAGTAAATACTAGTCCACCATCTTTCGATACTGGTACTGCTGCATTTGTCCAAGAAGTTTCTGCTGCTTTTACTAGCGCTGCATTTACATTCTCAGCAAAACCTGAAGTCAGTCCAGTTCCAGTTACCGTTAATTTGTGTGTTCCATTAGCCAGAAAAATATCTCCTGCAGTAGAACTTACTGTCTCTACATAAAGAACTTGGTCTGTGTTAACGTGAACATTACCGTCACTTGCTGTATCTAAAGTTATATATTTTGCCATGTTAAAAATTTTATGGGTTAAACAAAAAGCAAAGTTACGAATTTTTTGCTAACGCTTTTAGATGCTTATAAGACTCTAAACCTTCATCACTTTGAAAGTAAGATGATATAATAAACAGTGGGTCTTCACCGTAGGGTATATTACACATTTTCTTTTTATTTGAAGGTGTGTTAAACCATACCTCACGTTTTTGATTTCTCATTTGTATTAAACCTTTATCTAAAATATTTTGAATCATAGCTGTAAATTTAAGAGTAGGGTCTTTTAAAAGTTTCATAAAACCTGCTGGGTCTTGTTTAGCAAATATTAATATATCTCTTCTAAGCTCTGAGGTAGTAACTTTTGATACATCCTTTTGAAACAGAACTCTTGAAACATTTTCTACCTGCTCAACCGTAAGTTGTCTTGCTTCTATTAAAGCATCAACTTCTAAGTTTAAGTCTTCAACTATTTCAGCAGCTTCTTTAGCTTTGTTTATTTCAACAAAAGTTTTTCCGTTGCCTGGATGAAGCGATAGAAACTTCTGTAATATTTGATTGTTTTTTGGAACGAACAAAAATCCGTCTTCAAAAACTATAGGCTCAACAATAGCATTATCATCTTGTTCATCTTGAAAAGGTGAGTTTTGATTACGTGCATATCTTAATGGTCTATTCATACCAGTTTTTTCATCAAAGTGCAATAGAGGATATCTTGTAGTATGCCTTGATGCCAATATCAAAGATAATGGAGCAATCTCTCTGGTAAGTTTATAGCTTTTGTCTACAAATTTAGGAGTAGACTTTTTGGGTGTTTGAATAACTGTGTCCACTTGTGGACTTTTCTTTTCTTTTTTCATTTGATTTAATTTAATTTAAATTTAAAAAAGGGGCACACTCATGTACCCCTTTGAATTAATTATTAGTCTTGGAATAAGAAGAAGTTGTTTGCACCTAAAGTACATACAGCTCTCTCACTCAAGAAGTTTACTTGCATGTTATCGATATCATTAGTCGCAGCACCACCAGCAGAACCAGTAATCCACGTCTTATATCTTCTGTCTTCTGTTTCAGAAGCTCTATATCTTACATGTAAGAAAGGTCTTTTTGCGTTTTTACCAAGAATTTGGTCGTAAACACTTGTAGAACCAGCTGGAACTAATAGTCCATTGATTTTACCTGAACCTGCACCTGATGGTAAACCACCTCTCATAG
>Ga0160423_10000436_pt1 | contig 33865 bp, 29 predicted proteins | sample CRUFie14St8metaG_FD_108191 | JGI IMG/M metagenome (GOLD analysis project Ga0160423, IMG submission 108191) | Marine microbial communities from the Costa Rica Dome - CRUD Field 142mm St8 metaG | ecosystem: Environmental > Aquatic > Marine > Oceanic > Photic zone | place: Costa Rica: the Eastern...
ATTCCAAGAATTTAAAAAGAAAAAAAACTTATAGATGAAATAAAAAGCATTTAAGTTTTCAAAAAATTACTCATACATTTTAATTTTCTTTCATGCAAAAAAACTTTTTTTTTTTTTAAAAAAAAAAAAAAAAAAATGCATATAGCTATAGCAGGTAATATTGGCTCCGGCAAAACCACATTGACATCAAAACTTTCAAAACATTTTAGTTGGGAAGCTCATTATGAAGATGTAGAGAACAATCCATATCTTAACGATTTTTACAAAGACATGCAAAGATGGTCTTTTAATTTACAAGTATATTTTTTAAATAGTAGGTTTAGACAAATTATAAATATTAGAGAGAGTGGAAAAAAATATATTCAAGATAGAACAATATATGAAGATGCATTTATTTTTGCTCCTAATCTTCACGCAATGGGTCTGATGAGTTCAAGAGACTTTGATAATTATAAAGAAATTTTTAATTTGATGGACAGTTTTATTAAAAGTCCTGATTTATTAGTGTACTTAAGAGCATCTGTTCCAACATTAGTAGACCAGATCCAAAAGAGAGGTAGAGACTATGAAAATAGCATCAGAATTGATTATCTAAATAGGTTAAATGAAAGATATGAAGCATGGATCGGTAACTATAAAAAAGGTAAAATACTTATAATTGATGTTGATAATATCAATTTTGCTGAAAAAGAGGAAGACTTAGGATCTATAATCGAAAAAGTTGATGCCGAAGTAAATGGTTTGTTTGTTTGATTTTAAAACAATTTCAAATAAAAAAGCCGCTTTAAAAAGCGGCTTTTTTTACAATTGAAGTGAATAATATGTTTTATACTCTTCCTTTGATCTCAATATTAAGATTATCATCTAATGATACAACTAGTAATCCTTTAAAGGAATTTTCCCCTTGTACTGAATAGTACAATATTGATTTTTTACTAATTTCTTTACCATTATAGTCATAATTAATTTGACCATTAATTTTAAATCTATAATCTTTAGATTTTATTAGAACTGGAAAATCATCTTTTGAAGAAAATAAAATTTCACTTCCAGAACCTAATTTTTCTATTAAATTATCGCAGATAGACTGATCATCTGCGATACAATTTAAATCACCATCTAGCAAAATATCATTTACAACAGGAGATTCATCAATAAAATTAATTTCAAAACTTTGAGCTACAGATGATAGATAAAGATCTGGTGCAACTTCTATTTTATTAAGCTCTTCTATTTTTGGTGTAATATCATCTGAAGTAGTAACAGAAATTGATGGCGCTATGACTAAAGCAACCACTGACATAAGTTTTAACAAAATGTTTAATGATGGTCCTGATGTATCTTTGAATGGATCTCCAACAGTATCTCCAACAACAGCTGCTTTGTGTGCCTCTGTTCCTTTCTTTCCTTGCTCTTCTATCATTTTTTTTGCATTATCCCAAGCTCCACCTGAATTTGATTGAAAAATTGCCATCAAAACACCTGATGTGGTTACTCCTGCTAGTAATCCTCCTAGCATTTCAGCACCTCCAATACCAAACCATTTTCCACCAAAACCAACAATTACTGGAACAACAATAGCTAAAAGTCCTGGAAATACCATTTCTTTAATTGATGCGTTAGTTGAAATTTCAACACATTTATCATATTCAGCAACACCATCGGCTGCATCAAATATTTTTCTGTCAGCTGCTGAGGCCTTAGTCATGTCAGAATTGTATTTTCTCATTACTTCCAATGCTGATTTAAGTGCAGGTATGTCTCTAAACTGTCTTCTTACTTCTTCAATCATAGCCATAGCAGCTCTTCCAACAGCATTCATTGAGAGTGCAGAAAATACAAAAGGTAACATTCCTCCAATTAACAACCCCGCCATTATATCTGGTTGAGACACATCAATAGATGTAATTCCGGCGGTTTTCATAAAAGCGGCAAATAATGCTAATGCAGTTAAAGCAGCTGATGCTATAGCAAAACCTTTTCCAATTGCAGCTGTTGTATTTCCTACCGCATCTAACTTATCTGTTCTTTCTCTTACTTCTGCAGGTAACTCAGCCATTTCAGCAATACCACCAGCGTTATCAGAAATTGGTCCATAAGCATCAACAGCTAACTGTATACCAGTATTTGCTAACATTCCAACCGCAGCAATCGCAATACCATATAAGCCAGCAAATTCGTGAGAAACCAAAATAGCAGCTGCAATTAAAATAATTGGTATAGCAGTTGACATCATCCCAACACCTAAACCAGCAATAATATTAGTTGCTGATCCAGTTTCAGATTGTTCAACAATTGAAGTTACAGGCTTAGTTCCTGTACCAGTATAGTACTCTGTTACTTTTCCAACAAGTAATCCAGCAACTAATCCGGCAATAGTTGCCCAAAAAACACCCATTGCAGTATAAGTTTGACCAGATTCAACCCATGAATTTGGTAGCATTGCGTTGATGATAAAATAAGATGCTACTAACATGAGTCCTGCAGATCCAAATTCTCCAATATTCAAAGCTTTGTGAGGAGATCCTCCATCATTTACTCTAACAAAAAATGTTCCGATAATTGACATTATTATACCTACAGCTGCGAGTGCTAATGGTAAATAAACAGCTCCTAATCCATTGAAAGCTAATTGAAACTCTGGAAGAGTTGCATATACTGCTCCTAGAACCATAGTTCCAATTATAGAGCCAACGTAAGATTCAAATAAATCTGCTCCCATACCTGCTACATCGCCAACATTATCACCAACATTATCAGCAATAGTTGCAGGGTTTAAAGGGTGATCTTCAGGAATTCCTGCTTCTACTTTTCCAACTAAATCTGCTCCAACATCAGCAGCTTTAGTGTATATTCCACCTCCAACTCTAGCAAATAAAGCAATAGATGATGCTCCTAATGAAAATCCAGAAAGAACATTTAAAACCATTTCCAAATTGTTTTCCCATATTCCTTGGTAAATCATAAATAATGAACTTAATCCTAAAACTCCTAAGCCAACTACACCAAGACCCATGACAGCACCACCCGAGAATGCTACTTCTAATGCTTTTCCTAGAGAATTTCTAGCGGCATTTGTAGTTCTAACGTTAGCTTTGGTTGCCACCTTCATTCCTATGAAACCTGCTAGCGCTGAACATATAGCTCCAACTATAAAAGAAACAGCAACTAATCCATTAGAGTTTGCTTCAGCATTTCCTTTAAAATATAGTAAAACTGAAACTGCTAATACAAATACTGATAATAATTTGTATTCTGCTTTTAAAAAAGACATTGCACCATCAGCAATATTTTTTGCGATTCTTGACATTTTTTCATCTCCTTCTTCTTGCTTTGCAACCCAAGTGTTTTTCCAAAAAACAAACAAAAGAGCAAATATCCCAAATAGAGGTAAATAACTTATTATGAATTCCATTATAAATTTAGTTTTAATTAATAATTTGATTAAACGATGCAAATGTAATATTTTTATACTATTATCATAATATTTAGAAAATTTTAATGATTGTATTATTATTTGAAAAGTAGATGAATTTGACTTGTTTTTTTTTAATTTTGTTTAATATAAAATAGCTTAAAAAAAAATATAATGAATATTATTGTTTGCATTAGTAGTGTTCCTGACACGACTTCAAAAATTAAATTTAACGAAAACTCAGAGTTTGATACTAACGGAATACAGTTCATAATCAACCCATATGATGAATTTGGCCTAACCAAAGCTGTTAAAATTAAAGAAACCTTAGGAGGCACAATCACTGTAGTAACTGTTGGAGATATAGCTTCAGAGCCTGTTATAAGAAAAGCTCTTGCAATTGGGGCAGATAAAGCAGTAAGAATAAATATTAATCCAAAAGATAGTTTTGAAACTGCAAGTCTAATATCTGAATATATTAAAGACATTGAATATGATATTATAATTGCTGGAAGGGAATCAATTGATTATAATGGTAGTGCTGTCCCATGCATGATTGCAGAAATTCTTGATATTCCATTTATCAATGCATGTATTAGTCTTAGTTTAAATGATAAAACTGCTGATTTAATTAGAGAAATTGACGGAGGAAAAGAATTTATCAGCTCACCACTTCCTCTTATTATTGGTGGTCAAAAAGGTTTAGTTGAAGAATCAGAACTATTAATACCAAATATGCGTGGGATAATGCAATCTAGAAGTAAACCATTAGAAGTTGTTGAACCTGAAAATATTGGAAATAGAGTGCAATCAATAAGCTTGGAAAGTCCACCAGAAAAAAAAGAGTGTAAGTTAGTTGAAGAAGGAAACGTAAAAGAATTAATAACTTTATTACAAAACGAAGCAAAAGTAATTTAAATTAAAAATAAATGTCAGTACTAGTATATACAGAAAATTGGAATTCTAAATTTAGAAAGAGTACATTTGAAGCGATAACATATGCCTATGATTTATCAAAAAAGCTTAACACAAATTTAATTGCCTGTACAAGTGGAAATATAGATGAGCATGAGCTGAAAAAAGCTGGAAAATATGGTGCTTCAAAAATATATTTAATCAAAAATTTGAAGAAAGCGCAAGGAAATGAAATTTCAGAAGCGATTGTTAATCTACCAGAAAATTTTTCGCATATAATTTTTTCACACACATATACCGCCAAAGTATTAGCTCCTAGATTATCAATTAAACTTAACTCAGCACTTGTTTCAAATGTAATTGGATTAGCTGAAGAAACAAATCCGATAAAAGTTAAACGAAATGCGTTTTCATCAAAAGCTATTCAAACAGTGATATTAAACAATGAAAAATCAATATTATGTATTTCTCCAAATTCTTACATGGTTAAGGAGAATCCAATTAATATTGAAATTGAATCTATTATAGATAATTCAGAAAGTAAAATTGCTGTTAAAGATCAAGAAAAATCAAGCGGAAAAATATCATTGTCTGAAGCAGATATAATAGTATCAGCTGGAAGAGGATTAAAAGGTCCTGAAAACTGGACTATGATAGAAGAATTAGCTGATTTATTAGGTGCCGCAACAGCTTGCTCAAAACCTGTTTCTGATATAGGTTGGAGACCACACAGTGAACATGTAGGTCAAACTGGAATTACAGTAGCACCAAATTTATACATTGCCATTGGAATCTCTGGAGCAATTCAACATTTAGCTGGAGTGAATTCTTCAAAAACAATTGTAGCTATTAATACTGATCCGGAGGCCCCATTTTTTAAAGCAGCTGATTATGGAATTGTTGGTGATGCATTTAAAGTAGTTCCTGAACTTTTAAATGAACTAAAAAAACAAACTAATTAATATTGAAACAGATTGAATTAGATATCTCTGCTATCCGGCAAAGTGATTCACAAAATAATGCATATGTGTTATTATTAAATGAAATTAACGGCAATAGACAACTTCCAATTGTTATTGGTTGGTGCGAAGCAAGAGCAATAGCTATAGGATTAGAGGAAAAAGAAAAAGTTACTAGACCTCTTACCCATGATTTATTTAAAACTTTTGGAGATAAATTTAAAATTAAAATTGAAAAAGTAATTATTCATACATTAATTGAAGGAATTTTTCATGCTTCTTTTTACTGTGAAAATACAAATACAGGTGAAAAAAATACGATTGATGCAAGGACGTCTGATGCAATTGCAATCGCAATAAGATATAAATGCCCTATATTTACTTATGAAGATATATTAGAAAGAGCTGGTATAATTATAAATGCTGGAAAAACTCAAATTATTAATATCTCAATAAAAAAAGAAAAGACTAAGAATCCTAAAGAATCTAATATTAAATCTTTCAGTGTTTCTAAACTTAAACAATTATTGGAACAAGCTATTGAAAAAGAAGATTATGAAACAGCTTCTAAAATTAGAGATGAGATAAATAGCAGAGAAAATAAATGAAAAAAATTATATTATTTCTATTTTTATTATTTTCACTTAACAGTTATGGAAATGAAATTTCAGGTAAATGGTTTTTTAAAAGTATTTTAAAAGAAAATGCACTAGATTCCTCAAACTTAAAACCTATTTCAAACTTAGATTTTTTTCTGATTAATAAAGATGGTTCTTTTGAATACCAAATTTATGAACTAAATTTATTCGCAAAAGGAACTTGGTTACTTGAAAATGAAAACTTAAAGCTTCATTACAATGCCCCAAACGATACTGTCAGATATTATAATATCAGACTTAATAATAGAGAACTAATTTTAAATGAAAATAGCATAAACTATGTATTTTCTAAAGATAAATTATATAATTCTCAATTCTCAGTTTATAATTTAATAAGAGGCTTTATTGGCTTAATTTTTTTAATTTTCATTGCATTTCTTTTAAGTAAAAACAAAAATAAAATCAATTGGAATTTAGTAACTAAAGGTCTTTTGATTCAGATTATCTTTGCAGTACTAATTTTAAAGATTCCGATTATTCAAGATTTTTTTGAATGGTTTAGTAAAATTTTTATAACAATTTTAAATTTTACGAGAGAAGGATCTATTTTTCTATTTGGAGATTTGATCACAAATACAGAATCCTTTGGATATATTTTTGCATTTCAAGTACTACCAACAATTGTTTTCTTTTCTGCACTAACCTCAATTTTATTTTATTACGGTGTTCTACAAAAAATAGTTTTTGGCTTTGCATTTTTTATGAAAAAAACACTCAAACTTTCTGGCTCTGAAAGCTTGGCCGCGGCTGGTAATATTTTTCTTGGTCAAACTGAATCTCCCCTACTAGTAAAGCCTTACATTAGTAAGATGACTATGTCTGAACTTCTTTGTTTAATGGGTGGAGGTATGGCAACAATTGCTGGAGGAGTATTAGCAGCTTATATTGGTTTTTTAGGCGGTACAGATATAAATGAACAACTTTTCTTTGCTAAACATTTATTAGCTGCATCAGTTATGTCAGCACCAGCAGCTGTTGTGGTTACTAAAATTTTGCTCCCTGAAACAGAAAAAATAAATGAAGAAATGAATATTGTTAAAGAGAAATTAGGTGCAAATGCACTAGATGCAATAAGTCTCGGAACAACTCAAGGTTTAAAGTTAGCAATAAATGTTGGAGCCATGCTTCTAGTTTTTATCGCGTTTATAACAATGGTGAATTATGTTTTAAAAGATTTTTTTGGTGATTTAACTGGATTAAATGATTGGGTAGTAAATATATCAAAAGGACAATATCAAGGTTTTTCATTAGAGTTTATACTTGGATATTTATTAGCTCCAGTTGCATGGATTATAGGAGTCTGCAAAGAAGATATGATATTGATTGGTCAACTTCTTGGAGAGAAAACCGTATTAAACGAATTTGTAGCTTATATTTCTTTAGCAAACCTTAAAGATAGTATGGCTTTTTATGAAGAAAGATCAATGATCATAGCAACATACATATTATGTGGATTTGCTAACTTTGCATCAATAGGTATTCAAATTGGTGGCATTGGAGTTTTGGCTCCAGACAGAAGAGTAGATTTGTCGAAGTTAGGAATATTGGCTTTAATAGCAGGAACCTTAGCCTGTCTATTTACTGCTACAATAGTAGGAATGTTAATTTAATAGAGATGAAACAGTATTTAAGCTTGATTGAAAAAGTAATGAATGAAGGAGTTGTTAAGGAAGATCGTACCGGAACAGGAACTAAAAGTATTTTTGGTTACCAGATGCGATTTGATTTATCAAAAGGATTTCCTTGTGTCACTACTAAAAAATTGCACATGAAATCAATTATTCATGAGCTATTATGGTTTTTAAAAGGGGATACAAATATTAAATATTTAAAAGAAAATGGAGTTAGAATTTGGGATGAATGGGCAGATGAAAATGGAGATTTAGGAAATGTATATGGCTATCAGTGGAGAAGTTGGCCTTCACCTAATGGTAAAAAAATAGATCAAATTAAAAATGTTGTTGACACATTAAAAGTTAACCCTAATAGTAGAAGAATTATTGTGAGTGCATGGAACGTAGGTGAAATCGAAAAAATGGCTCTTCCACCTTGCCATGCTTTCTTTCAATTTTATGTTGCTCAAGGAAAGCTCTCATGTCAATTATACCAAAGAAGTGCTGATATATTTTTAGGAGTTCCGTTCAATATCGCATCATATGCGCTACTTACTATGATGATAGCTCAAGTATGTAACTTAAAGCTAGGAGATTTTGTGCATACTCTTGGTGATGCACACATCTATTCAAATCATTTTGATCAAACCAAAATACAATTGAGTAGAGAGCCAAAAGATTTACCGCAAATGATTATTAATCCAAACGTGCAAGATATTTTTAAATTTAAATTTAACGATTTTGAACTAATTAATTATGAGTGTCATCCTCATATAAAAGCTAAAGTAGCTGTTTAATCTATGTCAAAAATAATTATTTTAGGTTCAGGCTTAGTAGGTGGTGTGATTGCAAAAGATTTAGCAAGCAATCATGATGTTACTGCGGTAGATATTTCTCAAAAAAATCTAAACCTATTGCCTAATATCAAAACAATCTGTTTAGATATAACAAACAAACAACTGCTTCAAAATGCGATTAAAGATTTCGATATTGTTGTTGGTGCAGTACCAGGATTTTTAGGCTTTGAAATGATGAAAAGTATAATTGAAGCAGGAAAAAATATAGTTGATATTTCTTTTTTTCCTGAGGACCCATTTAAATTAGATGAATTAGCAAAAAAAAATAATGTGACTGCAGTAATGGACTGTGGAGTTGCGCCAGGAATGGGTAACATTATCTTAGGACACCATAATAACAAGATGAAAGTTACAAAATATGAGTGCCTCGTAGGTGGTTTACCTGAAAGAAGAGAATGGCCATATGAATATCAAGCAGTTTTTTCACCAATCGATGTTATTGAAGAATATATAAGACCTGCTAGATATGTACAAAATTCAAATATTATTGTAAGAGAAGCTCTTTCGGATACTGAATTAATCAATTTTGAAGAAATTGGAACATTAGAAAGCTGGAATTCAGATGGCTTAAGAACTTTAATCAAAACAATGCCGAATATTCCTAATATGATTGAAAAAACATTACGATATCCAGGATGTATAGAATATATTAAAGTATTAAGAGAATCAGGATTTTTCTCATATAAACAAATAGATATTGATGGTAAAAAAATAAGACCGATTGATTTAACTGCTAAATTATTATTTCCAAAATGGAAAATGAAAGAAGGAGATAAAGATTTTACTGTTATGAGAATCACAATTGAAGGAATTGAGAATAATGTACATACTTCTTATATATATAATTTACTAGACCGATATCAAGAAAACACAATATCTATGGCAAGAACAACTGGTTTTACTTGCTCTGCTGTAGTAAATTTAATTTTGGAAGGAAAATTTATTAAAAAAGGTATATCTCCTCCTGAATATTTAGGTGAACACTTTGACTATGTCAATAGATATATGAAAACAAGAAATATAATATATAAAGTTAAAAAAATATGATTGTTTCAATAATTGTTGCGGCTTCAGAAAATAATGTAATAGGAAATAACAATGACCTAATTTGGCATTTGCCAAAAGACATGAAATTCTTTAAAGACACAACAAAAGGACACCATGTAATTATGGGAAGAAAAAATTTAGAGTCTATACCTCATAAGTTTAGGCCTTTACCAAATAGACAAAATATCGTTGTTACGAGAAATAAAAAATACATTGCCGATGGATGTTTAATTGTAAACTCAATTGAGGAAGGTTTAGGTATTGCTAAGAAAAATAAAGAAAAAGAAACATTTATTATTGGTGGTGGACAAATTTATAAATTTGCATTAGAACTAAATTTAGTAGATAAAATTTATTTAACTAGAATTCATGCTAACTTTGATGGTGACACATTTTTTCCTCCTTTAAGTGAGAACTGGAAAGAAATAAATCGAGTTAGTTGTCTCAAAGATCAAAATCATAAATATGATTATGATTTTATAACTTTGATAAAAAAATAAAAAATGAAAAAATATTTTTTAATAATTTATGTATTTATCTTTTTACTTTTTTCATGCGAAAATGATAAAATTTTAGAAATACCCAATACTGAAAATTTACAGGAAGCTTATGATCATTTAAAGGCTGAACAAATTTTTAACCATATAAATATATTAGTTGAAAATGCAATGCTTGATAACGATCAACATAAAAGATCATGTGTTAGGTATAGTTATGACACTAGCAGTGTGGATTTACTTCCGATAATTATCATTGACTTTGATCAGTCAACTGGAATAGGATGTCCGTTTTTTGAAAATAAAATTATGACCGGTAAGATAATCGTTAGTTACTCGGACATATATGCTGAAGAATCATCTATTACATATGTTAGTTTTGAAAACTTTAAAATTAATAATGAACTTGTTCAAGGAGATATTAAAATAACTTGTGTAGGAACAAATGAAAATGAAAATACATATTTTAATATTGAAGTAACTAACGGAAGTATCACAACCTCTAATGGTATTATTAACTGGGAAAGCAACAGAACCAAAGAATGGATCTCTGGAAGATCTACAAAATTTGAAAGGTCAGACGATATATACAATATAACTGGATCATCATCTGGTAATAGTGTTAATGGAAACAACTTTTCAGTCACTATTTCGGAAGAATTAAATGTTAGTCTTAATTGTTCATCTTGTACAATTATTAGTGGAAAATCAAAAATTACAAGCAATAATAATATTTCTAAAGAAATAAATTACGGATTTAATGCTTGTGACTGTGATGCTACAATTAAACTCAATGACATAGATTATTCTGTAATTATTAATAACTAAACTAGGCTACTCGAAGTTTTTTTATTGTCATTTTACTTAATTTTTTCTGAACATAGTTCACATCTATTTTAATTGATTTAACTTTTTTTTCTGAGGGTATATCAAACATAGCATCAAGCATAACAGTTTCACAAATTGATCTTAAACCTCTAGCTCCAAGATCAAAATCTAGAGCTTTTTCAACAATAAGATGCAACGCATCTTTATCAAAAACTAAACTTACATTATCTAGTTGAAACAACTTTTTATATTGATTAATTAATGCATTTTTTGGCTCAACTAATATTCTAAACAAAGCATCTTTATCTAATTTATTCAAGTATGTTACAACTGGCATTCTTCCAATAAGCTCAGGAATTAATCCAAATTTTTTCAGATCTTGTGGCAAAAGATATTGCAAAATATTTTCTGATTCAATAAAATCATTATTTTTTGATTTAAACCCTATTACACTAGTATTTAATCTTTTTGAAATATCTTTTTCAATACCATTAAATGCCCCTCCACTTATAAATAAAATATCTTTTGTATCAAGAGCAATCATTTTTTGATCTGGATGTTTTCTTCCACCTTGCGGTGGTACATTAACTACTGTCCCTTCTAATAATTTCAACATCGCTTGCTGCACTCCCTCACCACTGACATCACGTGTAATAGAAGGATTATCACTTTTTCTTGCAATTTTATCAACCTCATCAATAAAAATAATACCTCTTTTTGCCTTTTCAATATCATAATCTGAAGCTTGTAGCAGTCTAGTTAATATACTTTCAACATCTTCTCCAACGTATCCTGCTTCCGTTAAAACCGTTGCATCAGCTATACAAAATGGAACATCAAGTAGTTTTGCAATAGAGCGAGCTATCAAGGTTTTTCCTGTTCCGGTATTTCCTACCATAATAATATTTGATTTATCAATTTCTATATCATCATCATTATTTAATACTCTTTTATAATGATTATATACAGCTACTGATATAACTTTTTTTGCTTGGTCTTGACCAATAACAAATTCATCAAGATGATCTTTAATTTGCTTTGGTTTTAATAAATTTATAGTACTTGAACTAAAATTTTCTGAGCTTTTATCTTTGTTAACAATAACATGAGCCTGTTCAATACAGGCATCACATATGTGAGCGGATGAACCAGCAATCAAAATATTTGTATCATGCTTATTTTTACCACAAAAAGAACAAAAAATATTTTTATTTTCCGACATTACTATTTCTTTCAAGAACTTCATCTATCATACCATATTCTTTAGCTTCTTGAGACGTCATCCAGTAATCTCTATCACTATCTTTCCAAACCTCGTCATAAGATTTACCTGAATGAGCAGAAATTATTTCATATAACTCCTTTTTTAATTTTTGGATTTCTCTTGCAGTAATTTCGATATCTGAAGCTTGACCTTGAGCACCTCCTAGAGGCTGATGAATCATTACTCTAGAATGTTTTAAAGCAGTACGTTTCCCTTTAGCACCAGCACATAATAATACAGCACCCATTGAAGCTGCCATACCTGTACATATTGTAGAAACATCTGGGTTAATATATTGCATAGTATCATATATTCCTAACCCAGCATAAACTCCTCCACCGGGAGAATTTAAATAAATTAAAATATCTTTTTTTGCATCAACAGATTCCAAGAATAACAATTGTGCCTGAATAATATTTGCTACATAATCATTTATTGGAACACCTAAAAAAATGATTCTGTCCATCATTAATCTAGAAAAAACATCCATGCTAGCAACATTCATTTGTCTTTCCTCAATAATCGTTGGCGAGATGTAATTAGCATAAATAGAAGTAAAATTTTCTAAATGTAAACTACTAATTCCTTTATGCTTAGTAGCATATTTTTTAAACTCATTTTTATAATCCATAATAAATTTTATTTTTTTGATGCTAATTTAACAAAATCATCGTAAGAAATTTTCTTTTCTTTTAGTTTGAAACATTTCTTATAAACTAATAATGTTCGCTCATCATATATTTGATCATATATCTTCTTTTTTTCTTTTTCGTCTTTCAAAACATTTTCAGCAATAGAAATCAATTGTTTTTCTTCGATATTATCTTGGCCGTAACGTTGCATTTGCATCTTAACCATAGATTTCGTGTGTGATAGAAGGTCTTCTTGTGTTACCTTAATATTGTTGTCTTCTAAAATTTTGTTTTCGATTAATTGCCATTGAAGACTTTTTGAATATAAATCATATTCTTTGTTCAACAAATCCATTGTTATTGGTTGTTTAGATGTTTTAACAAGCCAATTTTTTAAAAAGTTATCAGGCAACTCAAGATTCATTTTATCAATTAAATATTTAACAACATCATTTTTTAACATTCTATCGCACTCTATATCAAATTGACTTTCAGCTTCTTTTTTTATATTCTCTCTGAATTCTTTTACATTTTTCACTTTATTTGGACCATAAACTTTATCAAATAATTTATTATCAAGTTTAGCTGGTTGTAATTTACTAACTCTCTTAACAGTAAATTTAAAATTTTGAAACTGCATATCTGATAATTCATCGGTCTTAATGTTTAACATAGCTGCTAAATCAGACTTGTTAGTAAAAGCTTTAACAACATTAGCTATTACATTATCATGTTTTTTAAGACCAATAAATTTCTTTTTAATTTTTTCATCAGCTATCACTTTTATTGAAACGGATGATTCATGTTGAATTCCCGATTTTAAAACTTCATTATTTTCATCTAGTTGTTGTATTGAGCAAAATAATAAATCATCTTTTTTAGATTTATCCGCATCTATCATTTCTCCATTACGTTTGGCAATATCATCACAATAAGTATCAATTAATTTTTTATCAGCTTTAATAATGTAATAGTCTAATTTATCTTTCTGGGTTATCTTAATTTCAAACTCTGGAGCTAAGCCAACTTCATAAATAAACTTAAAATTTTCTTTATTCCAATCAATTTCCAAATCTTCAACTGGCATTGGTGATCCCAAAACAGCAAGTTTTTTCTCAGTTATATATTTATACATTTCATCTTGTAAAATTTTATTAACCTCATCTGCTACAATTGAAGTTTTATATTTTTTGTTTATTATGGAAATTGGTGTTTTTCCTTTTCTGAATCCTGGAATGACAGCCTTTTTTCTGTAGTCTTTTAAAATATCATCAACTTTTTCTTTATAATCATCATGTTCAATGTTGATTGTTATTTGACATACTAAATCTTTTGGTTTACTTTTCGTTATCTTCATTTTAAAATTTTAAAGTTTGTAAAAATACACTTATTTATCTGAAAATATAAAATAAGCAAGCTTATAAGCTTGCTTATTTTGTGCGGGTGAAGGGACTCGAACCCCCACGCCTTGCGGCACTAGATCCTAAGTCTAGCGCGTCTACCAATTCCGCCACACCCGCGTTAAAGGACAGCAAATATATTATTTTTTAACATTTTTAGATAAAACAAAATTGAAAGATTTAAAACAATATTTTTTAAGTAGATTTGTATTTATTAAAAAAAAATAAAATGAGTTTATCAGTAAAAGGAACATTAACAAGAAAATTAGAAATAGAAAGCGGAACATCCAAGGCAGGTAATGAATGGAAAAAACAATCATTTTTAATTGATACAGGAAATCAATATAATCCAGAAATATGTTTTCAACTTTTTGGAGAAGATAAGATTGATATGCTCAATCATCATGATGAAGGATCTAAAGTAGAAGTCTCATTCAATCTATCGTCCAGAGAATATAATGGAAGATATTTTCATAATATTGACGCTTGGAGAATTGAAAGCATCGAGAAATCCGAAGAAAAATCTGAAGATATTCCAGAATTTAATAGTTCAGCTGATGATGAAGACGATCTACCCTTTTAAAAAAATGTAGAATGGATAGAGAAAGAACAAATCTATTACCTACTCCATTTTCCATAGCTGTTATTTTAACCTTTATTACGTTTATTCTTGCACTTTTTTTAACAGAACCTACAATAAAAGAAAACCACCTTATTGAACTATTATCGTCATGGGAAAAAGGTTTGTGGAATCCTCCCCTTTTAGTATTTGCATTACAAATGATGCTAATGCTTGTTATTGGCCACGTTGTTGCCTTGTCAGGGCCGATTGATTCATTAATAAAAAAGATTACCATTTACTGTACAAATACAGCAAGATCAGCAGCAATCATTACTTTTTTTACTGTTTTAATCGCCTTATTTAACTGGGGAATTGGACTTATATTTGGAGCAATTTTTGCAAGAAAAGTAGGAGAACATGCAATAAAAAATAAAATCAATTTAAACTATCCTTTAATTGGTGCGGCAGGATATTCAGGTCTAATGGTTTGGCATGGTGGAATTTCAGGTTCTGCTCCTATAAAGATTGCTGAAGCTGGACATTTTTTAGAACATAAGATGGGAGTTATATCACAATCAGATACTATTTTTTCAAGTATGAACATTTTAGCTAGTGTTTTGCTGCTAATTATTTTACCAATGTTCATGTACATGTTAGGTAAAAAAAATGATATTAATAATATAAGTATAAATTTAGACATATCAAAAAAAGAAAATATAACAAAAAGAATTAAGGGTGTCGAAAAAATTGACCATTCTAAAGCGTTGGCATATATTTTTGGTGGTGTAATTCTCTTTTTTTCATTTTACAAAGCTTTTATAATTCCTGATAACATTTCATTAAATTTTATTACACCCAATTATATAAATTTTGTATTGCTTGGAATTGCCTTAGTTATGCACAAAAATTTTTATAATTTTTTAGCAGCAGTAAATAGTGCAATAGAAGGAGCATCTGGCATTTTAATACAATTCCCTCTTTACTTTGGAATAATGGGCATTATGAGCTATTCTGGTATGGTTGAAATGATGTCAACTTTTTTTGTAAATATATCTAATGAAACTACTTTTCCTATTTTTACTTTTATTAGCGCTGGCATAATAAATATTTTTGTTCCAAGTGGTGGAGGTCAGTGGGCAGTTCAGGGGCCAATAATTATTGAAGCTGCTAATCAATTAGCTGCAAATATTCCAAAAAGTATAATGGCTTTATCTTATGGAGACCAAATAACTAATATGCTTCAGCCTTTTTGGGCCTTACCTCTTCTTGGAATAACAGGTCTCAAAGCATCTGAAATTTTACCATACACAATCAAGTTATTTTTAATAGGAATAATAATATTTATTAGTGTGTTGTTGATTTTTTAATAAACTTAAATACTAACTTATTATAATGAAATATACTTTCGATAGAAATAATTAAAAAATCTCAAATAGCTCAGGCTCATACTTTTCTTTTATTACCGTATCCTTTACTATCGGTATTTTATAATAGGTTGAGTTATATCCAGACCAAATTCCAAGTCCACCATTTATATTACTAATTAAATTTGTTGTCTGAACAAAAGGATTATTATCCATCTCTTGTTGTAATTTTCTTGTACGCAAAAAATTATAGGTAGCATAATCAACTTCTGATATTTTAAACAATACAACATCACGTTCGTATTCTACTCCATCGATATTTCTTTTTGCATAAAAAGGTAGTAATGGTCCATCTCCTTCTTCATCTACAACCTGACCAGACCTTGCAAAGAAAGTAGAAAAAGAAAGTCCATTATATAAATGATCGTTTCTTAAAAAACGTGCACATATTCTAAATCTATCATCAATATTGCTACTATTTTCAATTCTTTTGTACTGAAAAAAAAGATTATTTCCAATAGTGTCAGGATCGTTTATGTTCGTCCACAAATAACATTTATAATCTTCAAACCATTGATCACACTCACACCACAAACTATCAAAAACTGTAGAGTTTGGAATTGTAGTAGTTGCAGAAACTATTTCACCCTCCCAGTCAACCTCTAATCTATATGAATGACCTGGCTGACTAAAATCTTTATAATTTGAATTTGTATCGATATAAAAATTGTTAATTGGAACTGTATGTTCCAGATTTGGAAATAATGTATTTATCATATCAATAACATCATCATTAACCAACATTAACTTGTGTCTAATACCATCATCTCTAATAACAGATACATCGGCATCAGAAATAAAGAGATTATTAATAGTATTTTCATCTATGCTTGCAAAAAAATGTTCGCTTCTTGTCAGAATTACATAAGATGGTTTTTCAGCTTCAATGAGACCTTCAACTACAATAAAAGAATCTGTGTTTGAATATGCAAAATCAATTTCTTGATCGCATGTGTAAAAGAAAATACTAAAAAAAATAAGTATAAATAAATTATATTTCACAATTTAAATATTATTTAGACATTGAAATTGGATATGATGCATCCTTGGTTATATATGTATTTGGATTAATTTCTGAAATTAAACTTAAAACTTCTTTCTCTTTTCTTCTTGGTACAACACACCAATAAATATTAACCGCCCCATCTCTTCCCTCTCCATTTAATACAGTTACTCCATAACCATATTCTCGTAAGGTATTAGCAATTGATGGCGAATCAGCTGGGCAAAATACTCTAATAACTACATTACCTACTGCTAAAATATTTTCTATATATGAGCCTATTATAGTTCCAGCTGCAAAACCAAATGCATATGCTCCTATTAAAAAAGGATCATAAATATCTTTTATAACCTCAGAAACTGCTAAGACCCAAATAGCAGATTCTATAAGTCCGATTAATGCTGCTGGAAGAGGTTTGTTTTTGTTAACTAACAAATTTCTCATTGTACCTAAACTTTGATCAGCCAATCGCAAACAAAAAATAATTAAAGCAGAAAAAAATAATTCCATAATATTTCAAAAAAATAATTAAACATCAATTTTTAACATCAAATGCATCTCTAATTCCATTTCCTAAAAGCATAAATGACAAAACTGTTAACATGATAAACAGTCCGGGTAATAAAGCTAAATATGCTTTGTCCATTATTATGTATGCATAATGATCTTTTATCATCCCTCCCCATGAGGGCATTGGAGGTTGAACACCTATTCCTAAAAAAGATAAACCAGCTTCTATCAATATGGCTGAAGCAAAATTTGCAGCAGATATAACTATAACAGGACCTATTATATTAGGCATTATATGTTTAAACATTATTCTAAAAGAATTAAAACCTAAAATTTTACCTGCTTGTACATATTCTAATTCTCTAGCTGATATAACTTGACCTCTCACTACACGAGCAACTTCTACCCACATTGTTAATCCAACTGCAATGAAAATTTGCCAAAATCCTTTACCAAGGGATAGTGTAATTGCAATTACCATTAAAAGTGTTGGTATTGACCAGACAACATTAACAAGCCACATAATAATACTGTCAATCATTCCTCTATAATAGCCTGCTAAAAGTCCCAAATGAATACCAATAATTAATGATATGATAACAGATATAAATCCAACTGATAAAGAAATTCTGATACCATAAATTAATCGACTTAACAAATCTCTGCCGAATCTATCTGTTCCAAACCAAAATATTGACTCTATAATTGTATAATTATCAGGTAATTTATTTTTTAATTGTGAATTGTATTTATAATATGATGGGGTACCTTTAATATTGCTAATACTATCAATTGGTATTCTAGTATATTTTAAGGGCGCTCCAAAAAAAATATCAGAAAAAAAATCTGACTTTATTTCATTTTTTTGTGGTACCTGAATAAAAGAAATTTTTGTTCCAGGTTTCTTCAGTGCTAATTCTAAATACATTTGATTAGCCATTGGAGTTTTATCAGGAATAAATAAATAGGCAAATACAGCTAAAAAAATTAGAAATGATATAAAAACTAAAGAAAATAAAGAAAGATTATTTTTTCTAAACTTATTCCATGCTATTTTATTTAATGAATTACTTGACATTTATTTTTTATAAATTCTGTCCTTCCATTTAAATTTAGTAGTAAAAGACATTACAACAATAAAAATTACATATAAAGAGTAAAAAAACTCGAACACCAATATCCATTTAGTTAAATTTTCTTTTTTAAAAAATATTAAAGCAGGTTTTAAAATTAAATAATCACAAATAAATTTCATTGCAAAAAATAAAAATAAAAAGTTATAATTATATGTAAATAATGAATCAAATAAAACATATATAAATGAAAAATTAACTAATAAAACTAAAATAGAAACAAATAAAGTAAATAGATCATCATAGCTCGCACTTTTGGCAGTCCATCTTTTTCTTTGATTTAAAAAATCAGAAATATTTTCTTTACTTGATGTTGTCACAACAGCTTTCTCGTCTAGGGCAAACTTAATTGCATTAGTATTTGACTTTTTTAAATAGTGTAATAAAAAAACATCATCACCACTAGCTATTTTTGAATCAGAAACTCGATTGAAAATTTTTATAACATCTTTACTGTAAGCCATATTAGCAGCATTACAAAAAATCGGTTTTTGTATACCTATTGCACCGGCACCACATGAAATTAAAGAATAAAATTCCAATGATTGAAACTTTTGAAAAAAAGATTCATTTGAAGAATATGTTACTGGTCCAGCAACTAATTTCACATTTTTATCAGCAAAATAAGACGACATTGTATTAACCCAATTTTTTTCAAAACTACAATCTGCGTCAGTTGTTAAAATAATATCTCCAACAGCATACTGTAATCCAAAATCAATTGCTTGTTTTTTACCGTATAAATGATCAGGAAGTAAAAGTACTTTTATATTATTCTGCTTAAACTTATTTGCTTTTATTGATGTCATGTCTGTTGAATGATCATCTATAATTATTAATTCTATCTTATCTTTTGGATAATTTTGAGAATTAAAATTATTTATAATTGCATCAATATTATCTTCTTCATTTCGAACAGCTATGATGATACTGACATGTTTTTTTCTTTGAGTATTTGTTGAACTTTTATTTTTATACCATCCAAAAGTAAATGATAATATTAAAAAACAATATGTAAGAAGAATTAATATAATAAAATTAAACATCATCTTCTAAAGAACTTTAATGAGAAAACAAAAACTGTTCCAATTAAAGCTGGAAATACAAAATTTATTATCCACATAACAAATGTTGCGGAAAATACTGCAATTGTATTTGAAGTAATCATTCCAAATAAAAAAACTGCAACTGAACCTCTAACACTTAGCTCTGTGAAAACTATTGTTGGTATAATTGATACAAATAAAAGCATGATTGTAATCAAAGGTATCGCTTCAAAATATAAAATATCATTATCAAAAGTATTTAGCAAGATAAAAAATTGAGTAGTAAAAACTAAATATCTAAAATTACTTAATAGAAAAACATAAAATAATTCTTTGACACTATAAAATGAAAATACATCAATATATTCTTTGAATCTATTTAAAAATTTAAAATGAGATAATAATTTTGTTAGATATGAAGTTTTTAAAAAAATTAACACTAAACATAGATTCAAAAAACACATGCAAATAATACAAAGTTTATATGATACGAGACGGAAAAAATTATAGTCTAATATTTCAGGTAAATAATTTGGTAAGAACATAAGACCAAAAAGACCAAAAAAAACTGTAGTTGTTAATTGTCCAACAGATCCAATAACTGTTATTAAAATTGACTGAAACCTATCTGCTTTAGAAAGGCAAAATATTCTGCCACCATATTCGCCTACTCTATTAGGTGTAAATGTTGATACAGTAATTCCTGAAAAAACTGCTCTAACAGATGTCCAAATTGAAATGTCCTCAACTTTTTTTATCAATAACTTCCATTTAAAAGCTTCGATAATCCAATTTAGAAACATCATAAAAAAAACTAAAAAAAAGGAAAATATGTTAGAATTTATAGTTCTAAAAACGCTGAAACTATTTACTTGATTATCCTCAATTTTTAATATAAATTGAACGTACAAAAAATATATAGAAAAAAAGACAATACCAATTTTTAGTATAAAGCTGATAGTTTTTTTACTTATCATTGCTTAGATTTGTAATACAATTATACAAAATAAGAATTGCAAACTGATAAAATAATTCTAGGAATTGATCCTGGAACAAGTCTTTTAGGTTATGGTCTAATTCATATTAAGGAAAAGAATATTTCTTTAATAAAAATGGGTGTTATTCATTTATCTAAATTACAATCTCACGAAGAAAAACTAAAAAAAATATTCTCAAGAATATTAAATTTAGTAGATGAATATAAACCTGACGAAGTAGCAATTGAAGCTCCATTTTATGGAAAAAACATACAATCAATGTTAAAGTTAGGCAGAGCACAGGGAGTTGCTATGGCGGCATCCCTATATAGAAATATTCCTATTTTTGAATATGCTCCTAAAAAAATAAAAATGGCAATAACTGGAAATGGTAATGCATCAAAAGAACAAGTTTCAGGAATGCTCAAATCAATTCTAAATATTAAAGATATGCCAAAAAATCTAGATGCTTCTGATGGTCTAGCTGCTGCCCTATGTCATTTTTACCAAAACAAAACTCTAAATAGTTCAAGTAACTATTCTAATTGGAGTAGTTTTATTAAGAGTAATCCTGATAAAATTAAATAGCTTCTCTAATTGATGCAGCAATTTCTTTAAATTCTTCTTCAGAAAAAGTTAATTTTTGTTTTTCAAAATTTAAATCTGATATTGAATTTACCGGTATTAAATGTATATGAACATGCGGCACATCAAAGCCAACAATATTTAATGAAACTCGCTTACAATTAATTACTTTTTTAATTGCTAAAGAGGTTTTCTTTGCAAATAATAATAAATGAGTATATTCTCTATCATTCATATCAAAAACATAGTCAATTTCTTTTTTTGGAATAACTAAAACATGCCCTTTACTTATTGGAAAAATATCAAGAAATGCTAAATGATTACTATCTTCATAAATTTTATAAGATAATATCTCTCCACTTACAATTTTCGAGAAGATAGACATAATTAGCTAGACTTAATCGAAATTATTTTAAACTTTACAGTTCCATTTGGTACATTTATATCAACAATATCTCCTTCTTTTTTTCCAAGTAAACCTTTTCCAATAGGAGAAGATGATGATATTTTTTTTGCTGTTATATCTGCTTCTGATTCTGAAACTATTATGTAGCTCATTTGCATTGAGTTCTCAAGATTTTCTATTGTAACATGAGTTAATAATCGAACAGTTGAAGTATCTACATTTGACTCGTCTAAAATTCTTGCATTACTCAAGTCAAGTTCAAGTTTTGATATTTTAGCTTCTAACAATCCTTGTGCCTCTTTTGCAGCATCATATTCTGCATTTTCAGAAAGATCGCCCTTATCTCTAGCTTCCGCAATTTGTTTTATAATATTTGGACGTTCGACAGTAATTAAATGATTTAACTCATTTTTTAAATCAATGAAACCTTGCTCTGATAAATATATAATTTTATTATCCATATACTACTTATTATTATGTATAATTTATAAATTTATTCTAGCTCCAATACTATGAGATCCTTGAAAAGGGTCTGTATGCCTATATGAATAATCTAGACCAAATGTTGTTCCACCACTTGTCATTGGAAGTTCAATAGTAAAACCTGCAACAGGACCTCTAAGTGCAGTTGTTCTATTTTCTGATGAAGTGATTCCTTCTTCAAACACATAACCAGTTCTAATCATAAACATCTCTCTGTAAGAATACTCTCCTCCAATTCTTATTTGATCTTTTTGAAATGAGTTAGAAGTAAAAGTTCCAGAGCCTGTAACTCTATGTCTTAAAATATTTAAATCATAGGAGATACCCATATTTAAAAGAGCAGGTAATTCAAATTCAGCAGAACGTTGCTCTACAGTCATTTTATAATCATCATCATCTCCTACAATTCCTCTGAATGATAAACCATCTCCTGAAAAAGACATTCTAGGACCTATGTTTTTTAATGCGATACCAAATTGTAAATTATCTTTTTCTCCAGTAACATATTGTATACCAGCATCAAGTGCTACTCCAGTTGCACCTAAATTTGAAATTTGTTCAGAAATCATTTTTACTGTAAACCCACCATATATGCTATTTGAAAATACATGAGCGTAAGACATACCAATATTCATAAATCTTGGTGAATATGTTCCGATACCTCCATCTGGTAAATCAGTAGTTGTTATTTCTATTTCACCAAAATCCATACTCATAACTGACATTGCAACTGTTCCTGATTCACCAACTTTTTGAGCAAAACCAAACGAACTAATATTACTAACTGCATCATTTGCACTAAACATTTTTGAGCCATATTGTAACCACGAAGTTTGAGAAAATATTAATTCTGTTTTTTCAGTAAATGCTAATCCAGCAACATTTAAATATACAGCTTCAAGTCCATGTATTCCCGCAGCATTAGATCCACCATGACCAGAACTTCTTGACCAAGGATTAATTAATAATTCTGAAGCACCAGCCTGACCAGCTCTTTGTGGATTTCCAGCATATATTGGATTAACAGTTAATACTGCTAATATTATAACTAATATTGCTTTAATCGAGTTATTAATTTTTGTCATATTAATTAATTTTTTTCTATAATGTTAAAAAGTATCTAAGTCAACTGGCCTCAGTGCGCCAAACCACTTTATTACTTTATCCTTTTCTATCATCTCTTGCTTACCTTCATCCCATAATGATGTTCTAACATGAAAAACATACAATCCACTCGCTACAGGAATACCATAATCATTTTTTAAATCCCAATCAATAGAAGCCAAATTATCATCTTTCTTTATTGTTTTAACTAATGTACCACTAACAGTATAGATAGAAATAGTTGCTTTTTCAGGCAAATTCGTAACCTTAACTCTATTATCTATTTGATTTGTTTCATAACTTGAATAACCATAATATGGGTTAGGTACAACATTTATATCTTTAATTCTACTTTCAGAGGCGATAAGCTTCTGTTTTTCAGCATATATTTCATTAGTATTAAAGCTATATGTTGGATTAAATGAATTAATGCTATTATGTTCAATTACTCTTGCTTTAGAACTACCATTAAATGAGGAAGACGAAGCTGTAAATATCATTCCAGGTTCATACGTGTTACCGTCGTGTGTTATTGATTGACCTCCCCATGATGATATTAATGGCGGTGTTTCATTTCCATAGGCTACTACATAAGTAGAACCTATATTTAACGACGTGTTCTTATCAAATATTTTATCTGCACTTACGGTTTCATATTGTCTATATGGTTTTGTTACTCTTAATTTGACAGTAGCTTGATTTGATAACAATGTACGACCCTGCGTTAACAAAGGTAAACCAACCCAGGTAACATTTTGAAAAACTCTCCATTTTCCTACACCTGTTTGGTCATCTAATAATTTATTATATATCCACTGACCACTATCGTAACTTGGTGAATCATCTACATCATCATAATTACCATTGATATAATCCTCTGTTCCTTTCACCCAGTTTTTACCATTAACTACATATATATAGTGTTTTCCACCAAGTAAATAGCTACCCCCAGAAAAAACTGCTGTTCCTGTAGATTGATCTAAACTAGGGAACTCTGACGTAACAATATTTGAAGTTGGATTCCACAGCATATCATTACCATTTTCAGAAGTTAACCATGAGTCTTCAGAAAAAATTATATTTAACCTCTCTCCTGTCTCTAAATCAATTGCATATCCAGGAAACCATCCCATTCCCATAGTACCAGAATTATCAGGATTACCATCCTTATCGACAGAAGGGCTTTGTCTTAGTCCCATCTTTGTTTGTCCTAATATAGATAAGTTTGGGTCATCTTGAGCTTCAACAACACAAGATCTTGTCCACTTTGATTTATCAGAAGTAAATACTATATCAACTGAATTCAACTTAGTAATTTTAGACTGATTTGTTACAGTACTACTTATACCTGGACCATCCTGAAAATATGATGCAAATCTATACGGCGCCCATGTTCCACCAGTAGCTTCAAATGAAATCTCACCAACGAATGGGACATTTGTGTAAGAAACCGTTAGGGATTGTTGAACGGCAGTTTCATAGATACCATTAGGATCATCTGTAGTGTTATAATCACCAAGAGGTGCTCCTAAAGTACTATTACTTCCATCATATGACCCTGATCTAATCCAATTTAAACCCCACAAGCTAAAAAAGCCTCCTTCATCATCCACATCTGGAACACCAGTGAGCCATCTGTCTGATGTTTCTTCAAACTCAATATTTCCAGAGATAAAACCATTGTTATCATATGTTAATGGGTCAGTTCCAGGATTTTGAGACTGTTTTACTTTTATATTAAGCCCTAAAGGTGAAACAAAAATTTCTTTTCCTAACAAAATATCATCAATTGAAGTAGCAATTATATCTCCAGAAGTTGAATCTTGTAATGTCCATTTAGAATAAGATGTTATTGAATTCGCATTATTTAGTATAGGTTCTTCAAGCTTTAATATATAACTACCCTTCTCAATTTTAGTAGGATCAACAACGGAAACAGAAATAGGACCATGACCTGCTTCATATGTTGGATATAAACTTCTTTGATCTGAATTTGATAAAATATTTTCAATGGTATTTTGAGTGAATTCTAAATTACCGCCACCATTTCCTGAACCTTCAACTCTTGTAATTTTTACTCCATCGCCGTAGGATGAATTTAATATCATACCACCATTTTCATGATCTGTTATATGTGGTATTCCAGATACAGGTTTAATATTTCTTCTTCCCCTTATAAATGGTTGGTTTTTACCGTCATAACCAGGTGAATTAGGATCATATGGGTTAATATTTATTTCAGCCGGATTAAAGCCATAAGCAACGGCCATAAAATGATATGTTTTGTGATTAACAAGTCTTGTATTTCCAAGCGCAAATCTATCTTCTGTAACCTGAAAAGAATATTTTGTACCTTCATCAATTCCACCTTGCACACCATCATTTAAGACTCCTGATACCTCCACAACTGGAGTCCAAACCCCCAATTCTTCGTCTTTGTAGTGATTTACAATCTCTTTTACGCCATCTTTTTTATCACATCTAAAAATTAATCTAGCTAAATCTGGATCATCTAAATCGGTTTGTGAAACGGTTTCGTTTTTTAGTTGATAAACTAAATATCCTTGAAACTTAAAATTAGCTGTAGTATCATTACTCAAATTACTTGGTTGAAAAATATATGGGTCTTTTTCAGAATAAGATTCATCAATATTATTTGATGTTACGCCATTAGACAATGTAATTATTAGTTCTCGATCAAGTTCAGTAATTTCTAAATCAGGTGCATCAGGGCCATTTAAAATATTGAAGTTTGAATTAAATAATGCTTGAGCTTCAATGTCGAAAACCTTAACTAAATTAATGGATGCAGTTTGTCCACCAGATTTTGCTCTCGCCCAAACGACACCAGTTGTAATTTCATTTACAGCCCCAGGCTGTAAAGTAAAAGGACCAGCCGATTGCAAAAACCTCCTATCTGCAGGAATATTACCAGCAGTAACTTCAGTCCACTCTTGACCTGGAAAGTCAGGATCAGTTGTTCCTGGAAACATAAAGTTACACAAATCAGTTGTTGCTCCATTTCCACTTCCATGTCCGTCACCTCCATAAGTCATTGGAACATTGTCTTTCCAAATTCCTCTTAAGTAATTATAAAAATGTATACCTTCGGAAGGATTTCCAATAACTGTAAAGTCATTATTATAATATACAAATTTTGACATTATAATTTCTTCATTTGGCTCATCAATTTGACCATCTCTATCATTATCAATTCCATCGTTAGGATCAGCTATTGGACCCTGAAAAAAGTCTACTCCGATGGCTGGTGGATTAAATCCATAACCTTGAGCTCCTTCATCTTCAGCGTCTCCATTGTAACAAAATCCTAATCCTTTTGAAACATCACATCCTACATAATCGTCCAAATAATAACCTAAATCAGGATCTACCCATTGCCCAAAATAGGTTTCATTTAAGGGCTGCGTTGATCTATTAATTATCTTGTAGTTATAAAATGTCATGTCATTTAACTCGTTATCTGCAGCAAAACCAAATGCTTGTGCATGAATTTCAAGACCCAAGGGATCAGCCTCACTTTCAGTATGAATATTTCCTTTATCATTAAATACCCACCATAATGTCTCATCACCATAAAGCTCTGAGGTAGTATCATTTCCTGTAACATTATAATCTGGATAATCTCCAGCACTAGGGTTATATATTCCATTGCCATCCACGTCCTTAAAAGGAGCTAAATCTCTCATCGCACCATTGACTGGTGGAAATAAATTACCTTTTGCTGGCCATTCTTCTATGGACGTTGGAATTTGATAGGTTGGATCAATTCCTATTCGGGCTTTGTGATCTTCAACTTCAGCTCTAGTCATTTTGAAATGCTTATCCCAATCTACACAAGTCTGCTCATCAATTGTAGCAGTAGTTTCATCTAGAGGTCCTGTCCAAAAATCATTACCACCTTGTCTGTATGTCATTGCTGCTACCTTTAAGTTACCTCCATCATCAACACCACCAATCCAAAGTGCTCCAGCAAACATCGAGTTTTTATTACTTCCTTTAGGAATCTCATATTGGGCATCACTGAGATCCCACCACATATCTCCGGCACCCATTATAGTGGTTCTAACATTATTAACATCTAAGTCAGTTTTAGTTATTGATGGTGCACATCCAGATGCAACTCTGGTATTTATAACTGTGTTTGCTGGAGAATAAATATTCTCTTTTGCTATTAACGAAGATGATAATAGAATTAAAGATAAACTATATATATATTTTCTGTTCATAATTAACATAAATTAAAATTCAATACTTAAGCCTGCTCTAAACATTCTAGGAAGAGCATAATTTGAAGGATTATTAACTTTCATTGTATACAATGTTCTAAAAGCCTCTGGATCATTCTGAGCATTAATAGCATTTTGTGATGCCGATGCTGTTAAATATCCATCGTCTTCAGGGTTTCCAGTAGCCCTATAAACTGAAATTACATTTTTTGCATTTAATAAGTTTTGAACTTGTAAATAGACATTTACGAAAGAAGATTTTTTATCACTCCACTTTATTTCAAATTCTTTATTAATTTTTGCAGACATCTTAAACTGCCATGGTAGTCGAGAACCATTTAAACTTCCACTTAACGTTGATCTATCATTTATTCCGAATGCTGCTTCTTGTGTAATATTTGATTGTCTTGAATATGGTGTTCCAGACCCAGCATCTAATCTAACGTTCGCTCCGCTGTTTTCAAAAATTTTAGCTCCAAACCATATAGGTCCATTATAATCCTTTCCAGAACCATATCTATAATCAACAGATGCTGATAGTGCATGCCTTTGATCAAAATCTAATGGAATTGTTGTTCTAAGATTGGGCTGACCAGTTTCTACAAGATTTATACTTCCGTCAGTCTCTGATCCTGTACCATCTGCAAATTGTAAAGTATAATTAGCTGTAAGTTGTACATTGTTTGTTCTTCTCAAATCGTAACTTATTGACATTCCTTTCACTGTACCAAAATCTAAATTACCAAATGTGTAATACTGCTGCGGATATGCAGAAATAACATTTATCTTAGTAATCATATCTCTTAACTCCTTGTAAAATGCAGATATCTTAAGTGCAGACTTTAAAGATAGTGTTTTAGCAAAACCTAATTCATAGTCGATTGTTCTTTCTGGTTTTAAGTCTGGATTATTTAAAGTAGCACCAACATCATTTGCCAAAAACAAATAACCAACTGGATCTAATCTATTGTATCCAGGTGGTCTTTGTGTTAACACGTCATAGTGAGCAAAAAATTGGGCTTCGTCTGAAATAGGAAATGAAAAAGCAATTCTTGGCATAAAAATAATTTCAGGGGTATAATCTTCAAATGCAGCATCCGCCGAAATATTATTATTTAATGCATCAGATGCTACAGTAGGTCCTAAATAAGGAGCAATTGAACCTCCAGCTGCTTCAGATAATAATGTAGGGTCAGAAATTTTTCTTCCTCCTGAATCATACCAATCATCACCATTTCTATACCCAACAATTGTAGATGGATTAGCTACATCATCTACATAAACAACATAATTACCGCCAATATTAGATGGGTGATCCGTTGTTGAGATAACATCTGATGCAGACAAATCTGTATCAACAGTATATGCTGGATACAATAAATACTTATCTTTTAAGACTTTTTGATTTGCATCATAACGATCAATTCGTAAACCTACATTGAAAATAAGATCTTCAATGGCAAATTTATCTTGTATGTATCCCGCAGTGTAGATTGGTTGAAATGGCGCTATTTTTCTTGTTTTTTCTCCTGTAACATCATCTTCACCTTCAAAAAACTCTTTTAAGGTAGGTACAGTTGATAGCTTATTACCATATATATCATATCCATAATACAACACATATTCTGAACTGTTATTTAATAACTCATCAGGGCTAAACATATCTAATGAAAAAAATGATGGACCATATGCGTCAACATCAATCCATGTATCATCTTTAATTGGATTTCCATATATATCTAATTCCTGTTGAGCTATTAATTTAGCTCTTAACATTTTATCAAAATATGATTGTTCATCTTCAATAACAAGACGAGGATAATTTACTGTATCTTGAAATATACCATTAGATTCCACAGGAATTGGATTAGATAAATCAAGTTCTAAAATATGCTTATTTGTCTGTTGTCTCATCAGCTGCCAAATATTTCTAAATCCATTAAATTGCCAATATGAATCATTTCTTTGTTCAAATTCAAATCCAAAAGAAAACTCATGAGATCCAATATCCGCTGAACCCGAAGCCTTAAATGATGTTTGTGTCTTTTTATCTTTTGCAAAATATGGATACCAATCTCCATTGTTAGCATATAGTGAATAAACTGACGCGGGGCTTTCACCGTTAAGTAGTCCTATACCACGTAAATCATCTTGAGTCCTAATTACACCATCTGCACCATATGCACCACCCAAAGAATATGAAGTTAAAAACTCCTGAGAAAATAAGTCATAATAAGAATTAGTATAATTTACAAGAGATGGATTTAGGTTGGAAGGATCAAATGTCAATAATGTATCAGAAAAACCTGATAATATTTGACCTTCATATGATATTGAATCAACTGGGTCAAAGGCAACTCCATTTTCATATATTGGTGCCTTGTAAGTGTTAAATTTACCAACATATCCATACTTAAATAACTCATCGCTATTGTCTGGGTCACTAAATGTTCTACTGTAATTAGTGTAATCCCCTTGAATCGTCAAGAAAATATTTTTAATTGTTGATGTGTTCTTATCTTGATCTAATGCATCAGTACCAAACTTTTGAGTCAATTTACCAAAAAATCGATATGTATTTTCAGTTGAATATCTATTATTTTCCCAATTCATCATTGAGTTATTTCTAGAGTAATCATTGCTTCCCTTGGCAAAATATGAGCCTCCAAGAGATAGAAAGGTATTATTTGCAGGTTTAAAATCTAGTTTTCCAGACAATGTAATTCTTTTGTCATCTGCATTCATCTTAGCTTGAACATTTTCAAAATCATCTTCATCTAAAAATGTAGCTCTGGCTTTGATTCCTCCCTCTTCATAAAATTGTAGCGGATTGTTTTGTAAATCTTGTAACTTACTATCTTTAACTTTCCAAATTCCAATTGCAGAAGGATCATTGTCGTCTACGGATCTGAGTTCTCCAGAGAGGAAATATCCTATAACTGAGCTTCCCTTTTTTCCATCTTTATCTCTTTTCTTTAAAATTGGACCAGATAGTGTCCAGCCTAACAAATTGTAATTATAATTATCAAACAAAGAAGAAGTTTCATATTCTACAGCCCCAAAAGTTTTATTTGACGGCCCTTTTGTTGTAATAGAAATTATACCCCCAGTTGCATCTCCGTACTGAGCACTTAAACCTCCTGTCACAACAGTTATTTGTTCAATACCAGATGTTGGAACAGATTTAGCTCCTCTGACCTTTATTCCATCAATATAATATGTTGTTGCATTATCTCTTGATCCTCTAATATTTACATCGTCTCCTTCATCTTGCTGATAAATTCCAGCAGTGCTTGCTGCAACTGAAGCAACACTTCTAGTTGGTAGTGCTACGATTTCTTCTGAAGTTTTAGTTTCTCCAGATAAATTATCTTGATCTAATAAGGGTTTTTTATATTCAATAATTTTTATTTCTCCAATAGCTATCCCTTCTTGAAGCTTAACATCTTGAAATGTAATTTTATTAGCAGAAACTATTACTCCTGTGATTTCAACTGCTCCAAAACCAACACATGTCACTTTAATCGAATAAGTTCCAGGATCAACTGGCTTAATTGTATAATTACCATCGAAATCAGTTGCAGTACCCCCTGTTTGATTACCATTTTTTTCAATAATTAAATTTGCAAATGGTATAGGCTCACCAGTTAAAGTATTTGTAATTACTCCCTTCAGAGTTCCTGTTTGCGCATAAGAAAGAATAGAAACTAAGGAAAAGATAAGTGATAAGTATAATTTTCTAAACATAGCCATGTTTGATTTGTTTTATTTTCTAAAAGTCTGTAAATATATAAATTATTTTGATAGATTAAATACGTTACAAATCATTTATTTTTATACTTTTCGCTCATGAAAAAATTACTTTTAATATTAATTATTTTTTTAAATAATTCTTGTGATAACAAAGAATGCTATGTTGATGATGTTTATGTGAACAAAATAATAACATTAACAGATGAAGAATTTGAAGAATTACAATTAAACGGAAGCTATAAATTCATTGAAGGAGGAAATGCTGGTATTATTATATACCATATGACAAACAACGAGTTTAAAGCATTTGATAGAATCTGTAGTTATCAATCTTGCAGTGAATGTTCCTTTATTGATTCGATAAGTAGTGGAATAGCATATTGCAAATGCTGTACTTCAGCTTTTTTGCTAGATCAAAATGGGAACGCAATAAATAAGCCAGCAATAGCACCATTAAAACAGTATTATTGTTTAACTAATGGACAAATTTTAAGAATATATAATTAGTATCGATAATATTCTGGCTTATAAGGTCCTTCAATATTTACACCAATGTAATCTGCCTGATCCTGTCTCAAAGACTCTAATTCGACGCCAATTTTTTCTAAATGGAGCCTTGCAACTTTCTCATCCAAATGTTTTGGAAGCATATATACTTTATTCTCATAATTACTAGAGTTGTTCCACAACTCAATTTGTGCTAAAACTTGGTTAGTAAACGAATTTGACATAACAAAAGAAGGATGACCGGTTGCACAACCTAAATTGACTAACCTTCCTTCAGCAAGCAATATGATATCATTTCCATTTACTGAATACATATCAACTTGTGGCTTAATTTCAGTTTTCGTATGCCCCCAGTTTTCATTTAACCATGCAACATCAATCTCATTATCAAAATGACCAATATTACAAACAATTGTTTTGTCTTTCATTTTAGTAAAGTGATGACCTTGAACAATATCTTTATTACCAGTGGTTGTTACAACAATATCTACTTTATCACAGACTGAATCTAATCTCTTTACTGCAAAACCGTCCATAGCAGCTTGCAATGCACAAATAGGATCAATTTCAGTTACTATAACTCTAGCTCCAGCACCTCTTAATGAAGCAGCAGATCCTTTTCCAACATCTCCATATCCAGCAACAACGGCTACTTTTCCAGCTATCATAATGTCAGTTGAACGCCTTATTGCATCAACCAAAGACTCTTTACATCCATATTTATTATCAAATTTAGATTTTGTAACAGAATCATTAATATTTATAGCTGGCATCAATAAAGTTCCTTTTTCCATCCTTTCATAAAGCCTGTGAACTCCAGTTGTAGTTTCTTCAGACAAACCTTTAATATCATTCACCAACTGAGGATACTTATCAAATACCATGTTAGTTAAATCACCACCATCGTCCAAAATCATATTTAGAGGCTTATCATCTTTAAATGCATGTAATGTCTGCTCAATACACCAATCAAATTCATCTTCATTCATGCCTTTCCATGCAAAAACTGGAACTCCAGTTGCAGCAATTGCCGCTGCAGCTTGATCTTGAGTAGAAAAAATATTACAGGATGACCACGATACTTCAGCTCCTAGATGAATAAGAGTTTCAATTAGAACGGCAGTCTGTATCGTCATATGTAAACATCCTGCAATTCGAGCACCTTGTAAAGGTTTTGACTCCCCATATTCTTCTCTAATAGACATTAAACCTGGCATTTCAGCCTCTGCTAACTTAATTTCTTTTCTTCCCCAATCAGAAAGTGAAATATCTTTGACTTTATAATTCATAGCTGTTGTTTCCATAAAAATTTTAAAGAGTGCAAAGATAAGTATAATTATTATCTTAGCAACAATAATAAATATGGGATTATTTAAAATTATAAATAAAGAAAAGTTCCAAATTGGAATATGGGAAATAACTGAAACAGTAGATGAATTAGAAAAATTAGCAAATAATTTATTTACAAAAAAATACAAAAGCACTAAAAGAACAAAAGAAGCTCTCATTAACAACATTTTAGTTAACACATTATTACCTGGCTCAAAAATTAATTATAATGTTTATGGAGCTCCTATTTTAGCAAATAAATTTATTTCAATTTCACATACAAAAAAATTGACTTGTGTTATAATAAGTGATTTAAATGTAGGTGTCGATATTGAAGAGATTACTAACAAACCATTACAACTTGCTAATAAATTTATTAGTGATAAAAATCAAGTTTTGTTAACCAAAAAAAAGGCTTTAATAATATGGTGTTTTAAAGAAGCTATTTTTAAATGGTATGAGAAAGGAAACATATCATTTAAAAAAGATATAATTGTAAATAATTTTAAAGTAAATAATAAAGGAACTGTTAAAGCTCAATTTAAAAACGAGGTGATTTTAGCAGAATTTATACAAATTAAAAATCATTATTTAGTGTATCTTTGTAGAAAGAAAACTAATTTATGAAAGCCTATTCACACATACTTGCTTCAAAAAAACAAAAGAGAAAATTATTTTCTGTTTTAATTGATCCAGACAAGCAAGATAAA
>Ga0160423_10000437_pt1 | contig 33796 bp, 25 predicted proteins | sample CRUFie14St8metaG_FD_108191 | JGI IMG/M metagenome (GOLD analysis project Ga0160423, IMG submission 108191) | Marine microbial communities from the Costa Rica Dome - CRUD Field 142mm St8 metaG | ecosystem: Environmental > Aquatic > Marine > Oceanic > Photic zone | place: Costa Rica: the Eastern...
AACGGGGGGGGGGGGGGGGGTCCCGGGGGGGGGGGAGGGGGAGGGGGGGGGGGTGTGGGTGGGGGGGGGGGGGGGGATAGGAGCGTCCGCCGACATTCTCGGTGAGCTCCTCCACCTCGCGCACGTCGATGAGGCCGCCGATTCGAAAAATGATACGCGAGGCCCCGTCCTCGACGATGGTGGTCTCCTCGACTTCGCTCATTTGCGGGGCCACCAGGTCTCCCGTGATCGCAGCCTCCCGGCCGGACCCCTCCGCGGCCTGCGTGCCGCGTCCCGCCCGCCCGAGCCTGTCCCGAGTCCGAAGAGGTCTTCGCAGACCCGAGTCCCGGGCCCCGAGGCGGGGACCGCGCGAAGCACGGCGCCGCGGGAGGGCGGGAGAGGCCTTGAGGCAGCTTGTGGACGCGCTGGCGCCGCCCCGATTGACAAACATCGCTCGCGCTCTCCCTCTCGCGGGCTCTTCGATCCCCGAGCGCCGGCCTTCTTCCGCGCGCGGCCCTGCTCCCTTATCGGGAATTCGAGGAGGGGCCCGGGCCCTGTCAGCAACCTGAGGCGTCACGTGCAGATGAAAAAACTTGAAACTAATCTTGTCATTATTCATCCACTATTCAAGAATACAATGCGCAAGGTTATGCATCGCAGCCGCCGCCGGCTCAGCTCTAACAAAATTGCCGGGGTGCCGCGCACCTTACCCCCCCTCGCCTCCTTTTTCCTCGTCCTCACCGGCCAGGTCCTGCCACTGCACCACGTTGCCATCCCACCCCACAGTCGCCAGCATTGGACGGTGAGGATGCCAGTCGCAGTCTCGGACCACCGACCTGTGGTGCCTATACACAGCCACTTGCTGGCCCGTGATCACGTCCCACACGAACAGCCCTCCGCACTGGGAACCAGAAAAGACGTACCTCTGGCCCGTCGTCTCGGCAGGTGACCAACGGCACCTAATGAGAGTTTGAAGGACCTTGTGCCCAAAAAAGGTGGCGATGCTGCAATCATCCGGGTGGTGGTCCTCGTGGGGGTCGCTCGGGTAAGGCTGCCACCTGTAATCCCACTCGAAACCCTTGGGATGCTTGCGAGGTAACGTTGACTGGTAGCCCGCACCCGATCGCATGATCCGCACGTCCCACAGCTTACACTTCTGGTCCTTCCCGTTGGAGATGAGGTATCGGCCGTCCCCCTTTGGCGAGACGTGGGCGACGCCCTCTGTGTGACCCGGTAGGGTCCCTTGGGGCCTCGCCACCGGGCCATTCCCGTTCGAGGGAGCAAGACACCTGAGATCCCAAACCTTGATCATGCAGTCGTCTCCCGCGGAGATGAAAACGTCCGAGGCCCGCGAGTCGAGGAAGCAGACAGAGTTCACGTCCTCCGAGTGCGACACCGCGCTCGTCGCCAAGCGGCCGTCCTCCAGGTCGTAGAGGTACACGGCGTTGTCGCTGCTGCCGGCCAGCAGGAAGTTTCCATCGTGGCTGAGCTCCATGGCCCAGAGGCCAAACGCGCCGTTGGAGTGGCCCTCCCCAAAGTCTATCGGGGTGTGGCGTGTCGCCGTCTCGTCGTCGTATTCGTCAAATTTTACGGCGTGGAGCACGGGAGAGATGGTGGAGTACACCAGAAGCCGTCTACGCTTGCACAGGCACGTGTCCGTGATGGTCCAGTTCAGAGATTTTGCGGAAACTGCGACCTTGAGCTTCCAAGGGTCGCTGTGCCGGGCCTGGCTCGCCATGTCGTACAGCCTTATCACCTGGTTCTGGAACCCCGCGACGAAGAACTCGCCATCGGCCGCGAAGTGGCCAATGTACCCGCGAGAGTTGCCAGAGGCCACCACCATGGGACGCTGCTTTGGAAGCACCGTGGAGGTGACCCTCGCCCGCTTGGAGGACGACCAGTGGCCCTCCATCTCCCGCCGTCGAATCAAGCTGGCGGTGTGGGACCTCCCGCCCTGACCCTCCCACGCGACGTTCGACCTGAGAACCCCGCGAAGGCGCTCCAGGAGCTCCAACCGGCGGATATTTCGGTCCGCGGCACCCGCGAGGTCGTCGCCCTCGGTCCCGTCTCCGCGCGAGGACGGTCCCGCTTGGAGCGACGTCCTCGTTTCGAGCGTCTCCGCGTCGTCGGCGGCCATTGAGGTCGACGGCCTCGTCGACCCAGTTCCCGTCCTCCCATCCCGCTCCTGCCTCTGCCTCTCCCGGCACTCGTCATCCACGAACAAGAGGGCGTCGTACCACAGCTCGTCCTCGCTCGACGCGCTGTTCCGGACCGGCGACGCCGTCGTCGTTTGAGGAGGAATCGAGCTCATCGCGCGGCGGGACAATCTCGCGGCTCTCGGCTTGCTCGTGGATTGATTATATGCACCACCCCCAACCTGACAGTTTCAGAGGTTGGCAGGCCACAGAGGAGCCCTCGACCGAAGGACCCGCTCAACGCGAGGACGCCATACTCGTCATCCGTCGATGGGACGGCCCCCCGAGTCGATCGCCTCGTCGTCGTGCGGGTTGCGGAGTCTGGAGTCGTCGTGTGATCGAGCAGCTCGTTGTGGTTGTCCTGAGAGGATCAAAAAGGTGAAGCACTTTCTGGCCAAGATTTTTTTCTGTCGATAGTGGCCAAAACGGAAAGTCGGAAATGCTCCCGTCCACGATTTTTCACTCCGAACGTGTAGAAAACGTGTGGAGAGTGAAAACGTGTATTCTATGAGAGAAATTAATTAATCACCACGTGCCAAGTGGGCTGCTGCTGGTCCAGATCGATCAAATCCGTTGTTTGTGGTGTGAGAGCAGCAGTGAGTTGAGACTGGCGTATAGGCCGACGGCTTTCACGCTCTGGCCAAGAAGAACAGAATTGAGCAGGAGAACAGGGCAGAACACGTACCAGCAGAACGGAGGGGACCGCTGGCCGCGAGTTCGATTCCCGCGGGGCGCACGTTTTTCCTCAAACGAAAGCACCCACCCTCTCGACCTCGTCCAGCAGATCTTCTTCACTTCAACATGGGCGTGTACTTTGGTAAGCTGAGGGTCGGGGTGGAGCTGCCAAAGTACGAGGTGATCTCGAAGAGCGCGAGGGGGTACGAGGTCCGAAAATACCACGAGTGCGTCGCCGCGGAAGTCGTGGTGGAGCGCGGGAGCCAGCACAAGGGAAGCGACGGGTTTCGGGCCCTGGCGGGGTACATCGGGGCCTTCGGGAAGCCTCAAAACACCGCCAGGGAGGCCATCAAGATGACCGCGCCGGTCGTCACGCAGTCCCTCGACTCGGGGGAGAAGATCGCGATGACGGCCCCCGTCGTGACCGCGGAGACGAAGAACGAGGACGGCGAGGAGGGGTACTGGATGCAGTTCATCATGCCGAGCAAGTGGACGATGGAGACGCTTCCCGAGCCCAAGGACGATCGGGTGCGCCTGAGGCGGATCGAGGAGAGGCACGTCGCGGCGGTCTACTTCTCGGGAAGGGCGGGCGAGGAGGTGGTGCGCAGGATGGAGGAGAAGCTGTTGGCGGACGTGAGGGCGGACGGTCTGACCGTCAAGGAAAACTGCAAGCCCCAGCTCGCGAGGTACAACGACCCCTTCACGCCGGGCTTCCTGCGGACGAACGAGATCTGGGTCGTGATCAACAAGCCCCAAGCCGCCACCGTTGCGGCCTGAGGAGAACCCGAGCGGAAGGGGGGGGAAGAAGAAAATAAAGAGGGGCACATGCGGCGCGCACGCCGCGAGTGTGACACACCGATTGTAACGTGTAGACTAGGACAATAATAACGAGGGATGATGATAAGATAAGATGAGATTCGATAGGAGGCCGAATGAGGGAGTCTTGGTTCTTCACACGTTGGCCCAGGCCCTGACGACGCGATCGTACACAGACGTGGGGTAGAGCCTCGCCGCGTAGGCTGCCTTGATGGTTCCGGGGAGGACCACCAGGCCCTGGTTCCTCGCCACCGCCGCCAGGATCCTCCTCACGACGTAGTCCTCGGTCATCAGCGGGAACACCGAGCGGCACTTGACGTCCGCGTCCTTCCCCATGCCGTTATCGATGTAGGAGGGGCACACGATGGTGGTCCCGACCTTGGACCCGATCTTGGCGAGCTCGAACCTGAGGGACTCTGTGAGGCCGAATGCGCCAAACTTGCTCGCGCAGTAGTCCGACAGCCCCGCGACGCCCATGATCCCGGCCACCGACGAGATTGTGACCACGTGGCCTGCGTCGCGCTTGATCATGGACGGAAGGAACGCGCGTACCGTCCAAAAGTGGGCCAGGAGGTTGACGTCCACGCACTTTGTGATTTCCTCGTCCGTCAGGTCCGTGATCCACTTGCCGCCCGAGGTGACCCCCGCGTTGTTGACGAGGAGGTCGACGACGCCCTCGAAGCGGTCAAGGACCTCCTCGGCGCGCTCGTTGATCTCGCGCTTGCTGCTCACGTCGCAGCGCATCATGCGCAGGCTCCACCCGCGCTCCAGAGCCTCCCTCTCGGCCTCCGCCATGGCGGCCTCGTTCCTGCCCCACCCCACGACCGTGGCGCCAGAGGCGGCGAGCCGCTTCGCCAGAAGCAGTCCCACGCCCGAGGTCGCCCCTGTGATCACCACCCTCTTCCCGGCGAAGGCGTCGTCCGGGCCGACGGAGGCCGAAGAATGGCAGCAGCTGCTGGGAACGATCCCCATTGCGGGACACTTGTGTGCGTGTGTGTGTGTGTGTGTGCGTGTGTGCGCGCGCGCCCCCTCTCTGGGTCTTGAGCGCGGTCGGAGGCCGGATCCGGCGATGTCTGTCCCATTTCTCATCCTGCACCCCACCCCAGCGTCAATCTCGATGTGGACGTTACGACGAACCGCATTTCGCGGTGCTGGAAACGGGAGGCCTATTTATATAATTTGATTTCCTTTTTTCGTGTACCGTACACGGTGTACGTGCTCCCACATGAAGAACACACGGGTGAGCCACATACAGTCGAATCGAGGCTTTCGAGGCGTTCCTTGAGTTCGTCGTATTGTGTGGTACGTGGAAATATGCGTCCATGATCACCACAGACCACAACCCCTGAACCCACAACTTTTTTTTTCTCCTGCCCCCCCCATCAAAGACACGCGGAAGGCACAGACTGCAATTCTTCGGGGTTCCAGGGCCACGCTGAAAGACGGACGCAACAGATAGAAGGCTAGAATATACAAGCAAATTTTACAATGGACACTGATTAGATTGGTGCGCGTGCACCACGGTCTCGCCGATGGCCCCGAGGTTCACCTCGCTGGCCGGGCTCCTCCAAGCCATGCCGCCGCCGCCAACCGGCAGAACAGGCAGAACTGTACTATACAACAAACTAGGTAAAACAATATGTACACGAACACAAACAAAAGAAGTCTAGAAAAAGAGTCAGCGTAAGAGGATGTGTGTGCGAGGATTTTTCATTCTCAAGTGTTCTCAGACTCGAAAGATGGTGTTTTGGTAAAAAATTTTCATGAATTCTCAAAACCTTTCGTCATCACCGAACACGCACTCACTCAGTCACTCACTCACTCAATCAATCAAGTTCGTCACGTACCTCTAGGCAGACGGAGCCCCAGCTCCCTCGCCTTTCTCGCGATCCTTGGTGCCCCCCATCTTCTCCCAGCACGCCGCAAGCTTCTGCAGGAAGACGTCCACGTCCTGGCGGGTCATCCCGATCGCCGCCGCCGCGTTCAGGTACGCGTGCGGGTAGGCCGGGTGGTGGGACCCGTAGTTGGCAAAGTCGTGGCCGCAGATCCGCTGGGACTTTCCCGGGGCAAAGACCCGCGCTCCGGAGATGCATCTCTGGAAGAGCATGGAGCCCAGAAACCTCGTCTTCTCGTCCGACCCGCCGCAGGGGCCGTCCCGAAGGCCGTCTAGCGTCATGACGACCGAGATCGGGTTGCCCGGGGTGTGCAGGACCCTCTCCCCCCTTTGGGAGGCGAAGCTCGAGATCTGCGCCTTCAGGTAACCAAAGAGCTCCTCCCTCTGCGTCAGGAGGTCAGCCCAGCCCCGAGAACCCAGCGACAGGAGGGTGATGGCGACGTCCAGCAGCGGCGACATGGAGGCCCTGCCGGGGTAGGTCCGGTCCACCTCTGTGGGGATCCCATCTCTGCCCTTCGGGGCGCACACCACGGCGCCTCCCACCGGAACCAAAAAGTTCTTGTCGGTGGACTGGACCACGGCGTCCACGCGGCCCTTCCTGAAGGCCGAGGTGAGGCTGGCGCACAGCTCGGCGCTCTGGACGCCATAAGCGTTGTTCACCACGTGGGCCACGCCCTTGCGCTGGCAGAGCTTGGAAATCTCCACCACCGCGTCCGCGGCGCGAGGGGCAAAGCAGCTCGTGGTTGTGAGCACGCAAAGGATCTCCTCGGCCCTCTCGCCCGAGACGAGGGACTCGACGGCGGCCACGTCCGTCACCAGCTGATCGCCCTCCGTGTCGCTCTCGACCACCAAGGCCTCCGCGTTGGCGGCGTACACGCACTTGAGGCAGGTTTTCTGGTCGATCCTGGGCCACACGACGTACTTGCCCTTGGGGTTCTGCCGCCTGAGCGCCTGGAGCACGAGGGTGAGCGCCATTCCCGTGGCGACGGGGACAGTGGTGACGTAACCCACATCCAGAAGGCCCGCGACGCGCAGTGCGTCCTTCACCAAAAAGTTGCAGACCTTGCACAGCAGGGAGGACCCCGCCGCCTTGGGCTGAACGGCGGATATGTCACCGGACCTCCCGATCCCGTGGGAGAGCCCGAAGTGCCTGTCGCGGACGAGGCGGCTCAGAACCCTCCCCTCCCTCTCGCCCACCCCGGCGTTCTGAACAAAGTTGTTGCTGTCCAGCTCGGACAGCTCCCTTATGAAGAGTAGAACGGTCTCCTCGGCCCAGGGCTCGTGCGGGAGCGTGCGGTTGGAAAGGAGGGACTTGAAGAGCTTACGGCGGGACGCGGCGGCCTGGGTTCCCTGGCTCAGGTAGTTCCCCGGAACCAGGCCCGAGGCCTGCCCCAGCCAGCCCTCCATGACCCCTCCCTCGCTCCGCCACCGAACGCTCTCGGCCATCGCAGAAGAAGCGAGAAAAGTGAAAAGCCCAACCGATTTTCGATTTTCGATTCATTACTGGAATTTGCAATCATCATCTTGGCGTTTCGCGGAAAAAAAAAACCGGGAAACTTGTTCACGAGCCTCGAGGAGCCTCGACGCTGGCAATGGCAGCACAGGGCACAGGGGGAAGACAATGTGGATCGAGGCGCTCGTCGTGCTTGGCCGTCCGGCCGAGGGTTCCGCGTCCCAGCGGGGCGTCCAGCCCCCGACGTCCTCGGACTTCGACGGCAGGCCGGCGATCTTGCGGTGCATTCCTCCAAAGGCGAGGGAGGAGCTCCCACCGCAGCTGGGCGTGTGCTGCCTTCCTACCGGAATACAGAGGAAGCCCTACCACCACAGGAGTCTGAACAAGTACTATGAGCAGTACAACATCATATTGACGGACTCGACGGGTAGGAAGACCTACGGGTACTGCTGCACTTTCTATGACGTTTGCGCTGAGCCAGGAGAGGGCGGGCCCGCGGAGGACGACTTTGCGTACACCAAGTGCCTTTGCCTTATCTCGAAGGACCCGCTGTACGACACTTTCGAGGCACTCGTCCGCGTCGCGCACCGGTGCTGCTTCGCGCAGAGGTCGGTCCTGGGTTGCGACTACGGGGCGCTGCGGGACCTCGTGCTGAGGGTGAACTCCCTGAGGAGGGAGCCGGGCGGCACCGTGCACCTCCTCATGCCCATCGCGGGCCGGCCGGTCCACCTCGAGTTCGAGCGGCCGACGGAGGGCTCACCGCGCGCCTTCCAGTCCCGGGAGCTCCTCGGGGTCGGCCCAAAGGTCCTGTCTTGCCTCTTCTTTGCGCTCCTGTTGGAACGAAAGGTTATCCTGCGGTCCGCCAGCCGGGCAAAGCTATCCGGCTGTTCTGAGGCGCTCTGCGAGCTCCTCTACCCGCTGAACTGGCAGCACATTTACATCCCGATCGTGCCGGAGCAGCTGACTGAGTACCTCGAGGCCCCAACGCCGTACCTGATGGGAGTGCTCTCCACAATCAACACCAAGAACTTGGTCCACGAGCAGTCCGTGGAGGTCGACCTGGACAACTCGACCGCTTCGTTCGGCGACGACTTCGCGCTGCCGTACTCCGAGGACGTCTCGGCGCTCATGAGGAGCCTGGAGGGCCTCGGAATCGGCCGGACACCGGGACGAGCGGTCGCAGCTCGTGACACGCCAGGATTGGAGAGGGACTTGAGGTCTCTCTTCCTGCAGACAGTGATGCGGGTTCTGGGCGAGGCCAGGGGCCACCTGGCGGGTTCCTCGGGAGAAGGGAAGGCGATAGACGTGGAGGCCGAAGCTGGGGAGGGCTCGGAGTTCCTGCAGTGCTTCATGGAGACGCAGATGTTCCAGATCTTCTTCCACGACTCTCCCGGCCTGCTGAAACCAAACGACTTTGCCGCGATGTCCCAGGGGCTCTCCAAGTCCTTTTCTTTAGCGTCGAGGGCGGCACGCGTCGGCGGCGAGGTCGAGATTGTGACCCACCAGTCCATGCTCCCACCAACTAGGGCCGCGGCGGACCTCCGCAGGGCAGAGAGGGATGCCCTCGCTCGGTCTACTCAAAGAGGGGAGTACGGTGCCAGCGGGACAACGGGGGCGGGCCAGGGGTCCGAGCTCCGGGCGGAGGCCGCCAGGAGCCAGAGGAGGGTGGACATGGGCGAGTCCGGGCTGAGGGTTGTCGGAGAGGGCGGCGCTGAGGGGGAGGCGGGCCCTTCTCTCAGTGACAAGGCTGAGGAGCTCCTCGATTGCGTGTACCTGTACTTTCAGGGGAAGTATGGGAACCTGCTGCTAGGCACGACCGGATCGATCGTCAGGCAGTGCATCGACGGGGTGGGCAGCGCGGAGCACCTGGCCGCAATGGTGGACGTCTTCAAGCTCGCCATCATGGAGGAGAGGGGGAGAAAAGTCGTCTTCCGCAGCCTGCACGCCATGGAGAGGCTGATGCCAGTGCTGTCAGACGTGGTGATGAGGGCGGCGCACGTGGGTGACCACATCTTGGCCTTCGGGATTCTTGCCATGAGCCTCCACGTGGAGCATGAGGGGACTCAGGACGTGAACTTCAGGATCAGCGGCTTTGACTACATCACGGAGGACTTCCCCGGCAGCAGGTCTTTCTGGGTCGACCTGGTGTCCTCGATCGCCCGGGACGCTTCTGGATTGGAGGCAAAGGAGGCGGCCTCCGGGTACGAGTTCGTGGCCGACCTGCTGCTCCTGTGCCGGGCTCTCTTCCCCGGGGATCCTTGGTACGAGCCAGCTGTGCAGAACCTCGCGGAGAGGATCACCGGGAGCGAGGTGTCCGCCAACGATGTCAGGTTGATGTCACTGTTGTGCGATCCCCGGCCCGCGCTGAGGCCGATCACCGTCGCCCCAGACTCGAGGTTCAATCTGGAGGGCAGGTTCGACCACGGCGGATTGGAGTCAATGCTCATACCGGCTTGCGGGGAGGCGGAGCTGGCGAAGAACTCCGCAACGTCTCCGGTGACTTCGATGGACTCGAATTCCAACCTGCTTATCGCCGCCACGTGCGACGGCATGGTCCACCTGTACCGGGGCGGGCTGGTGAATGATACCCCGTCGTCCTTCAGGGTGCCAACCTGGTCTCTCAAGCACAAGTCCCAATCCAACGTGGTCACGATCCAACCGGAGGGCTCCAACTTCTTCGTGGCCTCAAAGAGGATCGGCGTGTGGGACGCCAAGTCCTTGAGGGTGGTCAAGAACCTAGAGAATGGCGCACAGGCGTCGTGCATTTGCGTCAACGGGGCGTCGAGAGGGTTGATCGTCGTTGGGGACGAGGCAGGGGCGTGCAAGGTGTGGGACTACAGGTCTCCCTCCTCGTCGCCGTCACTGTTGCTCTCAGGCCACTCGGCCAGGATCAACAAGATCACACACTTGGAAGGCGGCCAAGATGCCATCGTATCCTCGTCCAGGGACGGGAGGGCCCTGCTGTGGGACCTCAGGAAAGAGTCGGAGCCATTGCTCACAATGATCGGCCACGACTCTTGGATCACCGACCACCACACGTTCTTTTGGGGCGGCGCCCCACACTTGGTGTGCGGCAGCGAGGACTGGACGGCCACTGTGTGGAGCCTGCAGACTGGTGACCTCGCCTGCACACACGAGGGCCATTCCAGGCCGGTGCGGTCGGTTGCGGCTTGCTCGAAGGACGCGGCAGGCGAGCCCGTCATTGCGTCTGGAGATGCCGACGGGGTGATCCAGTTCTGGCGGGCCAGCGTTGAGGGCGTCTTGGGGTCGGGGGAGACGCTGAGATCTGTGAGACCCTGCGAGGCCCCTGTGCTGGCCCTGGAGCCCCAGGGCTGCGGAACGCTGTTGTCCTGCCACGAGAGGAGTGTGCTGGCGCGCTGGGATCTCGTTGAGGATGATGGAGGGGGCCTCCGAGTGAATTGCGGAGCGTATCAGAGCACCAGGGAGACTCTGACCGCCTTCCAGGCCAACATTGAGTCGGGTTTGGTCCACGGGGGCTGCCGGAGCGGGCGGGTGGTATCGTGGAAGCACGTGGGTTCATGAAATAGTATTGTGACTTACAAAGCATTCGCATCCGCATGCGAAGGCGAGGCTCTTTAATATGGAGAGATCAAACTGGATCTTTTTCTCTGCCGTGCAAGAAATGAAGTTACATAGACGAGTGCCCGCGAGCGTTCCGCACCTCCCTCCCTTAGAGTGGGGCGAAGTCCTTGAAGAGCTGCTCCGCCTTCTCCGGGTCTACCTTCGGGGCGTTTGGATCGTCGATGGAGTCCGGGTACTTGTCGAAGTTTTGCGTGTCTCCCTCCCCCTTGACGTTCGGAACAATTGGCGGCTGCTGCGCCTGCTGGTTGAGCGACACCCAGTCGTACCCCTTGAACCACTTGTGCTTTTTGATGTCCTCAGCACCGTTTTTGAGACAACCAAGTCTCTTAGTCCTGTCCGACTGCAGGAGCTTCTTCACGAGGTCCTTGGCGTGCACGTCAAAGTGACGCGGGAACTCTAGTTTGTTGGCAAGAATCTTCTGGTAAATTCCAAAAGGGTTCTCATCGTAGAACGGTGGGTATCCCGCGAGCATCTCGTAGATCAGGATTCCCAGGGCCCACCAGTCGGCGCTCTTTCCGTGGCCCTTAGACTGGATGATCTCGGGCGCCAGGTACTCTGGCGTGCCGCACAGGGTCCAGGTCCTGTCCGTGACCACCTTAGCAAAGCCAAAGTCGGTAACCTTGAGGAAACCTCTGTAGTCCAGCAGCAGGTTCTCTGGCTTAAGGTCCCTATAGATGATGTCCTTTGTGTGAAGGTACTGGATGGCTGAGATGATCGAGGCGGCGTAGAACCTGCTGGTGTCGGTGGAGAATCTTCCCCTCTCGCGCAAGTGAGAGAAGATCTCTCCACCAGCGACGTACTCCATCAGCATGTACAGGGAGGTATCGTCCACGAATGTGGCGAAGAGATGGACAATGAAGGAGTGGTCGATCCTGCTGAGGATGTCCTTCTCACTCCTTATGTGCTCCACCTGCTTCAGTCTGATGACCTCGCTCTTCTTCAGAGCCTTGAGGGCGTAAAACTTGCCGGTGGCCTTGTGCTTCACCAGCCTGACCCTACCGAATGTACCCGTCCCTAACGTCTCCAGAATGTCGAACTCGTCTAGGCTCTTGAACTCCTGGCCCCTCCTGGGCTCCAAGCTCGAGCTCACCGCTGGGGCTGGCTCCGCATCCTTCTTCTTTTTGCCTTTGGACAACCCGAGTGCCTTCTTCATTGTGTCTACTCCCCCAAAAAAATCAAGCCTCCTCGCTCTCCCCCGTTATAGTCGGTCCTACCGCTCGCTCGTGCAATTCCAATTCCCTCGCCGCAGTCGCCTTGCGCGCCGTGGAACACGAGGGTCTCACGTCGAATTTGCCGGAAAACGAAAGGTGGGCTCCTTTCCGACAGACCAGGTCGAGAAAAGGCTCGCGCTTTGTGTAATGCGGGCACAGCTAGTCCTCCCGCTCAGCAATTACGAGGCTCCGTGAACCCCTGAAACCCGCCTGGCTACCGGAACCCCGCCAAGAGGTCCTGCGCCAAGTGAAAGGTTTCCCCAGAGGCACCCGCTCGCTTGAAGCTCCGAAGCTCGCCGCGCTCGGAGTAACCCAAAGATCTCAACTTTTTTCCTAAGCGCTCGTGTTTCGCTTGCTGACAACCCCACCCCGGCTAGGCCTAAGCACTGACCTTGGTCCTTACGGGCCCCGGTTACCCTTACGGCACGGCAAAAGCCCTCTAAAGCACACTACTGTGACACTCTTGTCCGGGGTACTCCTCCCTTTCTCTGCCTGAAAATCGACAATTGCCCTGACTGCGGCGTAAGCCTCAGTGGAGAGGATTTCTCAAGGTAGACTTTTGGTCGATAGTAGAATTTCCCAGAGTGTGTGTGCCCGTGTTCTAGGCTGTGCTCTACAGTAGATTTCGCGTGGTAGAGCGACCCTGTGTTTGGCAGAATTGAAGAATTCAGGTGGGGGCCCAAGACCCAAACGAAAAAAAAAAAGTGTTTGTGTGTCCAAGATGGGATTAGCCCTCTGGACTCACGAAGGCGTGGGTCGCGCAAACAACGCGATTTCAACGCGACCTTATCAAGTGCATCATCCCGAGAAAAGGCAAGGAGGTGATGTGGAGAGCCGCCCGGGCAAGAACGAAAACGCTGAGGCCAATACGAATTCAAATTTGGAATTGCGAAGGTCTCAACAAGTGGACAGGGGAGGAGCCCGGGGGGTCCACGGTGGGAGTGCACTGAATGGACTGATTTTACTTTTACACAGCAGAGCCGGCCGAAAAATTCTCGGGGCGTCTCGGGGACCCCTCACTTCTTGGCCTTCTTCTTCTTGGGCTTCTCGTCACTGTCACTGTCACTGTCACTGTCATCGTCGTCGTCGTCGCTGTCGTCGTCGTCGTCCCCTCCGCTCTCGTCGTTGTCGCTGCTGTCGTCGTCGTCCTCGCTCTCGTCCTCGCTCTCCTTGAAGTCCTCGTCCTCGTCGCTGTCCTCGTCGTCCTCGCTGCCGCCGTCGTCCAGGTTGACCGCAGCCTGCGCAGCCGCTCTGCCGCCCGCCGCGTTCATGGACTGCTGGACCTGCTTCAGGTTCTCTATCTTCAGGTCCCTCTCCTGGATGAAGGTGAACATGTTCTGCCACTCCTGCTTCTGGATGCTCCTGAACAGGTACTCCTGGTCGCTATTCGTCTTGACAACCAAGTCAAACGTCTTGGCGGCAGCAGAGTACTGTGACATGGACTGCCTCGCAAACTCCACGGAGGAGATGTCATCGAACAGGATCAGGATGGGCGGCTTCTGGACGTAGAAGAAGGCCTTCTCTAGAGGGAAGAGGTATCCGTCGTCGCTCTTGTAGCTGCACCTCACGCAGTGCCCTTCCCCGGACGAGTTCTTGAACTTCTGGGGCCTACTGATCTTGGCGCCTGCGAGACCCCTGACGACCTTGGCGAACACGTCGCTGGAGGCGCCGCTGAAGTTTCGGTCCGGAATTCCGTTTCCGTTCTGCTTGTTCTTCTTCTCCAGGTTTTCCTCCGACAGGTTCAGGTGGACCTCCGTCTCCTCGTCGTTGTGGAACTGGAACAACACGTGCGGGTAAAACGTCTGGCCCTTCCTGATTGGGGGGTCGAGGGAGAGCACGACCAGAGTCTGCGGCTGGTGCACCTTGGGCAGCACGAAGACCCTCATGATGTTCGTGTACCTGATCTTGAAGTCCTGGCTCTGGCCCACGAGCTTGAGGAAGTTCATGTGCAGCTGGCACTCGTACCTACCACGAGGGACCACCACGGCGACCTCGGGCATGGACAGGATGACGTCGTCCGAGCTCGTCACGAGGTCAGCCTTCTCGAGGACAGAGTCCAGGAAGACCTTGGCGGAGGTCTTGTCCTCCTCCGCGAAGTACGTCGAGGAGTCAGGCGGAACGTAGAAGGTCATCTCGACCAGGGCGTCCTCCTTGGTCGCCGTCCCCGTATCATCCGTCTGGAACTCCACCGCGACCTCGTTCTTGCCCTGGAGGGAGGCCTGGGTGATGTCCTTCATGGCGACCTCGAAGCACTTCTTGCCCTCCGACTCGAACACGAGCTGTTTATTCACGATCTCGAGGTCGCCCCAGTTCCTGCCGTCCGCGCTGAGCTCCAGAACCCGGACGCCCGAGTCGAACCGCGACCGGAGCTCCTCCAGGTCCCGCTCCCTGAACCCCACGAAGGAGATCTGGGACCCATCGTTCTTCTTGACCGTCAGGATGAACTCCCGGCCACTGCGGGACCAGAACGCGTCCCGGATCTCCGTCGAGGACACTTGTATGGTTTTCCCTCCGCCCTGTTTCCTCCAGGTGAACCCCTTCGTCTCCAACTTGAAAGTACCCTGAGGGGCGGATCCCGTCGACGCCAGGCAGATGCTGCCGAACTGGTGAACGCCACCACCTCCCGCTACCTCGGCCGCCATCGCGATCGCACTTCGGCTTCGTTCACCTGACGCAGCGCGCGCAGCCCCCCTCCTCGGTGTTTCCCGCCATCCCCACGCCCCGGCCATTTTTTATGGTACTCAAAATTTCCCGTTGGAAATGTTCGCTACCTCACGACTCGAGGGTTTGCCCGAGGGTGCCCCAGAACACTCTCTCTGAAGACGGCTTAGACTGATTGCGAAGGATGGCGCTCTTCGGCAGGATCACAGGAGCGCTGCGGCCGGTCTGCCTCTGCGCGGAGGCCGCCATGCTCTCCCGGCCCGCGGCGTCCGCGCCGGTTCTCGGTTTGCCGCGCCTCTTCTCCTCCTCCGCGGAGGTCGACCTCATCCCCACTACGAACAGCAGCGGGGCGGCCTTTCCGAAGGACTTGAGGAGCACGTCAGGCCTGGGGAAGGGCGACAACCTCAGCACTCACACGTCCAAGTGGCTCTCGGTAAGCGAAGCGAGGTGGATGATGGGAGAGACGAGACGAGAGCACGAGACCTTTCTCCCGCTCCAGCTCCCCTGTTCGAATTTCTCTCTCTCTTTTTTTTTTTCTCGTTGGGGATGTGGGGGTCGGTTCCGGTCGTTCCGGTTCACACGCTGACACGCTCATCTTCCCTTTCACCCGCGCAGGAGGGGCGCGAGGGTCCAATGGAAATGATCGCCAGGGTGGAGCCCATTGCCGTGGAGTCCAAGGCGGTCGCCTGCAGGGGAGGACAGAACCAGCTGGGACACCCCGTGGAGTTCATTAAGGTCTACGGGACGTCCAAGGACGAGCCGGCCGTGTGCAAGTACTGCGGTCTGCGCTACTATTTCGACGGCCACCACTAGGCGAGGTTCAGCAGGCCTGCACCCTTTGGGAGCGTCCGCGCTTGCGCGCGACACAGTACGCGTGCGCGCTGTGTTTGTGAATTCATCGTAGTATTATTTTGATCCTCGACCGGTTCTCGAGTCGCGGGGGGCGGAAGGCGCGGGGTATGAGAGCGCGTGTCCTTCGGCGAGAGCACCCCATCCCCCCCCGCGCTACGGTCCCCTGAACGAAACTTTTCCAAACCGAAATTTCGGAGATCTCCTCGTATCGCTCGACTCGAGAGTAGAAATCCCCTTTCTGGGAAATTGGTGGTGCGCGGGGTGCGGCTGTCCGAGTTGGTGGCGAGTCACGAAAAGGCCTCGCCCACAAAAGCGAAGCAAAGCTCGCCAAGCGCTCGCCAGCCAGAGCCACCGTGAGCCACCTGCGGCGTGGGTGGGGGGGGGTCGGTGGGGGAGTCGCACGGGCGCTGGAAGGGCTCGACGCGCGAAGAGCCGGAGACTCCTCGACAGCGGGGCCGGTCAGCCTCAGGGCGCGCGCTCGCAACTCGTGCATTTTCTCTCTCTCTGGCGTTCGCGGGAAGGGCCCGAGCGCGTTTCTTCTTCTTCGTCGTCGTCGTCCTCGACGGGGACACCATGCTGAGGTCCGGGGGAAGCTGCGTGATCCGCGCGATCCGCAAGGGACTCGCGGACGAGCTCGGCAACGCGTGCTCGACGTCCGCGCCAGCCGCGACGGGGTCGGTTGGCTTGGCCGGGTACGCCACGGGAGCGGCGGTGGCGAGAGGGGTCCCCGCTGGTTTACCGTGGCCCGAGCTCCCCTCTGCGCTGACCGCGATCATCGGGACGCGGCAGCGGCTGGGAAACAAGGGGACAGCAGCCCTCGGCACCTTCGTGAGGGCGTCGCGGCGGCTGTACCAGGAGGGGAACCACCTCGCGGAAGCCCGGCGCATTCGCGAGACTTGCAATAGGGCGTACATCAACATCCTGAGCTCACTGAGCTGCGCTCCAAAGGCCCAGAAGGTCATACTCGGCCTTCCGCTGCTGGTGCACGGCCTATCCACCGCCAAGGAAGCCAGCTGTTACACCGCCCAGTCCGTGGGCGTGGCGCGTGGGGGCAGTAAGAAGTCCTACCCGAGCACGGGACTGGTGCAGAAGAACGTGAAGAGGGCCGTCGTGCTGTTCTACCACAAGGTGTCGCTTATGCTGCGAGGGATGTACCTCGTCGGCCTCTTCCTGCCCATCCTGATTGGCGCCCCGCTCTCGCTGCACTTTGACATCGGCAGGGCGACCTGGAACAAGATGGTCAGGAGGGCTCTGGAGCTTGCCGGCCCAGCCTTTGTCAAGTGGGGGCAGTGGGCGAGCACGAGGCGGGACATGTTTCCCGGCGACCTGTGCGAGGAACTCGAGTGCCTGTACACCTGCGTCCCGTCGCACAAGTACGCACACACCAAGAAGCTGGTGGAGGCGGCTTTTGGGCAGAGGATGGAGGACATGTTCGAGTGGTTTGAGGAGGAGCCCTGTGCAAGCGGGAGCATTGCCCAGGTCCACAAGGCGAAGCTGTCGGACCAGGGGGCCAGGCTGATCGACGCCAAGGGGGACCAGAGGGGCAATGTGGTCGCCGTCAAGGTCAGGCATCCCAATGTTGAGCACAAGCTGTTGAGGGATTTCGAGCTGATGCTGATCATGGCCGACGTTGCGGACGAGATAGGCGACATGCATGTCATCGGGGAGTCCGTCAGGCAATTTAGGGGCCCGCTTCTGGAGCAGCTCGACCTCGAGCACGAGGCTGAGGCCCTCTGCAGGTTCAACAAAAACTTCAGGAAGAACAAGGACGTGAGCTTCCCCATGCCCCTTTACCCTTACGTGTCCAACGACGTTTTGGTCGAGACCTTCGAGGAGGGGATCATGTTCTCCGAGATCTTCGGCAACGGGACACATCCTTGGAACCGCAGGCTGGCCCAGATGGGCCTCAACACCCTGTTCAAGATGCTCCTGGAGGACAACTTTGTCCATGCGGACCTTCACCCGGGGAACATTCTGATCAGGTTCAAGGAGCCAGACTTTTGGGCCAGGGTCCACGCCTCCTTCTTTGGGTACAAGGAGGCCGTCCCCCGGCCGCACATCACCCTGCTAGACACCGGCATGTCCACGTCGCTCGCAGCGCAGGACCGCAAGACCCTGTACGACTTTTTTGAGTCCATCAGCGCGCTCGACGGAGCGTACGTCGCGGAGACCTCGTTGAAGATGTCCACCAAGCCCCTCGACGATCAGAGCTTCCCTTCGAAGCCCCAGTTCGTGCACGAGATCGAGGAGCTCTTCAAGGACTTTCGGGCCTACATGGCTGCGAATGACGACCTGCCGCCGGCCGCGGACTGCATGGTCAGCCTTCTTGACATTTTCAGAAAGCACCGCGTGGGGATGAAGTCGGAGCTCTCGGTGGTGATAGCCACCGTGTTTATGATGGAGGGGTGGGCCTCGCAGCTCGACCCAGACCTCAAGGTCATGAAGACCATGAGGAACTTCTCGAACTACAACTTTGCGACGTCATTCACCACCCTCTGCACGGCTTGATGGGTTGGAAAGCAATCACAACAACATTCTTTGCAAGGATAGCGTGTTTACATTTTTCGGTTTAGTAGAAGCTAGCCTGTCCCGAACTTCTCTTGCCTGGCCTTTTTCTTCTTCTCGAAGTCGTTCAGGGGCCTGTCGAGCGAATCCCCGAACCTCTCCTTCCTTTTCTCCAGCTTCTGAACCGCCTCAGCCTTCCTCTCGGCCTTCTCCTTTTTATCAAACCGCTTGAGTGGCTCCAGCGCGGCGGCCCCGAATCTCTCCAACCTGGCCTTCTTCTTGGCCTCGAAGTCGTCGCCCTGGACGGAGGCCACGCCGAACCGGGCCTCCCGCTCCTTCTTCTTCTCAGCGATCTGCGCGGCCTTCTCCTCCTTGGTCAGCTCAAGCTTCAGGCCGAACTTCTTCGCGCGCGCAGCCTTCTTCTCCAGGAAGGTTTGGGCGGCGGTCTTCTCGAGCTCCCCGGGCTTGTCGCCCGCCGGTCCCGCGCTAGCAGCCTTGGGATCCTCCGCCTCGCGATCCTCCGCCTTGGTGGCCTCGGGGGCGGCCTTCTCCTCGGCCACCGCGGGCTCCTCTAAGGGCTCGAGCTCCTTGCTCAGGGTCTCGGCCTCGAGGGCCTTCTCCAGGCGCTCCTGAAGGGCAGCCTTGAGGCCGGACGTGTCCAGCCCCCGCTTCCCGAGCTCCTCCCTCAGCCCAGCCACCTTCATCGACTTCACGTCCGCCACCGTTATCTCCGCGGATCCCATATTATGTCTGTCTCCTAGATCTCAGCTCAACAACACGACCTGCGGTTCAAGACTTGGTCAAAAGCAGTCCCGATGCCCCTGCTCGCCGACGGTCGAGGGTCGCCCCGATCGATCCGCCTCTCACTCACTCTCTCTCTCTCCCTCTCTCGCCTCGGACGCCCTGCGCGCGCTGTGCGACTCTTCGCCGAGGGAGCTTTGCCTTTCGCGGCAAAAAGAGGGTTTATTTTTTTCCAAAAAAAAACGCCATTCATGGTACACCCGTTTACCGACCTTGTACACCCTCAACGCGCCCGATCATTCAGGAGACCAACAAACTCGCATCCAGGAGGCCAAGAGAGAAGCACAGGGCTGAGAGTGAGGAGGGCGGCGGCCATGACCAGGTTTGGTACGGGTCTCGCGAGGCGTCTGGCGTTTGGGGTTTCATCGTCGCGTTCGGCGTCGTGCGCGGGCCAGCCTCTCTGCGGGTCGTCACCAGCCGCGCAGGCCCTCGGCGGTGCTCTGAGCGTTGGCTTAGGCGACGGTGAAGCTTTGTTTTATATTGCCCCAACACTAGTGCAGACGCGCGGGTTCGCTGTGCCGAAGAGGAAGGTATCCCGCAGCAAGAAGCGCATGAAGGAGAACCACCCTTCGAAGAGGATCAGGTCCAAGAAAACGTACTCGTATTGCGAAAAGTGCGACGAGGTTTTGGGTCCACACCAGATCTGCACTGGGATATTGAAGGGGACGTGCACTTGCTCGAGCTTGCTCAAACCCGCTCACGGGGCGGCGGGGAACTGAGAAGACTGTGAAGTGCTGTGAAGGGGAGGGTTGTGATGGCGAACGCGATGCTTGCGAGGGGGGCGCTGGGGCCGGCCGCGGCGAGGGGGCTCCTCCTCGAGGGGACGCGAGCTCTCCGACCCCAACGCCGGGTGGGCGACCGTCGCGAGCTCGCGGCCCGGGCATCCGAGGGTTGCGGCGCCAACGACCCCGCCGCGAGGTCGGCCTACGTCCACCTCCCGTTCTGCAGGCGCAAGTGCTTCTACTGCGACTTTCCCGTCGTCGCCCTTGGGGAAGGGGCCACTGAGCTGCGTGCGCAGGAGCCTGAGATTTACGGCAGGTACGTTTCCACACTCCTTCGGGAGATGGAGCACTACGGCGGCGGCGGCAAGCTCCGCACCGTGTTCTTTGGGGGCGGAACCCCCTCGCTCATCCCCCCGCGCCACCTCGAGCGCGTCCTCGGCCGCCTCGACGACGCCTTTGGAATTGACTGGGGCAACGCCGAGATCTCCATGGAGTGCGACCCAGGAACCTTCGACCTTCAGAGGCTCGTCGAGTACCGCTCGCTCGGCGTCAACAGGGTGAGCGTCGGCGTGCAGTCCTTCGACGGCAGGCTGCTGGAGCTGTGCGGCAGGTCCCACGGCGAGGGGGATGTCCTTGGGGCCCTCGACGACGTCCGCGCCGCCGGTTTTGACTCTTGGAGCCTCGACCTCATGTTCGGTTTGCCACACCAGACCGCCGAGTCGTGGGCCGAGACGCTCGAGATGGCGGTAGCGGCGGACCCGGACCACGTGTCGTGCTATGACCTGCAGTTGGAGGACAGTACCCCCTTTGCGCGGTGGTACACCGAGGGGGAGGGCCCCCTGCCATCAGAGCCCCTCGCCGCGGACCTTTTCAGGATGGCGTCGCGGGAGCTCCAGGGTGCGGGCTACTCGCACTACGAGATCAGCAACTACGCCAGAGAGGGCCACGAGTGCCGGCACAATCTGGCCTACTGGAGGGACGACCCGTTCTACGCCTTTGGCGTTGGGGCCACCTCCAGCCTGCACGGCCGGAGGGTCGCGAGGCCAAAGAAGCTGTCGCGGTACGAGCAATGGGTCGAGGGGGAGGGCAGGAAGGTCGGGTTTCCACCGCCCGATTGGTCAGGCGCCCCATTGCGGGAGGACGAGGACGAGAGGCTGCTGGACTTGATCATGCTCAGCTTGCGGCTCAAGAGCGGACTGAGGGTGAAAGGCCTGAACGAGAGGTTTGGGAGGGCGGGGAGGGACGTGGAGAGGAGGGTCCTGGCGGCGGTGGAGGGCCACGCGGCCGAGGGGCTCGTGTCGTTGAGCGAGGGCGGCCACGCAATCCGCCTGACGGACCCGGAGGGCCTGCTGCTGTCAAACAGCGTCATCTCTGACATCTTCGTTGCCCTCGACGATGACGAGGACGGCGAGTAGGGGCGCTGCTGTAAAACTCCCCCGCACACTTGTGTTATACATTTAAGTACAAAACACTGTACTTCATCATAAACGAGCCTCCATATCTCGGCATCGCGAGCACTGTCTCTATCGGTGATGGCTCGTCATGCCCTGACGTAGAAGAAGCAATCTAGGTTCCACTTGCTGTGCGTTTGGCCCACGGATAGGTATCCATTGTTGTCCCCGAATGGTACAAAGTCTGCGCAGCAGCCGGCGAGCTGCTTGCTGACCAGAACAAGCCTCGCCCCTCGCCTCATCTCCTCAGAGAGCTTTGCCTCCAGACTCGACATGACCTCCGGCGGGAAGCAGGTCGCGAAAACGAAGACCACGTCGGCGTCCGCGACGGACTCCTCTCGGAGCATGTCCCCACAACTGAGGGAGACTTCGCTCGGGGGAGGGAGGCCGCGGCCCGCCAGGTCTGAAAGCAGTGCTCCCCTCGCCTTCACCGCGGACTCGTGTAGCTCTGGAAGGATCTCCACCCCCCTGCACTCGGAGAAGACGCCCGGCAGCGCCGCAGCAAGCACCATCTTCCCCAGGCCTGAACCCAGATCGACGAAGACGCCGCCCTTTCTGGCACCTGCCCTGGCCAGGACCTCGAGCTGAGCCTTCAAGTCGAGCTCGCCGTAAAAGTAGCTCGATCCTTGAACCCTCTGGCGCGCCTGGTGGCTCCTCTCGGCGATCTCCAGGCCGGCGTCTCGGTCAAGATCCGAAAAAGCGCGCTCCATCGCGGCCTCCTGGTCCACCGAGACCCCCCAGTCGGCCGCGAGACGTGTTCTCACCCTCGACCTCCACCTCGCCCTCGCCGGGGCCTTAAACCGCACAAGGGGTGGGTTATACCGAGTAGAAGGGGCGCACGGCGAGTTGCGAGTTGGCTCACATGGTCCGCTTGACCCGCTCTTCCCGGCGCGGTTGTTCGCTCGCGCTCTCGTTACCGTCTCCATGGGCTCCCCGCTGACGCATCTTTGGCAACCCAGGTGGCCAGGTGGTCGCGAGATCTGGATAAAAAGCGCAGCGCCCATCGCGAGCGAGGGGGTCCGGAGCGAGAGGAAGGCAGGAGGACGCATGGAGCGCCCTTGCCTTTGCCGGTCGCGGGACGCAGCACGATCGGGCCGATGTGGGCGCCGCGGTGTGGGCGGGAGACCGACGACGTCCTCCCCGGACCGCCGTGGAGCCGCACTGGGGCCCCGCAGGGCGGCCAAGGGGTCGTCCTCCGAGTCCTACGTTTTCAGCTCCGGCGACCGAGCTGCGAAAACGAGCGACCTGAGAAGGCTCCTCGCCAAGGAGACCCTCGCCCGCAGGTATTATGAGCTGTCCCTGCCGGGCATCTGCGTCCACGTGGCGTACCTACGCAAACCCCTTCAGTACCTGTCTACTCAGTCCTCAACTTCTTCTGGAGAGAAGAACTCTGCGAAAACGTCTGAAGACGTGCTTATTGGGGGATCAAAAAGTAAGGAGGACCGAGTGGATGACTTCTTGCACTTCGAGATGTTGTGCTCCGAGCTGACGGGGGGCGGGCTCGAGTACCCCATCGCCAGGGGCGACACCAATGTCGAGGACGACCTACAAGTTGGGGTGGACGTGAGCCCGGACTTCCTGTTCCCCGAGCGCGCCGAGGAGGGCGAGGGGGCGCCGGAAGGGGGCGGGGGCGGCCTGTCCGAGGAAGATGTGGGGGACGACGGTGAGTTGCAAGAGCCCTCGGAGGAGCAGAAGCAGCGCATCGAGTACGAGTCCAAGATCCCCATCAGGATCCGGTACCAGCAGTTCACCGAGTTCACCTCGTACACCTTCGAGATGCCAACGCTTGCCGGGTACGAGACCATGAAGGGCGGGTTCAAGCAAGGCGAGAGGCTGATCGAGGCCCTCAAGTCCATCGACAGCTGGTGGGACGACATCCCGGGGGAGCTGTTCCTGGTCGCTATCGTCAACTCCAAGGGAGCGCAGGCCAAGAAAAAGGGAGACCTGCTTTACGATCCCTTAAAATTGCAAGACGACCTGTACTCCATCAGGAGCGAGTCCATCTACCCGGGCGACTCCCCAAGTGAGTGAAACGGGCACCGCACCACACCCCTCCTGACCTCCACAGGCGCCATGGCGATCCGACACTGACCTGATCTTGACCTGCTCCACACACACGTTCGACAAAAAAATTATTCAAAAGCCGGCTGCTTTGTGGGAGACCAGGAGAAGCGCGTTGGAATTTTCGTGAACTACGCCCTGCAGCCCTTCACGGACTACTTGTATGTCGCGATCTTGTACGACGAGAACTCCACTTACGTGGAGAAGCAGCAGTACAGCCGACAGATCCAGAGGTTTCTTGAGCTTGAGGAGTACCGGCTTCTCTGCCTCTCCGCATCTGCCATCGCAAAGTACCTCTTCATCGCCATTGAGATCATCAATGAGGAGCTCCTGCAGGTTAGGCGACCGACGGACCAACCGGCCTAGAGCCGCCAGAGTGACTCATTTCCTGACCACAAGGCCTCTCTGGCCGTCTCTTCCTCTCTCTTCGCAGGTCCTCAACAGCTTCAAGACGACGGACTTGAGCTTTGCGGAGCGAAAGAGCGCCCTGGAGAGGATCATCGACCTGCAAAACAGGAGCGAGACCCTCGGAATTGGCATCCGCGACCGGTTCGGCGCGTCCGAGGCCTACGGCAACGTCGTCCTCAGGCGCCTGGATCGGATGAACGTGAAGCCAGCCCCCGGCACGCAAAACTTCCAGGGGGTGGTGAGGAAGAGGCTGGAGCCAGCGCTGCGGACGTACAGATCGGCCGGGGAGCGCCTGGACGAGACGACCGATGCGGTGGCAAGGGCGTCCAACCTGCTCAGGTGTCAGATCGACCTGGACGTCCAGGAGCAGAACGACAACCTGTTGATCTTGGGTACGATACTCAGTGTCTCGTCCTTCTCTCTGGCCATTGTGCAATTCCTGGAGAAGGTCGACGTCCTGTGAGAGAGGAGGGCGTGGTTTGCGAGGGCGGGGGTCACGAATCGTGGGCTTGGGGCTCGGGTATGTTACTTTTTGTGGGTGGAGAATAAAATTAGAATTGGGAGGACACAACCCCTGATCGCTCGCAATATGTAGTGTATAATCCTTTCTGTACGATGCTCCTACCCTTCCTCAATCCAGGTCGAGAAAGAGGTCGTCGACAGTCATGCCTGCCTTCTCGAGGCACTCATCTGTCTGGATGTACTTCCTCAGCCAATCCTCGTAGGCCGGCACGAGGGCCGCGGTGGCCTCATCCCTGAAGCCCTCCTCCCCGGTCCCCGGGTCCCCGGCGTGGTTCTCGAGCGGCAAGATCTCGCCGCCGCTCAGGATCCCCACCTGGACGAATCGTCCCCCTCGGCCTCTGCTACTGACCCCCCCGGCAGCACCAGAGAATGCTTTCACAACCCGCAGCGCCTCCTCCCCTCCCGCTGCAGAAAGTTCTGCGAAGACCGGCCCGCCGCTGTCCCCGCCGCAGCTCGCCACGTTTGTGGTGACCAAGCACATCGCCTTCTGCTCGTCGCAGTTGCCCTCCTCTTCGCACCAGGCCAGGTCATCGCAGGACGTCACGTTGTAGCTCATAACCTGCAAGGGATCGTGGTAGTCCATCATGCGGTAAGGGCTGACGCAGAAGTCCTCGCTGTCGCCCCAGCCGAGAATCTTGACCTCGCCCCAAGGACGTTGCTGCCAGGTCGGGCCCGACTCGGCAGACGAGGAGGTGGAGAGCATCTGGATGGGCTCGACCTCGTCGTTGCAGTCCTCCAGGAAAACCAGGGCGACGTCCCAGGAGGGGCTCCCTTCCTCGAAGGAGAAGGGCTCGGCGACCACAATCTTCTTGACGCGCACGGCCTTGGAGGTCAGGTGAGGACCGGAGGCGTTTTCACCAAAGATCACTCGGTACGAAGACAGGACGCGCCTCTCGTAGGCCTCCCTGCCCTGAAAGTTGTTGTCCAACTCGAAAAGGCCCATGAAGTCGTTAAAGCAGTGCGCGGCCGTCATAATCACACCGGGAGAGACGAGGGAGGCCGTGCAAATGGCATCGCACCAGTCGCCCGAGTACATCCGGCTGCACAGGATCGCGGCGAAAGGGTAGTCTTCGGTGGTGGCGCGGTCCCCGCCGTAGATGCCGAGCTCGCGCGTCCCTCGCGCCGCAGAGGCCAGGGCCACCAGGATCGCCATCAGCAGGACACAGGAGGAGGGTGGTTCCACGAAAAACATGGTCGGCAACTTTTGAGGTACGGACCACGGACCCTCCGACGTCAGGACTCCCGCGCCCATGAAACGCCGTTCCAATGAAACGCGCTCACCTTCGGTCTGATCCTCTTGTAACGTTTTCGGCGCGAAATTTTTCGTCTCGCGCTTTTTTAGTCCGGATTTGTACATAAAATTCCGACACCCAGCAGCGCCCCCCGGGCCCTTGTGCCCAATGACATCGCAAAATCTGTTCTAACGGAAAGGCCATCCGGCTACCGAGAAAGGGGGGGAACAAGTGAATGGATTGATGTGTGTGTGCACTTACATCATAAAGGTAGACTTCACAGGCTACTAAACACACACAGACGGGCAGAAGCGCAAGTCAGCCCTCCGTCTTCTGCCGCGCCTCGCTCCCCTCCTTGTCCGCTGCTGCGCCCTTTCCGGCGCCCTCGAGGAACAGGAGGGGCACCATGCCGAGGAGGCACCCCACGACGACGCCCACTGTGGCGCCCGCCGCGCGCACCCACCTGATCACCGGCATCCTGAGCTGCTCCTTCCCTAAACGGGGCTCCTTTACCCCCAACCTGCCCGCCTGCTGCTCTATCGTGTCGGCGAGGCCCAGGCCCAAGACGTCCGAGATCAGGTTCCCCAGGCCCGCCGCTGCGAGCGTGGTGATCCCCAGAGCGACCCCGAGTGACGACTCGATCTCGCTTCCCGCGGTGAGCATGATGGCGTTGTCGACGAACCCGAAGCCGACGAAGGGAATGCCGCTGGCGAGACCAACCGTCGCGAGCTGGGCGTTCGTCGGCCTTGCCGCCCTCCTCCAGTCCCGCCCCTCCGCCACCTGCCTCCGCTTCCTCTCCCGCTCCTGCCGGAGCACCGCCCAGTACGTCTCGAACTCCTCGCGCGACAGCTTGCCGTCCATGTCCGTGTCTGCCTCCAAGAAGGCCTCCGCGCAGTCGTTCAGGCCCTCCACTCTGTTCTGGCTCCGCAGGGCGAAGAGGAGGGCGCCCCGCTCCGCCGCGGTGAGGCACTCCGCGAGCTGCTGCGCGGTGGCCGCGGGGTCCCTCCTCAGCCGCTCCACCAGCACCACGGAGGCCTCCTTGACCGACCTTGACCGCCTAAAACGCGACGCAGGGACCCGCGGGGCCCCGCTATTCCCGTCGCCGGCGCAAAGACCCCGACGACTTTGACAGGAGGTCGAGCACGTTTCCAGGAGAGGCCGCAGGGCCAGCGGCGGCGAGATCGGGGCCGGGCGTCCTCCAAGGACCGACCGTGGCGTTGGTGGTGGTGGTGGTGACGTGGAACCTCCTTCGGCTGCACGTGATGAGGACGAGGTTGATGCGGATGTCGTTGTCGTTGTTGTCGTTGTTGTGGGTGAAAAGGCCGACGACGACGACAAGCTTGTCGACAAGGACGCGGCGAGAAGCTCGCGGATTGCTTTCGTTCCGAGGAGCTTGAGGCCGCGGCACGAGCAGGTCATCACCCGCCCCGCGGGACCACCGCGCCCCCCCATCCCCGCCAAAGCGTGTAGGATCCACCCTCCCCGGTGTCCGAGGTGGTCCCAGGCCAGCCTAAAAGTGGAAATTTCCAGGCGTGCCATTTTTCGTCCTCCTTGTAAACAGGATGTGCTATGGCGAGTGTAGTAGCACAAAAACGTGGTCTTACGGAAATCGAGGGCGAAACGCCCGAGAAATGTAGATTTTCCATCATTTTCCATTTCCCCCAAAAAAACCAAACGAAAACGCGATATTCGATCCTCCCCATGTGAACGAACTTGACTCCTCGCCGCTGGAAGGAGCACAAAAATAGGAGGACCACAGCAGCGACGAGAGAGCAGCGAGAGAGAGAGCAGCGAGAGGCAGAGGCCGCGCGCGCTCGAGGGTGACGGTCGGTTGGGGTGTGGAGGGTCTAGGTCTAGGTGTCGTTGTGGTCGCATGTCCGACAGGAAGGGTCTTCTTTCGCAGGAGCTCTCGGGCTCGAGCACGGGTGTGAGCATCCAGGGTCTGAGGCGAGTGAGCTTTGGGCGGGAGAGGAACCACGCCGAGATAAAGAAGATCTTCTCCCAGGAAAGGGAGGCGATGTCCAGGAGCACCATCTTCGGCTGCTCGCCGCCCGTGAGGTCGAGCAACCCCGTGCCGAGCGACTCCAAGTTCCTCACCCACCCCCACCCCAACACCTTCCCCAGTCTCCAGGACTCCTCCAACTAGTCTAGTGTTTAGGAGTTCGTGTTTAGGGGGGACGAGGGGAGCCTCTCCCACAACCGCCCTTGGCTTCGGGGGGACGAGAAGCCAGGGTGAGGTATCCGAGAGGGGCGACGATTGATTTTTTTTTTCTTCTTTTCACAGGAGCACACGCACGCGCGCTCCCATTCAATACTTCTTTGCTTCGCGGCCTCTCGTCGCCGCGAGAGGAGAGAGAGAGAGAGCCCCCCTCCTTTTTTTTTTGTATATCATCATCATTCTGCTTGTGCCAACCCTTCATGAAAACCAGCCAGCCCTCCGGGCCCTCCACCCGCCTGCTTGCTCGAGCAAAATCCCGTGCTCGCCGGGCCAGCGAGGATAACGAACCTGAACGATGGCGATGGCATCGGCGACGACGAAGTGCGGTGCCGCGCGCGCGGCGCCGCGATCGAGGTGTCTCGGGGGGCGGGGCGGGAGCCTAGCGGCGGCTAGGCGGAACCCGAGCCGACGTTGCCCTCACAGCCAGGTCGGGCAGGTCGCGCCCGCGACGAGGGTGGGGGTCCCGACAACGACGACGACGACGGCCAGACACCAGAGGGGGGAAGCCTGCCGCGCCTTGGAGAAGGATCGGGGGGAGAGCTCCGCGAGGGAGAACCTTCAGAAGGTCGGCGCCCTGCTCAAGAAGCTCGGGTGGTTCGGGTTCTGGGGCCAGTTCTCACTCACCACCGTGTCCGCGGTTATGACCGTCTTCTCGGTGGTCTTCACCAAACCGAGCTCCCTCGCCGCCAAGTTCTCGCTCTATCTCGTGCTCATAGGCGTCCTCGCGGGATTCTTCTCCACCTACTGGACCTTCGGGTACGTCCAGCTGTCAAGGAAAATCAGGAGGAGCGTCAAGGACGTGGCGAGCGCGCCGAAAAAGTCGGGCGTGCTCCGAAACCTATCCATAGGGGTTACGGGCAACCTCGTTGGGATGGGAACTACGCTGCTCGGAATGCAGGCTGTGGTGGGCTTCCTCGTCGCCAAGACTCTGGCCAACGCCACGGCGAACCCATTCCTGTCGGGAGGGGCGGGGTCCTGGAACCCCGTCCTGGCGCTCGACGTGTTTCTCGTGCAGGCCGCCACAAACTGCTTGCTGTCGCACTTCATGTCGCTCTGCGCGAACATGTTCCTGCAGTCCAAGCTCAAGGCCGTTTGATTGAGGAAAGTCGCAAAAATAAGGAAGCGGGCCTTCGCCGCCCGCCCTCTCTTCGCGTGTCACTGTTGTTACAAGGCTCGCCTAACTTTTCGTCACCAACTGTTGACGCTCCTGTTCCTGCGGTCGATCTCTGCGATGTTGGCCAAAACCGCCCTCATCATCTTGTTTCTCTTCCTCGTGTTCAGCTTGGCCAGGATCCTCTGCCGGCTCAGCAGGGGCTTCTCCGCCCCCTTCTTCCTCGCCGGCAACTCGTACGCCTTCCCCCCCGCGAGCTCTCTCAAAATATCAAGGTTGGCCTCCTTGTCCAGCTCCCGCTGATTCCTGCGCCCGCCAGCGGCCCCGGCCCTCCCCCGGGAAGGCCGACGCTGCGGCTCCAGGGGCTCGCCCCTACCGTCCCTGGGCACAATCTTTCCGTGAAAGGGGCATACCTTCGCGTCTCTGCGCTGGCAAAGGGTGCCGTCCCGGAGCCTGGCGCCGCAGATCGGGTACTCGCGGGCCACCTCCTTGGGCTCCCAGAAAGACACCTTCTGGTTGAAAATGGCCGCCCTCTCACTTGGCACGACGGCGTCCGCGTCTGTCGGGCCCCAGTGCCCCTCGATCTCCAGCCCCCTCGAGTTTGCCAGCATGCCGCAGCCGTCATCCACGGCCACGCTTTCAGGCTCGCGAACCACGGGCGCCCGGCTGATGAGGTCGGCCTTCGTCCGGGCGTCGAGCACGGCCGAAGCGGGCGCGGCGGTCGTGGCGGCCCGCGGCCTCCCAGGGGCTTTCCTCCTGGCAGGCTTGAGGGTCGGGTCGGCCATGGTCTTCCCCCGCCGCTGGGGCTGCTCTGCAGCAGCGGCGGCGGAGGAGGAGCACGGGGGCGCGTCCTCGAAGACGGCGTCCTCCTCCCCGGCGACGACCTGGGTCTCGTCGCCGCCGCCGCCCTCCAAGCTCGGGAAGGGCTCGCCGGGGCACAGGAGGTCCCACGCCCCCCTGCTCCTGGCGTGAATCTCCTGCAGTTCGGCGGCCATGGTCTCCAACTCCCTCAACAAAATCTCACGGGACTTGGCCATGTTCCCGTAGTCGGGGTCGTACCCCTCGAGAGTGCGCCGCCACTCCAGCACCTTGGGGAATACCCTCCTCCTGAGCTGGCCCAGGAGGTCGCGGAAGGCGTCGAGGAACCCTGCCGCGGGGGAGGACCGCTTTGCAGCGCAGGCCTCGCCTTTGTCGTGCGCAGAGCTGGAGCCCGCCACGACCCCTTCCGTGGCGTAGAGCGACAGTCCCTCGCAGTAGTCGCCGTCGTCGTCGTCGTCGTAATCGTCTTCCTCCTCCTCCTCGTCAGATGACGCGGCAGCGGCGGCGGCCAGGGACTCCTCCAAAACGTCCAGGAGGCCCTCCGTCTCCCGCGCGAGGCCCCGATACTCCTCCTTGAAGTCGGGCAGGTCCACGAGGATCTGCAGGACCTGGTCGTGGAGCTCGCGCTGGTTGGCCGCCGTGGCCCCCCCCTCGGCCGGGTGGTCCTCCTCTCGCGACGCGACGCCCGCCGACTGGGAGTCCGCGTACCTCTGCGCGTGTGCGAGGGACTTGTAGTACGTTCCGTACTTGGCCGCCCACTCGCGGAGGACCTCTCTCGACCTCTCCCTCAGCCTCCCCGCTGCGTCCTGCGGCCGGGGCAGGCCCCTCCCGCGTCGTTTGGTACCGTTCGTGAGCTCCAGAAACATGGAGAGGTTTTCCACGACGAGGTCCCTGAAGGCCTTCGATCGAAGCATGAGCACATGGCACACCTCGAGGGCCAGGAGGCGACCTCGGGAGTCGTCACACGCCATTCTCTCCATAAGTATATCGTAGCTTCTGCTCACCAGCGCCTGTGACTTTTTGACCAAACGCTTGACGTCCCCCACGACGTGGGTCCTCGGGACCCAACCCTCGTTCGCCTCCTCATCCGTCGCCGCGTTCAGGAGCTCCTCGAGCTTGTACGCCTGGTTCAGGTCCAGCATGGCGGCCCGCCCTACCCCCCCCCACTCCCCCCTCTCCCAGCCCGCCGATCGTCCCCCCCCGCCCCCCCCCCCGATCTCATCGATCTCGATGGCCACTTCTTTGGAGGGTGGGTCAAGATGGAATTAGCACACACACACGGTGTGGTGGGTGGGGGGGAAATAGGCGAAATCGGCTTTTGGGGGGGGGGCTAAAAGTAACGTCTCTATGCGAACGAATGAGCGGGCCCTTCCCCAAGATGGAATTAGCACTCTCCGATCTTTCCGTTGGGGTTCATGTGACCTTTAAGCTCGAAAAAGGGCAAAAAGCACACACTAAAAAAAATCTCTTTTCACAAGGGTAGGCGAGGGGAAGCAAAACGCGACGGGGACAGCCGTAGCGCACGCGACGGCACAAGGGACTGAAAGCGCGGCGCCCAGGGGTGCCTGGAGGGAGAGCAAGATCCTTCGATCGATCGAGAACAACTTGCGCGCGGACGCTGCGGGTGAGGGACGCGAGGGGCATGGGAAGGAGCGTTACCGCCATGAAGGGAGGGCTGACGCCGTTAACGAAGTCGAGAAGGGGGATGACGCCTCAGGGACCCGCCGGCCGAAAGGGTGGTCACATCCTCGGCGTCAGCGCGCTCAAGTCCCACGGGATCTACGCCGCCGCCGCGAGTAAGGAGTACGGGAGTCCCACCAAACTCAACTCGACCACCGCGCCCAGCAGAAGGTCCGCCGCGGTCGAAGAGTCCGACTCGTGCTTCCCGGCGTTGGTCTCCGTGAGCAATGATAAGGACGAGTACGCGACCAAGGTCAACGTCTCCGTCGTGGACTTCCCAGGGTTACTCAGGGTCGTCTCTTGGGTCCTCACCGGCCTGGGCTTGGTGGTGGACAGGGCGGATATCTCCACCACGGACGGCATGGCGTCGCAGGAGTTCTACGTCACCGACCTGGCAGGAAAGAAGGTGGAGGACCCCAAGGGCCTGGCGGACCGAATCTCTCAGTTCGTGCAGCACTGCGTTCCGGACGAGGACGCCCTCCAAGCCACAAAGTTCCGGGAGGGGCGCATCGTGATCGACAACGCGGAGAGCGAGAACTTCACGGTGATCTCGATCGACTCGGGCGAGAGGGACGCCCCGGGCCTCCTGCTGTCGATTGCCTCCACCATCTCCGCCCTGGGGATCACCATCGACTCGGCTTCCATCTGCACAGAGTGCCAGCACTTCAACACTGGGCGTTACTTTCGGTTCGAGGTCCACAAGATCGGCGGAAAGAAGCTGGACTACGTGGACGCCTCGGGGGCGCTGTTCACCCTGAACCTCGTCATCAACAGCTCGACGACCTCTACGCTGCCTTCTCCGATCCACGCGTCCAGGCTCCACTAGCCGGCGCAGACCGCGCGAGCACTTGCCAACGCTCCTCTCTTGTTTTGTTTTGTTTTGTAATTTCCCCCAAGTCTACCTTTACCTCGTACCAGCCGGCCAGACCCCGCAGCGTGATCATTGACGGCACAGACCACATCCACGAGTAACCTCTCCGTCCAGCACAATCACACTCACTGACTGAGGCCAAACAACACACCTGGATCAGGACATCAGGACACAGATTTTCCCGCGCGTTTTAGCGAGACGCTGGGGGGGGAAAACCGATCGAACATCGAGACGAGCGAGGTCGAGCGATCGATCGCGATGAGGTCCGGGGCCGCGGACTGGGTGTGCCTGAGCCAAGAGGAGGGTCCGGAGAAGCCCGAGGAGGTCGTCGCGCTCTTCCACCTCTCCCGCGACTTTGCTTTAAAGTTACTCCCACTCCAGGCGGTGAAGTGCCTCGAGGCCGTCGTACAAAAACAACCGCCCTACCTTCCCCACGTCGAGGCAGAGGCTCGCGCGAACCTCGCCGTGCTCCTGCTCCGCCATACCCGCAACGCGAGGGAGGCCAAGGCCCACCTGGAGCGCGCGCTTCGCCAGGCAGAGCAGCTCCCCGTCTCCCTCGCCTTCGTCTGCAAGGTCATCTCCTTGCTGAGTACTTGTTTGGGGAAGCTCGGGTCGGGGGTTCAACAGAGGCAGGTCCTCGCCAAAGGTTTGGACTTGGTTCTGCGCGACCGGCTCGAGTACGAGGGCGCGACCGAGGAGGAGAAGGTCAGATGGTACCTCGTGTTTCAGGCCCACCTCGCGGGCGTCCTCGTGAGGGACGGGGAGAGGGAGGTCGCCCTCGAAATGGCGCTGGAGGCGAGAGCCGAGGTGGAGAACAAGGCGACGACCTTGGCGCAGCTTCAGGCCAACTTGACGGTGCTGCAGCTGATGCTGGCGGCGGGGTGTCACGACGAGCGAGCGGCAGACCAGGTGTCGAGGTGTGAGGCCGCTATCGGGCTGTGCGACGCCACGGAGGTCCTGGAGAGCGCCGCGTACTTTCACCTGCTGAGGTCTCTGCTGGAGCTCCGGGTGGGGCGGCAGGACGGACTGAGGTCGGCCCTCTCGGAGGCGGCGAGGGCCATCACGGGGCTGATGGAGCGCGGGGCGACCGCCAGGCTCCTTCCTCCCGACTTTCTGGAAATTCTTTACGACCTTCTGGCATCCCAGTACCACAGGCTCGGCGGAGACTACGCCGAGGAGAAGTCCAGGATCCAGCAGGCCCACGCCCTGATCAGGAAGCAGTCCGCGATGATGGGCTCGGACCCAAGGTCGGCGGAGTTCGAGCCATACTACCAACTTCTCACCTTCTTGGTGGTTGAGTCGGAGGTGGTGTCCTTGCTTACGAGGGGAATGATAAGGGAGGCCATGAAGTGCGTGCTGAGGCTCGCCAGCCTGGTGGACGGGAGTCCGGACCACCTCGGGCCCCTGGAGCCCTCCGTCCACCTGCTGCTAGGGTCGCTGAGCACAATCTGCGGCAACTTTGAGTCAGCGGAGAGGATCCTGAACGTCGCCATGGCGACCGCTTCGGACGACAGGAGCCGGGACCTGGCCAAGCTCCAGCTGTGCCTCCTGGAGCTCGAGCGGGGAGGTCAGCCCGCCGGGGACGCCGCCGACCGCGTCGAGGAAGTCCGGTCAACCTTCGCCGAGAGGGACAGCGCCTACCCCGCCGCCCTTCTGTGCGACGTGACTTTGAGCGAGCGCAGAGGAGACACGGCGTCCGCCAAGCGAAAGGTCCAGGAGGTGATCAAGACGGCCAACGAGAAGGGCGACCGGCAGGTGCTGGCGCTCGGCCTGATGGAGTACGCCCGAATCCTTATGAGGGAGGGGGACACGACCCTGTCCAAGCAGGTTGTGGACTCGGCCAAGGGGATGGCCACTCACGTGAAGCACCTCCCGACGCTGATCTCGGCACTTAGGGTTTCCGACCAGGGCGGGATACTTCCCGCCGTGCTGGACAAGTGGGACGCGATGGTAGGGGAGAGGGGGGAGGTGCAGAGGTGGGTGGAGGCCCTTCCCATCGCCAGGGACCGCCTGGCAACCTCGTGATCTCGCACGTCCTTTCTCTCTGTAAACAAGT
>Ga0160423_10000438_pt1 | contig 33767 bp, 43 predicted proteins | sample CRUFie14St8metaG_FD_108191 | JGI IMG/M metagenome (GOLD analysis project Ga0160423, IMG submission 108191) | Marine microbial communities from the Costa Rica Dome - CRUD Field 142mm St8 metaG | ecosystem: Environmental > Aquatic > Marine > Oceanic > Photic zone | place: Costa Rica: the Eastern...
ACCTGCAGTCGAAGAACCTGCAGTCGAAGAACCTGCAGTCGAAGAACCTGCAGTCGAAGAACCTGCAGTCGAAGAACCTGCAGAAACCACTGAGAAACTCACATGGCCTCAATTCAGGTCTAAGCACAAGGGCAAGCCGAAAGAAGAAATCTCAAGGCTATGGGCTGAGTACAAGGAATCTCTTAACTAAGCATGGCAATACCACGCGAGGGATGTGCAAATGAATGCACATTTGCTACTGGGATGCGAGCAGGGCAGATAAGGCCTGCCACATGGAATGAAATGAGACACTCATCAGAAAGAGGATGGGTCAATACTGGCCGCAGAGTTTGCGGATTATGCTCAGAATGGGGAATGGTGCCCGTTCTTTACAAGGGCAGATAAACTGAACATGGAACAGAGATATAATTGGAAACCTGTTGCTTTGATGGAAGGAGAAGAAGAAGTTTGGGTGACATTTCACTGCGCTGAACTCGACAAACAAGTATCTATCGAAGTATGCAGCGTCGAAGACCTGATTCTCAAAGAAATCGGAGATCAAGACGATGTTAGGCAGAGAATCCAAGAAGCAATAGAAGATATGGAGGCATGAGTCTATGGAAGATGAAACTACACAAGGAGACGACCCGGTAATGGTCTGGGTGGTCGATTTAGCAAAAGCGGCGATAACAGGTATCGACTACAGCACTACGGCTGTTGAGTTCTTCTCGACAGAGAAGGAGGCTAATCGATTCGTTGATGCCATATCAGACCCTAACTCAAACATGGGCAATTGGACAGTGACAAGCTGCTATGCAGTAAAGAAATCGTATGTCAGGAAGTCAGCGTATCATGCGCTACAAGACGCTATGTACGACGATCCACTCCCCAATTGAGGTACTGAACATGGAGATGTTGAATTATGGGATTCTTTAGTTGGAAAACCCAAGACACGAACAGGAGCATAGCGAATCTATTCTCCTCAAGGAAAACCTTTGAGGTCACAATGACCGATCACAAAGGGAACAGATACACGGAAAAGAATTACGAAGGATATGGAGAGTTCGATGGAAAGGACTTCTTCAATTTAATGGCAGAGATGAACAGGCCAGACATGTGCAATGGCGATGAGGAACATGACAGAAGCATTGGACATGAGCTTTATTGTGGAACAGGAGGAATCCGTTCTACGGATGGCACACAACAATACCTGGTCGATTCCCACGGATGGTGGGGAAAGCCTCTGATTGAAGGAAAGACACCACACGAGTTGATGTACACAGATGAGTGGGAACACACTATTGTTCACGAGGACAATCTAATCTTTCCTAACCTGACTGAGGACAGCGAACACGAATGGGTGAATGAAAGGCCAGAAGACTGTGAGCGCCAAGGATATTTTTACGACTGACACTGAACATGGATAACGACGAGAAATCCCCATCAGACGATGGGGATGCAGATAGAAAGCGTGATTTCCAGAATTGGAACAAGGCTAACAGGATGCCAAAGAGCATGAAGAATGACTTCTGGACACCGCCTGCGGTGTTCGAGGCATTGGACGAGCGTTTTGGCCCTTACACCTTAGACGCTGCAGCAAGCGAAGAGAACGCATTGGTGGAGACATACTACGACAAGAAGGTCAATTCACTCGAACAGGAGTGGACGGGCAAGGTTTGGTGCAATCCACCCTATGTGAAGCAAGACGATAAGACGACTCTCAAGGATTGGGTCGAAAAGGCATACGACTCGGTGAAGAACGGTGTGGCACAACTAGTGACAATGCTGATTCCAGCATACACCAGCAACTACTACTGGCACGAGACAATCTTCCCGAATGCCTCTCACTTGGTATTCTTCCGCGCCCGCCTGGACTTTGGCGGGCCACACATCAGAGCAGGCGGAGCATCGAGGCAACCCTCGGTAGCCGTTGTGTTCCAGAATGCCTGGAAAGGCGTTGGAATGCAGGTTCTAAGGATGAGCAACAGGGGAGAATGGCTTACAGAGGAGACATGGGACAGGAAGGTTCTCGAGCTACGGCTCAAGAACGGTGTCCTGGCTACTGGCGCTTACTTGGACAACGACAAGTTCCTCGTCCAGGAAGGCTCGACCGCCAATCTCGACCCCAGACCCTCTTGGAGGGAATCTGAGAAGAGAAGTCGTGATGAGTTGATCGCAGATGGAACGCTCGTAGAGAAAGACGGCAGACTTGTTTTCACAAGGGATGTCACTTTCAACACGCCAAGCATGGCCGCGACATTCATTCGCGCTGTGCAATCGAATGGCAGAGCACTGTGGAAAGCCACAGCTTGACTGAACATGGAAACAAGAGATGACCGTTTCAATGACCTATACGCCATTGTGACGGAAGAATATGAGAACTGGGACGAGGGCAGAACTGTTGATTGGAGAAAGGTCGAAGTTGCCATGCAAAGGCTGATGCAGAAAAGTGACCGCAGTGTGAGATTAACTGCATCACTTATACTCAGCAATCAAGGTCTAAATGATGTGCAAAGGACGCTTCTAATGATATACAGATGCCAAGAAGAGCAGGCAATAAAATCGGCAAAAAATCCCGATACGACTATAGAGGAACTGAAAGAGTCCCTTGTAAGATCGTTGGAGACAGAACTGGAGATGAATGAATGAGCGATGACTCTTGCATGAAGTGTGGAACGAACATCCACTGGCAAGACGAGCCACATTGGTCTATTGGTATTTGCGAATACTGCCTCGCTGTCAAGTATCGCATTGAGTAACACTGAACATGAAACCAGATTTAGATGAATATGATACGATAATCGTAGCATTTAGTGGAGGCAAGGACTCAACAGCCTGCCTCCTGTATCTGATGGAACAAGGACACAAGGACAAGATTGAGCTTTGGCATCACCTAATCGATGGTGCGCCTGGCTCGCCTAATTTGATGGATTGGCCGGAGACGGAAGAATACTGCCGCAGGTTCGCAGAGGAGTTCGACATCCCGCTGTATTTCAGTTGGAGGAACGGAGGATTCCAACGAGAGATGCTCAGGGACGAGCAATCTACTGCACCAGTCAGTTGGGAGCAACCCGACGGGACTATTGGCGTATCAGGCGGTAGAGGTAGGAAGAACACACGACTGATGTTCCCGCAGGTCTCAGCAGACCTGAGGGTAAGGTGGTGCAGTGCCTACCTCAAGATCGATGTAATGTCTATGGCAATCAACAACCAGGAACGATTCAACAACTCCAAGACGCTCATCGTCACAGGCGAGAGGGCACAGGAGAGTCCGAATCGTAGTCGATACAAGAAGTTCGAGGAACACAGGTGCAATGCCCCAACAAAAGGCAGAATAGTCCACCATTGGAGGCCTATTCACTATTGGGACGAGGCTAAGGTATGGAGTATCATGGAACACTACAAGGTAAATGCCCACCCTGCCTATTGGTTAGGATGGGGCAGACTGTCATGTATGACTTGCATATTTGGCGATGCAGACCAATGGGCATCAGCCCAGCACCTCTACCCAGACATGGTGGAGAACATCGCTAGGTATGAGGAACAGTTTGGAAAGACGATAAAGCGCAATAAATCAGTGAGGGACTTGCTGAACGAGGGCACTAGATACCTTACTGCCACCAAGATCCCCGAAGAAATCTCCATCATAGAAGAAGGAGTGTGGGAATTGCCCACTGGCGCGATGTCTGGAAGGGACACAGGCCCTATATGACTACTGAACATGCAATGGACGGTAGATAGTACCAGAACCCAAGATGTAGACCTCAGGATAATCCAGGGGCACTATCCTTGGGCGGTAAAGACGCAGTTGGGAGAACACATAGCACTTGTGAAGTCCCAATCTAAGGCAAAGACAGGTTTTGCTAAGGCCTCAAAGGTCGGTGAGCGAGACGAAGGATTCGAAATCGCTGAGTTGATTTCTGCAGCACCGGAGATGTATGCGGCAATTGAACAATTGATCGCTACATGGGACTCAGATTTCCCAGAAGGGGATTTGTTTGAACAAGCGATTGAAAATGCTAGGAAGGCTCTGCGAAAGGCAAAGCCACTGTGAAACAATCATTAGCTACAACACAGCTAGACACTGAACATGGAAACTGAAAACGAGAAGCCCGCAGAGTGGGCTTTGGATAGACCAATGAAGGTTCTTGACCTATTCTGCTGCTCCGGTGGGGCTGCAGTTGGCTACGAGAAAGCATTTGGAGATGCCGAGATAACTGGAATAGATCATGTTTTCAAGAAGGAGTACCCGTACAACTTCATCAAGGCAGATATTGTCGATTTCATACAGGAGACACCTATTGGGTGGTTCCGAGAGTTCGACTTCATACATGCTTCACCTCCATGCCAAATACATTCAAGGACTAAGGAACTAGCAAAAGCACAGGGGAATCTACCAAGCGATGTAGATTATATGCCTTTAATCAGGCACTTCCTGTTGCATGTCGAAGTTCCCTATGTGATAGAAAATGTCGTTGAGGCATGGACAGGGCCATGGAGGAAATCAGGGGAAAAGGGACCTGACCCAAGAATGATAAATACCATTCTTTGTGGTAGTTCCTTCGGACTGGGAGTGCAAAGACACCGAATGTTCGAATCCTCTTTTCCCATATCCTCACTGCTTTGCGACCACAAAACGCCATCTTGGCCCATTGGGCCAAAGGGGAAGCCCAAACCATGGGGCATCTATGGTAGTATGGGAGACCAAGTGAAAGGAATCAGCACCAAGCACCCGGAAAGGGGATTGATAACAGGGGGTTGGACTGTGCCAGACCTGAAAACAGGCCAGGAGGCGATGGGAATTACTCACATCACCCAATGGAGCAATCTGAAAGAGGCAATACCTCCCGCTTACACGGAGCATATTGGAAAATGCTTCCTCAAGCACATGCAAGGAAAGGTCGAAACTGGACACATAAGGTACGAGACACTAAGAAAAATCAGACACCTGTATGGCGATCATGCCGAACCAGGGCAACCATCTCTGGATGGGTTCTGATTACTGAACATGAACACAAGAATAGTCAATTACACCTCTGAGCACACTGCACAGATGGGGACTAAGCACTGGAAGATAGGAGATGTGACAGACAGCGTTCTAGTAACGCTTGCTGGGGCAGACCTCCCGAAAGGATGGCACTTCGAGAACTTCACCGAAGACCACAAGGTAGCAAAGGATTCTGGAGGCTTCGAGCTTCTGATGAATCCATCACTGGCACGCTCATTCGATGTTGATGCGCTCATTTCAAAGCACATCGACATAGGATATGGGCCTAAGGACACGATTATTTCTGCAGACTTCCCGATTTCTCGGGCTTTCCCGATTACGAGCGAGGAAGCACTGCAGAGGCAGACCACATCTACCCAATGGTACAACAGGATGAAGTTGGAGATACCGCTTACAGTTCCAGTAGTCCACGGCAGAGATCCAGATGAGATGGAAAATCACTTGGAGATGTATGAACTAGATGAGAAACAGGAAGTCTGCATGGGTTCAAACCTGGCAGAAGCAAAAGCGAGAGTCTACGACCACATGAAGAAGGGCGGGCAAGTCAAAGCAAAGAAAGGCCGACCCTCGACGACGAAACTGTGGCTGGATGTTATCGAAATGATGAAAGTTGTGAGGAACAACGAGAGGGAGGTTTTCCTATTGGGAGCCGGAGGCATGAATGCCGCACCTATAGCAGCCCTACTGGGAGCTACATCAGTCGATGCTACGAGTTGGAGATTAAATGCAATGATGCGGAAAATCTTCTGCACAGACCACGGCAGATACATCAGAGTCGGTATGAATCCCAATTACGAACAGGATTGGGCAAAGGACTTCCTAGAGGAAAGGCTACAGGACGAGAACTATCCGTTCGCAGGGATGACATTCGAGGAATTGATTAGAGCATTCCACCTAAGAGGCGCTGCAGGCACAGAAGTGTGCAAACTGCACAACATATACGAATTGGACAGGGATGCCCAGCGTATCTCTGACTATGCGGGAGATCCTGACGGACTAGCTTCAATGCTGACCGACAGATTCCATAGCACCTGGAAGGATAGCAACAATCTCAGAGTCCTAGACGCGGCTTTGGCATCAATCAAGAGCGATGCCTCAGTAGCGGAGAACATCTCGAATCTAAAGAGATGAGCACTGAACATGGATGAGCCAAAATATGTGAAAGGTGCAAAAGCCACCTTCACAGTAAAAATAGGAATTGATGGAATGGAAGATGTAGAAGAAGCGAAGGAAAGATTCACAAACGCAATGTATGAAGGATCTGATAGCAAGGACGCATTCTACTACACAGGCAGTGAATGGATGTACTTGGATGACGATTTGGAGCAAAAGGCAGAATACCTAGACAGGTTGGTAGACTTCATCATAAGAGACTACCTCCGTACCTGTGATGAAGCAGATAGGGATTTCGGAAGACACGCAACAACCGTCTTCCAATTCGCCTCAAATTATGTGAATGATACAATCATGCACATTGACGGCGAGGAAATACCAGCACGCTCTAATGAGCCAATGCCGTGAAGTAAATCAATCTAAATGAGGAACATACTGAACATGGAGATTTCCGAGATTTACAAACAGATGATTGGGCATACCATCATTGGATTTGAAATGGAAAAGGATGAAATGGGAGACAATTGGCCTGTTTTTGTGGTGGAGAAAATATACCCATCAACAAAAACAACAGGTACGAAAGTGAGACACAGACTTGTGATTTCAAGAGACCCAGAAGGAAATGGTCCAGGATTCGTATTCCTGGAAAAGGGTGAAGACGAGTATTACGGAACCCCTGAAACAGACTGAACATGGATAACCAAAACGATTTGGTATGGCCCGAGGATGAAGGGGCTAAACCAATTCTTAGGAACGGAAGCAAGAGCATAGAGGACATTAGGAATCTAGGTTATCATCAACTAGATCTCGTCACGCTTATGCAATTGACAGGGTACAAGGAATGGATATACACAGAGGATTTCGCAAACGCACTGGCAACAGGTGCCGAAGGGCACGAGGATTGGTGCGCGGAAACGATATTATGGGCCTTTGACTGGGCAACTACACACTGGGACTTCCAGATGGAATGCTGCGATGTCCTGATTAGAGCTTGGCTACCAGGTGAGGACAATGCTCGATAAGCACAACGACAACGACTTCGGTGAAGTCGTGCGCTGCTTCTATGACATGAGAGAACTCGTAAAGGAGGCCTTTTCTGGGCTACTCTACGAAGAGGAATACGATAAGATAACGGAAAGAGTGGCAGTGGTTTTGCGAGAGAAACCAGAATATGCCGCACACTTTCTCACTAGCGAAGAGCGTGGGGAGTGAGCACTGAACATGAAAAAGGACGAAAACTACCTTTTCGAGCAGGGAATGGATTTCGGGTCGAAGGAAAAAATCGACTCGCAAATCGCAACAACCGGCAGAAGAGTTAGGAAAATCTTGGGCGATGAATACAACGAAGCAGTTGAAATGGGAGTTTATCCCTACAATTACTTCGTGACGGAATACATGAGTGATTTCATGCACCGTATCGAGATAATCGACCCAGACAACACGGTGGAACTAGTGCAACACTCACTAGTTCCTATAGCAAGTAATCCAGAAGGCGAGTTTCCCTTGAATGTCACAAAGAGGATTCCAGAGAAAGTCCGTATTTGGTATTGCATAAACAAGAAGTCTGGGAAGCAGATACGATGGGCATGCTACAAGAAATTGGAAAGGAATGAGCAGAAGAAATATGATCGCTACTACGAGCAATTCACGAAGCGGGAGATATTCACGCTGCTACGCCTATCGGCGGAATGGAATACCTTGGACCTCGAACAGCAAGAAGCCATCTTGGCAAGGCTGTAGAGTGCTCCACTGAACATGTCTATACACAATGAAATTGTTCCCTGGAGGGAACATCTAAGGAAATGCCGTCAAGAGGAAGATGAGAAACCCGAATGGGTTAGAGCCGCAGAAGACATATTGGAAGATGACGGAGACACTGAACATGGCTAAATGCATTGTATGCGGCAAGGAATGGCTGCAACACACGAAAGAGCAGAGAATCTGGTGTAAGGCCAGAATGTGACGGAGAAAACAACGGCTTCATCGCCTACGGACATCTTTATGGACAATGTAGTATGTGCTACAAGGTCCGAGGAGGACTGAACATGGATAAAGAGAGAGCATTTCAGTTAATTGAACAACGAAGAATGAAATTAGGGATGTCTGTCAATAAGGCAGGGCACTCCGGTGCGGTGAGCCAATCCGAATGGCAGCGATTCGTCAAAGGCGAGCGCGAGCCCACATGGGACAAACTCATGTCAATGGCAGAAACAGTGGATTTGAGCATTCAAGTCACTATTGAGCACCCTAAGGAGGACTGAACATGGAAGACACAGATATGCTGAAAATCCTCTACTGCACGAGTAGGGATTTCAGATTTCAAGACGAGAAGCTCCCCACTAAGGGAGAAATAGAGGAGCACTGGCAAGAGTTGCCCGAATGGGTGGTGGAGAACCTGGCGGAAGATGGAATGAACTTCCTAAACCCGTTGGAGGAAATCTACCGAAGAATGAATCATTACGATACAAACCCACTAGCAGTACAATATCCTCACAGGATTGACTGCTATGAAGATGGAGAAACACCGAAACTGCTCGAACCAGAAAACCCTCGAATCGGCCAAGAATGGATGAAGGCGAACGGAGTAGGTCACACTTCAATGTCAGTGGGCGACATCATTGTCGTCAATGACCCATCCTTGGAATCAAAGAATGGCTATTACTACTGCATGTCGATTGGATTCGACAAGATTCACAGTATTTGATGGCAAACACTGAACATGGACGATAACAAGAGACAACCCCCATGGACATTAAACACCATAGGGGAAGTAATTGAAAGCATGGAGCAACTAAAGGAAAAAGGATTGAGCGATGAGACACCAATAGTTTGGTCTCATCTCGAGAATGAGAGACTCCTAAAGAATGCTCAAATCGAGAACATTATGATATTGGATGATTGGGGTTATTGCTATACCAGTCAAAGTTGGTTTCATCTCGAGGCTCATAACCTTGGGTCCTCCTGGGAGGAGGGAGGGGAAGGACAAAAAATTGAGAACATTATGATGTTGGATGATTTTGAGAATGACGAAGGCCGTAAGAATTGGGTCGAAATCACTCTACAAGAAAGGGAGTGACACTGAACATGAAGAGATTCAGATTGCAGAATCCACACCGACTCTCGCAGAAGGAACAGGCGAGGAGATACAGAAGAATCCACAGGATGATGTGGACTCGAATCAGAAAGGTGTTGGATAGAGAAGAGGACCAGACATGGCTGGTACGCCAGTTAGCGACCGATATGGTCGATGAGGTATTGGATCCAGTGATTAAGGAGATACTAGACCCGGAGTTAGCCTGGGTTGCAGAAATCAAACGGAAGGGTTATACTATCACAATCAAACCCAATGAAGGGCGCACCGCCCCGATATTGGAGGATTAGAATGAACACGACTTTTGAAATTGGTTTTGATTTTTATTACAACCAGGGGAGAACCTACTGGAAAACTACTGAACATGGACGATAATACATCAGTTCTTGAGGAGCTTATCCAAAAGAACGGAGTAGGAACAGGTACCCTAGTGGGTGTTGATGGCAACGCCTTCGCAATAATGGGCTACACACAAGGAAGACTAAGAAGGGCAGGTTGGCCTAGTGAAGACATTTCAAAGGTATTAGAAATATCTCAATCCGGCGACTATAACAATGTCATATGCACCTGCATGGCCGTTCTTGACGGCGAATGATCTCGGAATTACTATGAACAATGTAGTATGATCTACATTGTCCGAGGCACTGAACATGATACAGATACGCAATGAGAAAATGAAGGGCAAGAAAACCTGCGTATGCTGCGGAAAGCGCATATTAGGTAAATTCGCCATTCTTCTCAACAAGGAAGAGGACACCTGGCTCAGATACGGCTGCAGACGAGAGTTTGTCGCTCAAATCCTAGAGTCAAGAAGGGGCCCAGAAGTAGAGTTCGTCACACACGACGAGAGACTCAAGATTCTGGATTTGTTCTCAGGAAGGAAAGGATGGTCCAAGGCAATGAAAGACAGAGGGCACTATGTCCTCACGATTGACAACGACCCCGAAATGGAACCCGACCTCTGTATGGACATCAATGACCTCACGATAGAGGACATCGGAACGGACTGGGACATAGTATTGGCATCTCCTCCTTGTGAGGGATTCAGTATTGCTTCCTGTATGAGGCACTGGAGTGCAGAGGAGCCAAGAGTTCCCAAGTCGCAGTTTGCAGACGATTCTCTGCAACTGGTACAGCACACCTATGACTTGATACAGAAGATAAACCCAGTCTACTGGGCTATGGAGAACCCAAGAGGTATGCTAAGGAAGGTATGGAGAAAGCCTACGCTCACAACGCACTTCGCTGCGTGGCTAGGTGGCAACTTCGAGACGAGAAGGCCTCAGAAGCCTACGGATCTATGGGGGGTTTTCCCTCCTAGCATGCTGTGGCCTAAGCCTAGGAACTGGGAGATAGCACGAAGAGGTGCGAGGACAGGAACACAGGGGCTTGCCCGCGATGAAGCGGCAACGATACCCTACAACCTGTCTTTCACATTCTGCATTCATGCTGAGGAAAAACTTCTCCTCAACAACGACCTGCGATACAATCCAGGTGGGCCAGCCGATGGTGACAATCCATCCAGACAGCAAGGAACATTGGATAAATTATTCAGATTGATGCCGATTATAGCCGAAAACAGGATGATCGTGCAGTTTGTCTGAACACTGAACATGGATATAAGCCAAATCTTAGAAAAGTTGTTTAACGATTCAGAGAAGAAGGATTTAGGAAACAAGAAAGGAAGGAAAATCCAAAGGGCATTCTTATGCTCTTTTGATAACTCAGATGAAAGGTATTTGATTGATTTTGCAGATAATCGCGTGAAAGAAGGTTGGAAGCAATTTGATACAAGGCAAGATGCTCCATACTTTGGAGTATGGGTCAATCCGAAGAAACTGCAGACTCTAACTTATGCAGAGGGAGATTGGTCGTTAGTCACTTGTGATTCGAAAGAAAGCTACAATCACGAGATTCAAAGCATGATTGATTTTTACGATGAAGGAAAGATTTGCACAGTAATTAGCGAAGATGGTAGTGCAACCGTGTTTCGCCAAGAAAGAGCCAAGTTCTTCATAGGATAAGAGTGACTGAACATGGACACACAAATTACTGTCACGGGCGAGAAGCCTGTGTGGAGTAGAATTGCGAACATAGGGCAAGTCTATTGCGAAGATGCAACACTTGCTATGGATAACGAGAAGATGAGATTGGTAGGAGTGGACGGCTCCCATGTAGCTATGTGGGAACTGGAGATTCCTTCCGAGGCTTTCAATGAGTACGACAGCGACATCGAACTGAAAGAACAGACAGTTCCGCTGGACATATTCCAAAAGTCCTTGAAGATACTGAAACCTAAGGACCTTCAAAGCCTCATCATCAGCAAAGAGGAATACAAATTGGTAAATGCACAGCAAGAACTGTGGGTAGGGGTGTCAGACAACCACAAAAACGGGAATCTTAGAAAACCCAACCTGGATGAGTCCGAGTTCACATCTGTGGTGATCCCTACAGACTGGCTAGTGAACGCACTAGTTGCAGCGAAGGAATACACGCATGAGGTGATGTTCTCAACAGACACGGGCATACAGGCATTCTGCTTAACTGCCATATCTGGGAATGGAGGACGACCAGGAACTACAATGAAGTACACATTGGTTGAAGAGAGAGGCGAGAAGCCCCCTGAAAGCGGTGAGGCACAGAAGTTCAACATAACGCATTTACTTCCTCTGATAAGGAAATTGAAAGCGGAGAAATGCCGAGAGGTGAAACTCTCGATAAAGAAAGGCATGCCGCTTTTGCTAACGGCAAGATGGGACGACGGAACGAGGCTAAACTTCTTCCTAGCGCCCTGGATTCAAAATTGAGTCCTACTGAACATTCAAACGAGCACCCCCTGTACGGGGCACATGGCATCGAACCACTCAGCAACGCCTGGCTTGGACATGACTATGTGGAATGAGGGGCAAAGAAAGCTGAAGAAAGAGTTGGCTGAAGCAGGCGAACCTACGCTTGAGGCATACTTAGTCGCATCCTTCACCTTTGACTCTGGGATATACAGTGTCTCAGTCAAAGGTAGTGCTAGAAGAAACATAAGGGAAGATCACCCTGCGTATTCGATTTTGAACAAGAGTGGCACAGGTAGTGCTAACACACTCGCAAAAGCACTCAGAATAGCATTAGACGCAAGGTAAGCCCTCCTTCGGGAGGGCTTCCCCCCTTTTGCCAACCCGAACTCTTGAAGTTCGGAACTCCCCTTTTTTGCCAACCCGAACTCCTAAACGACGGTGCAACATCTGCATTAATGGACGGGGGTCTGACCTCGAGGCAGGCTAGGCTGCAACTATCCTCCCCGTCCACCTAAACTCTAAGTGGAAACCCTGTCTCGTGTTGTCGGGGGCAGGGTGAGCACCAAGTTTCTATTAGGTATCGTTGTTTCAGTTGTTTCCCCATTTGCCCTGTCCCCACCATAGCGTTAAATGAAACAAAGCCTTCCTTGGTAGGATGTCAAGGTTTTCTCACCTCCAGGCGCACCCTATGTGCGAAGAATGCGACAGAAAGCATTGGAACCCCGTGTCAGCAAGATGCAACAAGTGTGGAAAACACCTGCCTTTGGAATGGATATTTGAACGATGGGGCATCGGAAGGGGTTAAACGACTAAGGCCACTACGGAAATCTATGAACTGGAACGAATGGAGGGGGTATTGTGCCGAATACGGACTTACTTCCGAAGAGACAAGAGACAGTTGGAAGAATTACAAGAAAATGAGACAAGATGCTCGTGATGCTGCCATACAGGGATTTGAGTCAGTTGAGGAATGGGGCGCAAATGATGAGGAACTACCGATCCAAGACCAAATACGAGAAGTAGCAGAATCAATCAACGAAGCCATCTCAGAAGCTCTCGAAGAGGAAGACAATGAAGAGAACCTCCTATCCCACGCCGATGAACAACTATTCCTTGACTTGGAAGACGACTCAAAAGATATTCTCGAGAGCTTTGCTAACATCAAAGAGCGAATAGAATACTACGAGGCAAGAGCGAAAATACTCCGCCGAGAAGCAGATGAGGCCGCAGACCAGTATGCCAGGGACATCAGGAGGTCGTTAGATTGACCGATGAAATGACCTGGCCGCAGTTCAAACACGCCCACTCTGGAATGGAGAACGAAGAAATATCAAAACTCTGGAAGAGATTCAAAGAAGGAAAGTACAAGGTAGCGGGAGAATCCAGTCCACCAACTCAAGAGGCACCAAGAGAAGAAAGCGAAGTGGAAGAATTAGCACAAATACAACCAGTTGCACTCGAATCTGATAGCGTGGCTACGCAACAGTCAGACGATGAGGCGAAGAGTGGAGAGGGGGAAATCGGTGAAGCCCCCTCTCCCTCGGAGCCCGTAGAAGAGCAAATAGAACCTGCTCAGAGCGAGGAAACACCTCCAGAGCCAGAAGAGGTGCCCGAACCGACTCCAAAGCCTACAGCAGAGCCTAAACCAACAAAATCAAACACATCAGACGAAGAAAGACTGACTGATTTTGTCTTGTTCGGCATCTAAACTGAAAGTTCAGACAAAATCACCTCAATCCTTCCGTTGTGGTCCTTGATTTGATCTAAGAGTTCCTTTGCTTCGTCGTTAGACATAATTTCCTCAAATCTTTTCTTGACCACAGACGGAGCCTTTGGGTTTGAATAATCGTCGTACAGCCTTGTGAAACCAACTCCGAATGTCTCGAAGCAAATCGACTGCAGTTTTTTCTTCGCATATTTCCTTCCGTCCTTTAGAAGTAACAACTCATCGATGAGGGCAATCTTGTCTCCCTGGCTTCTGTGTGGGGTGCCGGAGTAACCAGTGCCCTTGAAAATGCCAGTGAATCCTTGAGCCTTTACAGTGGCTATTGGATCTATGATTCCCATTGGAACAGCATCGAACAGGACTCTATGAGCAGTTTCGTAGGAAGCGATTGTCAATATGTCTCCGAAGTTGTCAAACCCTCCATCTGGTCTCGCAACCGACCTGGAGCCTTTCTTTGATACTACTCCCTTGCCACCCTGTATGGCAGAGGCACTGAGGATGGTCGAGACAGAGATCCCATTGCAGAGAGAGTCTGCAAGCAGAGTCATGTGGGAGTTATGGACTTCCAAGCCAGCACTAGCGATTCCATATTCGGGAATGTTCGCATCATCGTTGGTTATTATGTGGTACATGTTCTCCATCAAAACCATCCTAGCAGGCTCTATTCCTAGAGCGTGATAGACCTGTCTGGGGCAATCACAGGTAGAACGAAGGAAATCAAACCTCTCATCTCCATCGACAAGGGCTAGATAACCTCCAAACGAAGCTCTTAGCCCCCATCTGAACTTCATCCCCTTGAATCCTTTGCCGTTATTGGGCCCATTAGCGTATATCCCTCTTGCAGCAGGTCCAGTAAGGGTAGCATTGACGAAGTTCTTCTTGTCCACTCCTACGATGTAGATGTAGTATTCACCATCTACGCCATCACCAATACCTCTTCCAGAAGAAAGTGTCTGTACTGGGTAGTCTGTTAGGGAACCTTCTCTTCCAGAACCAGGATAAACTCCCTCATACATCGAACCGCCTGAAATATCATCAAGTGGCTCGTCTGAAATCTTAGTCAGGGATGAGTATAGATTGCTGAAACCCGTGTCAGCCATAAGGGTCTTGTCAGTAATTGTGACATCTTCTCCTAGCAGGTAATCGAAATCAATTTCCCCGACCTCTCGGAGAGTAGCAGATGACAATTCCCAACCAAGTCCACACCATCGGCAGCACTTGAAATCCGAATGCCTGTCCAATTCAAGTTGATATTTGGAAGGAGTAGCAGACCAAAACTTACGAATCCCAATTACATGATCGGGTGAGCCATAGGCAAAACCTTCAGGAATATCTCCTCTCGCAAGCAATCTTGCCAAGAGCTTGTCCTCTTCACTTAGATTATCTTCAACCTCTATTTCTTTAGATTCCTCAACAAAATCTCCCATCTCGTCTTCTTCTACTACTAAACTGGTTTCTGCCTGAATCGTCGCTGCTGTCATTTCGCCCTTCTCTACGCTCTCAAGCCACTGATCTACCATCCTTAGGTAATCCACATCTACTTCTTCTCTCGCAGTTTCGGTCAAAACACCGTGTTGATAATGGAACTTCATTTTCTGAATCGGTTTCAAACATGAATTGCACAGTTCGAGATTTTGCAGAACCCACACTAAACCAGTCCGGTATCTAAAGGGGAAATGAGGAACTCTAACTCTTACGGATCCATCGTTTGTTTCCTCTAGCCTTACATTGGCTCTAATTCCAGGCAACAATGGGATTTTCTTCTTGGTTATTGGATCTCTCTTGTATGGCTCCCCTAGTGGCTTTCCATGAAAGTCATTGAAAATAACATTTTGAAGAGATGAGATAATGTCCTCTGCTGTTATGTATGAATTGTCTTTCTCTTCGAGATTTTGCTCTTCGAGGGGTGGTTCGGGTAATGGCTTGATTATGATGTTCTCAAGGGTCGCATTCTCCATTTGAGCCTCATCCTCAAAGTAAATCTCGCAAACATCTCCAAGTTTTGTTCTCAGTAAGCCCTTACGCATCTCTTCAGCTTTGGCTCTGTTAAATCTGGATTCATCACCTAATGCCAGGCTCATGGTGTAAATGGTCCTCACACCGGACTGATCTGCAATCATCCTATCAAGTGGATTTACTGCAGATGATACTCCAGCGTAGTGAAATGTCCTCAGTGTCATCTGAGTCCCAGGTTCTCCCATCGATTGTGCGGCTATGACTCCAACACGCTCTCCTGGGACTGCAGCGACTTTGGCATGCTGCTCAATTAGACCATTGACAATGCTTTCCAGTATATCATCGCTTAATTCATCTCTGTAGTAGTTGGTAATTGGCTTTCCGCCCTGTATGCCTCCCAGTCTTCGAGCAACATTGACTAGCATGATGTCTGGCAACCTATCGTCAGATATTTGACGAAGCTTGTTGAGCCAATGCATCACGAGGTCCTCGGCCATACCCCCTGATGGCGGGTTCGTCGTTTAGAGAATGCGACTACTCTAGGTGAGTCCGAGCCTTCTTCGCGGCAACTGGGCCACCTGCAACTTTCACGAATTGATTGAATGTGCCCAACTTTGCCTTCCACATGTGAAAGGCTGTCTGAATCTCGACAGAAACAGGAAAATCAGCCGAGTAATTGAGCAAGTGCTCTACTTCGTCGGGAATCTCGAAGCCTTGGACAGGAACTCTTGGCTCTGTTGCAGGTTGTGCCACTTCAATCTCCGTTTCTGTATCGTCTTGGGCTACTTCTCTCCGTGGAACAGAATCCTCTTGATTGACTACCTTGTTGAAAACCTCTGGCGCATCGAACATCAGATTAGTCATCGTAGGCTGACCTATGGACTGATCTAATACTCTCTCAAAGTTATCTATTCTTCGGGCTAAGACTACTAATTGGTTGGAAAAACCAGATGCCATCTGATCAATCGCCATCATTATCCTCTGTTGGTTCTCTGCAATCTGTGACAATTCAAGTTGTAAGGAATCAGTAACAGGGTCATCATCTATGTGTGAATTGTCAAATGCTTCGTCATTAGTAATAATAGGGGTTTCAAAAGGGTCGGGCAAACCATCGCCTAGTACGGAAGTTTCAGTGCCTTCGTCTTCCTCAACAGGCTCAGACTCACTGGGTAAGAACTGCTTCCTCCAATCGCTCATATCAATTCCGATGTGTCGTTGCCGTTTGAATGATTGGGGCATACACATGAGGAAATCTGCCTATAGCATTCTGCACAATGCAAATCGGTTCTGCCCTCCATCATCCACCAGAAACCATGGCCTGCAGTAAGCTCATTGAATGCTCGTTCAACTGCCCTAGAGAACCTATTGATTTTCTCTGGGTGGAAATACATCAATTGCGCTGCTAATTGAGCACGACCTCCCTCGGTGCAATCTAGACCATGAAAGGGACTAACAGGATGATGGCGCTTGTCAAGATCCACTAACAACTGCCTCAGAATCTTACCGCCATCAACTTTCACGCTTATGCTGTTCAATTTACCAACACATACTGAATCTGATGATGACCCATATTCATTCATGTTCATGGCAACTGCTGCTGCGGCAGTAGGGGCGACAAAGGAACGAGTTTTTTGAGATTCTGGATCGGTGACGAACCAGTCAAGGCTCAATGGACTCTCTATGGTGATTTGATATGGCTTAGAAGATAGAATCCAGTGGTCGCCTAGCCAATGGAAGTGGAAATCAGGCACAAGCATCTTCCTGGATTCGCCATCATCCATCTTCAATTCAAGACGATAGAGGGTGAAGTCAAAGCCAGTATTTTCTGATTCCAATCTCAATATCTCACCGTACTGGCGATGAGGCACTCCTACGACTGTATCACCAACTTCGGGCACTAATTTTTCGAACTCTAAACGACTTTCCATAACCGTCTGATGGCTATTGGCCCCTTCAACCTATCCGAAAAGACTTGCCACTAAGGCCAAACCTGCAACCTGCATCGCTTCCATGAAAACCTTCTTTGATTGAGAGGACTTCCATGTTCCAGAAAGCGCATAATTAGCAAAATGCTCACAATTCCTTAGTGCAGGGTTGTAATCACTCCTGTTTAGGAGCGTCTTTGCCCTTTCTAATACGGGGATTGGATCATCCGGAACTTGAACTACCTCGATTTTACGGCCTTCTGAGAATGTATCATAGGGTGTAAGGCCAATATGGACTCCTGTATGGGATGTTTTTGATTCAGTAGGCCAAACGACATTCACAATCCTTGTTTTCAAATCATGGTCTGGGTTGCCCTGGTATGGGCCACCGAACTGGTAAATCATCTGTTTTCCGGTTTCTGGATGATAGAACTCAGAGGCAACGCCATAGTGATAGAAGTCCCAACCCATTTTTCTGCGCAAAGCCGCCCCGATGGGATATGGCATATCTTCATCCATGAGTTTCGGATTAGGTATGACCGAATTACTGTTTCGCACCCATACGGTCAAACGGCAAACCCCACTCTTGTATTCATGGGAGAGGAGTCCGAACACAAGGATGAGACAACGGAGGAGGACGAAGATACCCCAATTATCGTACCTGTCCACACATGCTACATCGTATTGAGGGACATACCATTAACTCTCAAAGCACAACTTACAGAAATCAAATACGAAAGAGGCTGGAAATCATGGGCTGATATGGCCTATGATGTCGTAAAGGAATGGGGCAGAAAGGAATGAAGTTTCATATTCGAATCGAAGGCGAACCAATCGCAGCACAAAGGCCTAGATTTAGAAGGACATCAAAGGGAGTTATGACCCATCCGACAAAGAGGAACCACGAATCCCTTAAGAAAATTAAAATGCAAGCAACTAAGAAAATGGAAGGGAGAAGGAAGCTTGAAGGGCCATTGGAAGTAAGAGTAATGGCTATGTTTCCATGTACTAAGTCACGAGTCCGAAAGAGAAAACCAGCCCAGGCTAGATTCAAAGACAAGGGACCAGATCTCGATAACATCGTAAAGCACTACATGGATGGTCTCCTAGCAAGTGGAATCGTAGCGAACGATGACAACCAGGTAGTATCTCTAGCAGCATCTAAGATTGAATTGGGACAAGATACTGCCCCATATACGGACATAACGATAGAGGAGTTGTTTCCAAAGGACGAAAAGAATCCATTCGAAGGCCTAATTATGGCTGCCCTATCAAAAGTGAAGTGAGATTATGCGAGACGACCACATAGAGCAGATTATTTCCGTGATAAGAGGGACTGTTGGCATAACAACAGAGTCCAGGGAATTGATGTTGAGAAGGAAATTGAAGGAGTTAAACTTGAAATCTGGACCGGAAGGCTACATCAAGCAACGAAGAGATCCGGTTGCGATATGGATAGCAGAAGCTCGAAGATGGGCAAAAAACAAGTGTTTGATGGGTATGAAGGTACACATCGACATGGTGGTAAAATCGATTCCTTTGCCTGATGGCGTAGATAGAAGAGCCATCGGAGGGGTATTCAAACACCCAGATTTCCAAAGGATAGGAACAGTAAGAACAAAGAAACCAGGTGGAGGCTACAGAAGTAGTGGAGAGTTCATCCTCTCATCCCAAACTGTGCCTAAGGACGCAATCACTGAATGGTGATTATCCCCGGTGTCTTGGTGGCGGTGGGGGGAAGAAGTCAATCTGCACTGCCTCATCGTTGAATGGGTCATCGTCTATGTTTATGATTGGAGTTTCAACCACGAAAGGCGACATCAAAGACTTGATTTTGTCAGTATCTAGTGTCTCAGACCATTCCAAAGCAGTAGTGACGGCTCTGGAAATCTCTTCCCAACTCACTCCGCCCATTTGCGACAATGTTGGCTCTAGTTCACTTCGAGCAGTTTCCAAAGTCTCAAGCATGGTTTGTAAGGGGAATTGTGCTAATTGTCCGTTGAACTCGGTAAGTTGATCTGTTGAGGTGCTTAGTTGCTCTAGCAATTCGGACATTCTTCGCTCCATAAGCTCTGCTTTGTCCTCTATTCTGATTGATAGTATTCCTATTGTAAGGTTGGTACCAATGGTAAAGGCAATGCCTGCTGCCAGGATGTAAAGGAATATGTCAGCATAGTAGAATTGTAATACAGGGCCAATAACCATCAAAACAATCGTGAATGCACCCAATGCGAGACGCAATCTAGTATTCTTTTCTTTCTCACTAAGTAAAGAAGACCTCTCGGAAATTATTTCACCGAGTTCGTCTTCGATGTCGTACTCGTCGAAGCTTGGGTTTAACCCCTCTTCTAGCACGACTACTCACCACTCTGATCTACCTCAGCATCATTAGGTGCTTCGGCCTGTACTTCCTCAGCAGTGTCAGGAGTATCGGACTCTTCTGCTGCGGCCTTTTCTGCCTGAGCAATAACCTCATCAGCATCTGCAATCGCTTCCTTAGCATCGTCCTTTACGGATGAATTGACTAAACTAGATAGTGTCTTGACAGGAACAGCGGCAACGGACAATGCCGCACTGCCAACTGCCTTAGTAGCGTCAAGACCTGCTTTCCCAGCGTCTGCTGTGGCTGAAACTGCAGCACCCGTGACTGATGTAGCCGTGTTTGCTGCGGAAGACGCAACACTGGATGCGGGATTTATCAGGGCATTGATTACCGATTCCGGCTCTTCTTCTGGCTCGGGTACAACCATCTCGGGAACATTCTCGTCTTTCTCTGGGTCTTGAAGCCACTCTGGGACTCCAAACTCCTGGAGAATGAGCCACATGAGGGTCCACTGTTGTGCCTTGCTGAGTGGTTCTGCTAGTGCCTGCTCGTTGAAAGTCTCAACTCTTCGGTCATAGAGTCCTTTTTTGACGAATGTAGCTAGTGCATTCAGATCTAATCCCTGCGCAACCACATATCTCCTTGTTCTCTTCACCCAATCTTCTCTGATGGCAACCTTATTTCCTAGGAAACCACCCAAAACTCTGCTCTTCTTCAATTCATAACTGTAGTAATCAATACTCATTGCGCTCCACCTCCCTTGGCCTGTGCCAGAAGGGATTCGATTATTGGCCTTGTGGTTGGCCTATTCAGGTACTCCAAGTCGAAAGTGATGGATTTACTATCCTCTAAATCTGCTTCTGCGTATGCATTAACGGCACTTAGTAGAGATTCGTAAGTCTCATTTTGGAAGACTTGCCATAGTGGGTGGTTGGTTAGAACCGTAGCGGCAAGTTCGATTCCAATTTCTCCTTTCTCGATCCTATTTAGTGATGTTCCGACAGTCCTCAGATTGGCAATCATCATCGTCTCCTTTGCTGCAAGTGCAATTTGGGATGCTTCATCGCCTGGGAAGAAATCCTCACCTCTCTTTACTGCGATTTCAATAACATTCATCAGCATATTCATGGTATTGCCATCTGCCTTCCACTCATCAGAGAGCGAAGGTCGCATTTCCTCCATGATGTAAGTGCATTTTTCTTGGAAAGTCATAGCAGACCTGACTTGCTCAGGCGGTTCGAAGGTTGGTGCTAAATCTTGCGCTACTTGTGTTTGCTCAACATACTCTGGTTCAGGTAAAGCCTCTTGTGCCTGATATGGGTTTTCACCCATAGGAACTCGCCTGTTGGCTATGCCTGCGATGCCTGCAGCAGCGCCTTGGACGATTTCACCCAACTGTCCAGACTTAACAAGCTCAGAGAATATAGAATCCTCTGGTGTGTCTCCACCGGAAAGCATCTTGTCCAGGCTGTGGTTGAGCAACCGATCCTCAAGACTCGACCTGGAACCGCCTCCTCGCATTTGTTCCATTAGCATCGTCATCCATTGCTGGTTTGATTGCTGATTCATATTGAACAATGCAATCATCTGTGCAGTAGAGTCCTGTGTCCGATCATTGAGTTGCTTCATCAATGTCATTGTCATGGGGTCAATGCTTGGTCTATCTTGCTTCAAAAGAGGGGCAAGAGCAGTAATAACTGCTGTCAAATCATTTTGATGGGTGGCACTGGGGTAATTGTTGTAGCCTCCAGCCCCTACATTGTCTAATTCATGCTCCAACCTGCGCATTTCAAGAACATCATTCAAGTCATCCTTAATTCCTGACAACATGCTGGAGGATTCTCTTCTTTCGGGCACTGGGACTTGCGTCAATTGGGGTTTTGCTAACGGCCCTCTCGAAGTTGGTTTCGATTGTACTGCTGGCTTTTCAGTGGGAGGAACATTTCCTGACGACTTCCATGCGTCAAAAGATGTTTTTACTCCAGTAGGGCTCATCCCAGTCATTTCACTGATATATTCAGCGTCAATCTCTCCATATTCATCATAGAACAGGGGAGTCCCGATTGGGCTCGTCACATCTGGGTACTGTTTTTGGTACTGCTCATCCACTACTGCAGTGAAGTACCTTTCTAGCTCTGCCTTTAATTGTCTTTCTTCCGTCATATTCTCAACCTTAGTCATCATCATCATCGAAATCATTTCTCATTTTTTGTCGAAAGTAATTCTTCAATCCCTCTGCGCTCTTTAGAAACAGCATATCTACTGCATCAAGAGTTTGAGATGAAGGAGGCTCCCTGCCGTCTCCTAATATCCCCTCTTCTTCCAGGTAGTTCTCCACCACTGTGAGAAGATCAATACAATCACTAACAAAATGTGCATTTGAAGCAGGGTTTTCTGCGACCATAGATACCATTGAGACTACTTTGAAGCAGTCGTCTCTCAATCGAGACTCTAGTTTCGCGGTCGGGTCAAATGGATTTTCCATAGTAATCACTCGTAGGGGGATTTGTTCTCTTTAGGCGGATTTGGGGTGTTTTCAGCCTCCGCTACTGCCTCTTTGTGCATTTCTTCCATATATGCTGAGACTTCTTGTGCCTGCAACTCTAGATCCATCAGGGTTTCCTGTGTTTCTTCAAAGGTCTCAAGCAATAGTCCCATAGCAAGAGTTCTAACCATCCAAGATGACTTGCCATCTGTATATGAAACCATTTTCACACTCTCTCGCGTAATATCAAGAGTTTCTCCACTGCCCAAAACTACTACCACGGATATATCTCCTGGTATAACATGGACATCTTCGAAGATTTCGCCATCAGTCAGTACAACTCGGTCAGCTTTGAGCACGAACCATGTGAGTGGTCGTTGTCGTATGAAGGAAACCCCGAGGAAAAGCAGTTATGCTTCACGACAACAAACCATGTGAAAAACCAAAATATAAGCAGACGCAAGATAACCATGCTAACCATGAAGTAAAAAAATTACATCAAACAACATTTTACAACAAGGTTCCAATACCTTGTTTTTTTTGGCGACATGGAAAATACGACCCCAACCCCCTTATTTCCACTCGACTTGAAACAGTTGAACCATGTATGGTTAGTTAGGTTGTAATGCACCTAAGCATCACTTGAGTGTCGGCAGCATTATGAACTGCTCGTCTTCGCAAGGGAGTTCCAAGGAGGCAAGTTGCACATGACAAACGATTCTGCAACCATCGATGCAACTAGGTGGTTCTCAGGTTCCACTCTGGAGAAGAAGGCGGCAGTCTACCAACTACTAATCAACGAGAAGATGATCGCTGCGAGAATCGCTGACACTCTCAATAAAAACAAGGCCACAATCAGCAGGTGGATTAAGAGATTAGTAAGGGAGCAGTATATCATTGAGTCCACTTCCTTCATCGACCACCAAAAGGAAATGGAACAGGTGCGTAAAGGATCTGTTAGTTTGACCTTCAAAGCATACAAGCCAGGGGCAAGAGCTGAAGAAATGAATGAAACCATCCACAAGTTGCAGTCCCAAATGGGGGTACATCGTGACACGCCAATCTGGAGCCCACTGCCAGGTGGGGTCGAACCGAGGATAGACATACACAGAATAGACTACAACATCCCAGCCAATACCAATGGACCGAGAGGCGGAATGCCCCACGATAGGGACATAGAATCATGGGCGAGAATGGGTGTCGTGCCTAGCGGAAATGAGATCAGAGGATGGATTCATTTTGCAGCACCGGACATCGAATCGGCAATAGGACCCTGGAGAGTGCGGTTTCGTAGGAAAATGAGTCGTGATGAGGAGGGAAATCCCGTATATGGTGGCTTTTGCGCCCCTCATCCAGTCCGATTAACGATGCCACACCGATATATTATCACACCAAAGGAGGCAATGGACGAATCCGCGATAAGAATGCGCATCGGCTCTGCTCTTTACCATGTAATGGCAGAGTTGTCGAAGCTATATGGTTTCACTCTAGCCTTGCCGAAAGCAAAAAACTCACAGGAGTTTGAGGCAGGTACACTAAGGTATGACCCTGCATTAGCAAAAGAAATCAGAGAAAGGAGGAAAAGAGGCGAACCTCGAATGCTCCCGATGAACGAGGATGGATCTATCACAGCAGACGGCTCTCACGGATTGCTAAAGGATGACATCGTTCACTTGGATGGGCCGCCGGAGAAGATAGCAGCACAAGCCGCCCCTGTCTTGTTTATCGACACAATCACCTCAAAACTCTCAGATATGGCCGAGAACACGGCCAAAGTAGCCAACGAATCAATAGAGACGATTGAGGAGAACTCAGTCAATACTACAACAAGAATCGCAGACAGCATGCAAGGCGAGCTTCTCAACCTGGTCGAGAGGATGAACAACACATTCGAGGAAATGCTGCACAGGGAAGAGGAAAGAAGGGTCGCAGAGGAAGAACGGCGCAACCAAGTGTGGAATGATGCATTCGAACAAGACCGACAATCCTTCCGAGAGAGGATGAATCGGGCTGTAATGCGCTTTGAACAGTCTCTAAGAGACCAGGGAATAACTTTGGATGAGGGTCAAATGGTACTGACTGACTTTGAAGAAGCGTAACGGTGTGACGGGTCGCATTTATTCCCTATACCCCCATGCGACGAACATGTCCGGTGGCGTTGCCGCATTCTCAAACCCACTTGCTAGAGCAAAATGGGGTGCGAAAGAAGGCTATGAGGTCACTACTTCGGGAGGAATCAGGCAACAAGCGAGATTTACCTTCAACGGAGATCCTAGAGCATTTGAGATAACAGTGAGAGCTTTACAAGAAATGGCCTCAAAATATGTGTCTCACCCAGAGGTCATCCAATTCACACGCAGGCTGTTCAATGGAAAAATAGGAAAGGACAGGTTCGGACTGAGAAATCACGATGAATTGGGAGAAATACAGCGAATTGTTTCTTACTTTCAAGGGACACACACTACGACGGTACCAGATAGTGATGTTGGCAAGGCTATGATATATGGGGATCAAGGTTCATACAGATACCAAAAAGACCCATACTCAGTGGAGTATTTCCAAAGCCCACCAAAAGTAATCCGAGACATACAGGCAGGGGAATCTGGTGCTGACTGTGACGATATAGCGGCAGCGTGTGCGTGCGTATTGAATGCCGCAGGCTATCCTTCTATGCTAATGATCGTGGACGCAGGTGGCCCTAAGGGGGCTTACTCTCATGTAATGCTGGCTACTAAGACATTCAGCCCCAATCCGAAGTTTGGCTCGGATTGGTTTCCCATTGAACTGATCCACCCATTCGACATGGGCCAATCGGTCAGAATATCAACTTACATCCCTCTCCTAGTGGAAAACTATGACTTGACTCCACGGGAAGCGAGACTAATACCAAAGGAGTTTAGATGAAAATGATGAACAGACACTATGCAGCACTGAATGGGGCATCAGAAGATGTTGAAATGCCATTCGAGAAATCCGGAATGATGGTAGATAGGAAACCAGCCACGGCTTCTAGAGTTAGTAGCGCAATGTCTGGAATAGGATTTGAGCCACCACAGGTAAGGCCACGACCAGCACCAGTCGAGTTCACGGTAAGGCAACCTCCGACAAACCCAAAACCAAGTCAAAATGCACCGCCTGGGTATCATTTCATGCCAGATGGGACTCTTATGGCTAATGCAAATCACAATCTAGGCTCGATTTCAAAGCCAAAGGTCGCAAGGTCACGACTCAATGGACTGAAAGGATGGGCGGTGTACGGATCAGCCTTTGCCGCAATCATGGGCTTGACTTACATGACCCACAGATACCTAAACCAGGAGGACGATGAATGAACACATTTCTAGGAGCAATCGAAACTATTGCGAGCAACAAGGCATTAGCCCTCGGAGCAATGGCAGTAGTCGCTGGAATAGCAAGGTCAAGGTGGGAAGAGTAATGGCATACATGGGTAATATGACTACTGCTAACGCAGATGAAATCAATCCGAACAACTTCGCAAGCAGACCAGGGATATTCTCAGTAAATACAGTGACGAGTCCAGACTATTTGTTTGGATCTAACATGGGTCTAACGACTCCAGACAACAATCTAACTATTTCACACAGCAAAATCAAGCGGTCACTGCCATATCCGATTAGAATGGGGCAGACCTTGACAGAAAATGATGCCCAAAATCTAGCAAACATGATTGCAGTAGGTGGAATCTTTGCATCAATCGGCGCGTATGCACTTGGAACATTCTCCAAAGGGAAGAGGCGAAAGCAATTGGATAAGGTAGCAGGGATTATCCCATTCGTCGCCCTTCCCCTCTACATCACGGCCCAAATCGCAGCAACGCAGGGAGGGGTAGCATGAAGAAAGCAGACCAAGCAACAGGACTAACAATAGATGTACCAGACAAAGCACCGCCTCTAGGGCAATTCCCTTACTACGGATTCTGGCAACAGATCTACAAGCAACTACCAGGGGCAATAGAAGCTAGGACTGGATTTAGCAAGTTCGACATATCTGCAGCACTCACTGAGGTTGAGAACATGACTAACGGCCCATACAAGGTTATTCTGGGTGAGAAACTTTGGAAGGTCGGAGCACTACTGTCGATGAACCAATACATTCCAGCAAGTGGCAGGGGAGGTAGCACACTAGGGTATATTGCCGAATCTAATGATGGCGGCAGGGTGGAAATCGCAGCCGTGTGCATGGAACCTATGATGAACGCTATACTGCAAAGGGCATCACTATCTGGAAAGGTCGGGCAAGAACTAGGCGAAATGGAAGCAGAGTACGAGCAAAAAATGGAAGAGTTGCGAAAGATAGGTGCTAGGTTAGCAGAATTGGAACAATGGCCCTACATCAATAGTCCATTGAACTCCTTACAAGCATCAAGAACCGAATACGAGGCTCTCAAAAGGGATTTATCCGTAATCCAAACAGAGATAGAATCAATATCCACTGGAATTGAGATGACAGATCAAATCAGAAATGAAATGAGAAAGACCAGCAATGATTTGTCAAACGCCGAGAGGGAGCATCGCTCTGTAATGTCTCAGATAGATCACTTCCAAGTAATGCTAAGCAACGGGCAAAGGGCAAACAACGGTAGCCAGGTAGCTAACGCCAGTTCAAGGCTGAGTGAATTAAACAAGACCAACCAGGCATTGACGAAATCCATTAAAGGGCTCGGTCAAAAACTAATGAAGCTTCAGACTAAAGATACAGATACCAGGGGTATGAAGCAAGCATTGGTAGGTAAGCAAAAGCAGTCTAAGCAAATCATCAAGCAACTTTCGACCGTCCAGAATGATCACCTGGCTCTCGAGAAGAGTTACCAGAACATCGAAGGAGAGATGATAAATATTCAAAGAACTGGAGCAAGATTGTCAGCAGACATAGAGAGGTTGGCTAAGAAAATATCCAATTCTAGGAACACTCAATCTAACATAGTCGCAAGCAACGAGTCGGAAATGGCTAGGCTTTGGGTAGCGCATTTGACTGGCGTGTACTCAGATGCAGAATCATACTTATTCGCAAACCTAAGATTAGCCCAAGAGAGGGCAATAGGGGCACAGGGCGGCAATATATACATGCAAAAGGCCATCAGTGCAGCAAAGATTGCTGAAATGGAATCATTCCTAAGCGCAGTTGATGGAGTATCTGACTATATCGATTCTGATGAGGTAGAAGTGCTTGAGCAAATAGCAAGACTTGGTACGATGATGAATTACATCCCCGGTACAGCGAGGATTACAGCACTAAGGGACATGACCTACAGGCAAAGAAAAGACTCGTACAAGAACATGATAGACGAGATGCTTGAGTTCGGAGTAAGAGATCCATCTGGAAATCAAGCAGAGGCCGCATTGAAGATAGGACCAATCGAAATTGGAAAGTCTGAACCACTGAATGAAGTGGCAAACCTGCTTGAACACCTGGCTAACAAACTAATGGAGTGATAAAATGTTCAACAATAGAGCCTACACAGAAATTACCCAAGACGAACTCGCTAACACAGAAAGGGCTCTGGCAAAGCTAGACGCAGCATACCAAAGTAATAGGATGACTAAGGGAATGTACCTATCAAGGAGGGAAAGATTGGTGAAGAACCTGGAAAGAGTCCTATCCTCGCCTACACCGTTAGCTTCGAATCCAACTTCTTATTTTGGTAGGGACGAATTGAACCTAAGTCCAAGACCTGTGGGCTACCAAGAATCATTGGAAGCGTCACAAGAACTCGACGGACCTCAGAGAAAAGCATCGCAATCAAAGATAAGACAAGCAGCACTACAGAACGCATACAGTGATGTCGATACCGCATCGATCATGGATGCTCTACAAGAGAATACTTCCCCGAGCAACTTCTCATCAGCCCTTTCGGCAGTGGATAACATACAAACCTCGCAACTATTGGGTACAAGGCAGAGAGAACCAACTCAAGCGCAATTGGCAGGGGTCTGGGCCAACATAGCAAACTCTCCAGGTGTAATCAACGCACTCAACAACCTTTCCAATTCGGTCAGAACAAGGGTGGATGCAGCAATCGCTTCGGGCCTGCCTGTATCTGCAGCAGAGAATTACATACTGAGCAACGCTAGGAACGCAGGTGCAGCACTTACCAAGGAGGGTTATGATAGACAAAGGGCTGCAGAAGTAGTGAAATCCGTAATCAATGGGGAACTTTCCATAATCGCCGCCCAGAACATAGTGTCCGGTGACTTAAGGGAGGCTACGAGAGCAGTAGTGAGTAATGAGGCGAACTTTGCAGTAGATCCAACCGTAAGCCCCAACGCAGCAAAGGTGAACACGGAGAAGATGTCAATAAATGAGATAGTCGAGGTTCGAAATGCTGCCTTAGATACACTTGCAGATCCACTAGCATTCCAGGAAGAACTTGAGTGGGCAGCGTCTTTCGTTGATGAAGCGAATCAAACTCTCAATCAAAGACTCAACCAAACGAATGTCGTGACTGGGAACTCTGCACATCAAATCAAGATCAGCACAGAGCCAGGCAAGAAGCAAACGAATCAAGGAGACGGACTTCCAATACCTATCGATCCCAAGCCAATGCCAATAATCCAGAAACCACCTCCTACTGTAGCCGAAGTAGTGCAAAACATACCTGCACTGAATCTAGCAGAAGTAGCAAGGAAAAAAGAAGCAGAGGAAGCAAAGGCACGAGCAGAAAAAGCCGCACTCAAAGCAGCAGCAGAAGCCGCCATGAAGGAAGCCCAGGAGAAGGCTCTCAAGGCAGCCGCAAACAAAGCGAAGAAAGAGGCAAATGCACTCGCCAGGAAAAAGGCAAACGATGCTCGAAGAGCCAAAGAGGCCGCAGAAAAGAAGCGCCTAGCAGAAGAAGCAAGGCAAGCACAGCTACTAGCCCAGAAGAAAGAAAGGGAAGAAAAAGAAGCCGCAGAGGCAGCAAAGAAGGCGGCTATGGCAAAGAAATTAGCAAACGAAGCGGCTAGGAAAATCGCAGCGAACAAAGCAGCCGCAGAGAAGAAGAAGTTAGCAGAACTAGCAGCGAAGAAGGCCGCAGCGAACAAAGCAGCCGCAGAGAAGAAGAAGTTAGCAGAACTAGCAGCGAAGAAGGCCGCAGAGGAAAAGAAACTCAAGGCATTAGCAGCAAAGGAAGCGGCAAATGCGAAGAAGGCCGCGAACCTAGCAGCGAAGAAGGCCGCAGAGGAAAAGGCGAAGGCCGCGAACCTTGCAGCAAAGAAAGCAGCCGCAGAGAAGAAGAAACTAGCAGATCTAGCAGCGAAGAAGGAGGCCGAGGAAAAGAAACTAGCAGAACAAGCAATGAAGGCCGCTATCGAGCCAACAATCCAGTTTGCAGTGATGCCTAACATTCCAATGAAAACTTTACAGAAATCCACTAAGGATAAGGTGAAAAATGCCATACCAAAGAGGAAGACACTGACAAAGCAAACAAAGCCAACAATACAGTTCGCAGAATCACTAATGAAACTACCAATCAAACAAATGGTGAAGCCAGGTCCTATCAAAACAAGTGTGTCGAAACCAATGGTGAAGCCAGGTCCTATCAAAACAAGTGTGTCGAAACCAATGGTGCTCAAGGAGTTCAACAAACCTCAGAAGGTATCAACAAAACAGATCAAGAAACTCGCACCAGTGAACAGGAGGACACCATCACAAAAGGTGGCTAACGCTTTGGCTAAATTACCTTCGCAGAAAAATGTAGATAATGTGGTGAAGACTCTTCCAACCAAGGAACAAAGGAGAATAGCGAATGAAGTCAAGAAATACAAGGCCGGAGGCAAAAGGCCAATACTAGGCTCTACAACAACCTCGACTTCCACCAGCCATGATCCTCGGGACAAGTTCCGAGATGCGGGACTTGGAGCATCGACTTCAACAACAACTTCATCTCGAACTAGTGGTGCTTATCGCTTTGATGACCCAAGACTCATGCACAGGTGGGGTTGATAGATGGAAGCTGATTTCAGGTCTCTAACATTGGGCAAGACCCAAGCAGGCCAAGTATATACGGGGCAAACAGCCTCATACAACTGGAACGCAGTTAAAGAGAATGCTGGAATCACCCTACTGTCAAGCCGACATCCAAGCGGAGGACTTTGTTACAAGATCGTAGAGCAGTATGCTACTGCGTATGAAAAGCAAATCTATCCAACTCCAACATACCAAGCAAAGGACGGCAACACGGAAGTCGAGCGCGACGCTAAAAAGGCATACGCAGAGTTCGAAACCCTTGTCTCCACAGGAGTAGGAACTCCAACAGAGGCAGGGTTATACTCTTTCCAAGCAACTTCATTCGAGGATTTAGACGCTAAACTATCATCTGGCAAGACAATGAGCAAGGATTTGGTAATAGAGCTTCAGAGAACTGGAATGAGCGATACAGGCGCACCAAAGAAAACACTCGACTTGAGATACCCTGAATCTGCGGTAATGTGGGACAAGTCCAAACTACTGGAGGACGCATCGATTTACTACCGTTCCTATCCCAAAGCAGTGAGAATCGAAGCCCTCAAAGACATGAGGGAGAGCATACTAATCCCATTCATGGAACCAAATGTGATGGCTGAAATAATCAGAGCCAACAGGCAAATCCGAGCAGCATATCAACAATCTGAGTACGAAGGATCTCTGAATGACTTTTCAAGCAACAGTGGAACACCTCTTTTGCCGGACAGCACTTATGCCTCATTCACTGTGAGATTCATCGACCAAAGAGGAGATGAGGTCGAGAACCTACCATACATTGCCGCAGTAAGAGGAGCCATCAACTTCCGTGAGTCATATTTGCGCACGAATGCAGGGAAAGACCCGGCTAACTTTGCCTCAGGGGCAACTTTGTTTGAAGGAAGTGATGAAGCATCAGAAGGTGTTCACAAACTATACAGATACAAAATAAACGAGGAAGTGCCACATAGAGGCTCATTCAAGGTACAGATAATACTTCCCGAGCACGACAAGACCGCACCATGGGCGAACAATCGCCTGAAAGTGTATGCAGGCGCTCCTGAGACGGTGAATGACAGAGGATCTATCATAGAGTCGAAAGCAGGGACGGTTTTGACATCGCAAGCATTTACTTTCAAAGGCTCTGGTTCAAGAATGGAGGTTCATGTTCCAGTATATCTAGAACCGATACCGAATCATCTAGTGATGGATGAGAATGGAAACCTAGTGAGCAAGTGGTCCACGATTACCGATGTGAATAAACTGCCGACACACCAAAAGGTAAGGTTGAAGGTCAAACTTTCAAGGTTAAAACACTCTCTGATGTGGGAGAATGCGGATAAAAACGCAGACGGCGTAATATCTCAAGACGAGTATCAGTCGCCAGAAGGAGAGGCTGCAAGAGCCGATATGGACTTAGACTCCAAAATACCAGTGAGAGATGCTACACTGGAACTAAGGCCATCTCAAGACAATGCATGGCTATCTGCGAGAAACACAATCACTAGCAAGACTGACCTCTCAGGAACAGCGACACTAACTGCCCCAGTAGGTGCTTACACTCTGGTGATGGTATCGCAAGACGAGTCCGGAGAACCAATAGAAAACAACCTGGCTGACATTGAAGTGCCATCGGCAGTATTCTTCCGAGATACCACTCCGCATGACACGACCCCTCTTGGAATCGTAGGTGCAACAATCAAGGATAGCAGAGCTACACTAACGAACTTCAATTTGACCACGCACATCGCACCCATGCCAGAAGGTAAGAGTGCGGAGTACGGAACAGTCTACGCAATGAAGGAATTGCCAGGAATACAGAACGGATGGCCTAGCAGTCTTGGAACGCAGACAAGCGAATCCATCTTCGATAGCTTCGAAGTGCTACTTGCTCCATTGCCATCTGAGATTGTCCTCACTGGGCAGTATGAGGACATAGAAGAGCAAGAAGTGGAAGAGGAAGCACTACCGTTCAACGCAAGCATGACTCTTACGCAGGCAAACACTGGCTCAATCGTGACTGGAATAGATCAGACTCCCGCAGGTACGAAGTGGAAGATTACTAGAATCGCAATCAGAAGCGACACCGAACCGATGGTGACTTTCGCAAACCAATACAATCCAAGCCAACCAGTGGACGCATACGGGAGGAACAACTACGCCGAAGCGAGCATCCTGTATCAAAAGGCACAGACAATGGCACAAGGGGAGGAATATATTGTGTTCCAACCACTCGAGCAGGGCTCTATAGTGGCATATCCCACAGAAGCCGTATCAATCACGACTCCTGGTTCGACTGCAGAATACACCTACGACATAGAGGAAATACCCGAAGTCGTGGAAGAAGTCGTGGAAGAACCTCCAGTGGAAAATGAACCGAGCAATGCACTACCAACACCAACGCCTCCACCAAGAATACCATATGGAGGGTACTACTACACAATAGAATCGATGGGGCACCTGGGAATCGGAATGAACGCACATAAGTGGGAGGTGTTCTCCACTCAAGCCACATCTGAGCCTCTAAGGACAGACATAGCTCTTACGGGCTACCAAGGCGCTACTGGAGAAGCGAGAGCATACATCGACTCATTGACAGCAACGGTAGCGAACAATGTTGTGAACAATGTACCTAACGACTCCATGTTACAACCAGTGTCCAACAATGTGCCTCCGGCAGAGAACTGGGTTGATCCTGTTGTAATCAACGCCGTGTTAGAAGCAGAGAATGAAGGAGACACAATAACAGCCAACATGCTAACATCACAGGCGATAATAGATGCTTACCGCGCAGGGACACTGAATTACCAGCAAGCATACCAGCAACTCAGTCAAGGACACGGTTGGAGTAATCTCGACATAACAGAGAGTCTTGATACGACTTCTGCCGTTTTTACTGGTAACGGGCCAACGGCAGTCGAAATGCTGGCACAGAACAACAACTTGACAAACATACCTGGTGGAGAAGGAATACCAGTAATGAGCCAAAACAACAATGCAAACAATACATACTACTCAAACACCCCACCTTCACGCACATTCTCATGGGAACAGGGAGCCAACAACGCTCCCGCAAACAACACAGGCGATGGCCTCCCTACTTCTATAGTGAACCAGGCTAATGTGCCAAATGCAGTCACTCTCAACGCTATGGCTACAGGAGACATAATCAACAACTATGGTTCAGGCAATCTAACATATGCACAAGCGGCACAGCGACTACAACAAGGTCATGGCTGGAGCCAGACAGATGTGGATAATTCACTAGGACCCCTTTACAACAACCATCAAGCAGCCGTAGCCGCAGCCGAAGCATCTGCAGCATCAGCAGCCGCAGAAGCTAACAGATTTGCTAGATTGCAGCAACAGTATTGGGAGGAATCCGCTGCCTCGAACAACACTACTGACAACGGTTGCTACATCACAACTGCAGT
>Ga0160423_10000439_pt1 | contig 33743 bp, 28 predicted proteins | sample CRUFie14St8metaG_FD_108191 | JGI IMG/M metagenome (GOLD analysis project Ga0160423, IMG submission 108191) | Marine microbial communities from the Costa Rica Dome - CRUD Field 142mm St8 metaG | ecosystem: Environmental > Aquatic > Marine > Oceanic > Photic zone | place: Costa Rica: the Eastern...
CATCCGCAGGAAAGGATAGGTTTTAAGATGATTAAAGTGAGTGGTGTTTCTATTCATTCGGAGGTGTTTTCACTCGGTAATATCTCCTTTGAAGTTGGCGATTTCTGCTGTGCCGCCTTGACTGGTAAGTCTGGGGCAGGGAAAACGACATTATTGGAATCTCTATGCGGCCTTAGGAGGGTCTCAAAAGGATCGATTACTCTTGGAAACCGTGATGTCACTTTTTTGGCGCCCCGTGAGAGGAGGATAGGGTATGTGCCACAGGACGCGGCGCTTTTTCCAGCCTCGACAGTGAGAGCTCATCTCGAATTCGGTCCGAGGCTGCATGGATGGAATCGCCCGGAGATCGACCTAAGAGTTGAAGAATTGGCCGCGCTTTTACAACTCGAGAACCTGTTAGAACGATTGCCATTCGGCCTCAGTGGAGGAGAAAGAAAACGGGTGGCGATCGCGCGAGCTCTTGCCGGTAAGCCAGAGGTGCTTTTGCTTGATGAGCCCCTGACAGGGCTGGATCGTGATGCCCGTGAGGAGACCCTTGCCCGATTCACGCAAATGCAGGGTTCAGCACCCGTTACGACACTTTGGGTGACTCATCACTTAGAGGAACTAGGTGAGATTCTCGATGCGGTGTGGGAATTGGAAAAGGGTAAGCTGAGGCTGAGGAAGAGCTAGTCTCTTCTATCCTTGGCTACAGGGTATCCGGTGAGAGGTCCGGGACGCGACTTCAGCGAGGGCACAAGCCGGTCTCCAAATTCTTTGCTGTGTATGGAAAAGAGAGCGGGGTTTGGTTGAACAGATTCGTTGCTTGTTTAGAAGGCGCCTTCGCTTAGATTCCGCCCTCGCATGACAGGCAAAATCGAACTGAAATGGGGTGCTTTCATAGGTGGAGCTAACTTAGCATGGCTCTACGCTGCTTTTTATCTCGGGATGCGCGATAATGGCCTTGGTTTGATTCAGTTGAGCGCTTTGATTGGAGCAGTGATTTCCGTGATCGGATACTTCCTCGCCTTGAGGGCAGTTCATCGAGCTGCACCTGAAGCGACCTCTATTGAAAATATGCGTTCCGGTGTTGTAATCTGTGGGATCACTACTTCCATAGCAGTTCTAGCTCAGGTTGGTTACTTGCGACTTATCCATCCAGAATACACTAACTACATAGTAGATGAGATAGCCCGGCATTATGAGAGCTCAGGCCAGAGTAAAGAAGTCGTTGCTGAAATTGTTGAAGGGGCCCAAAAGACCTATGGATTTCACAGTTGCCTGCTGCAGGCAGGCTTAGGAGCGTTTTTGATGGGAATTATTTCAACCTTCCTTTTCGTTGCTCTTCGTATCCGAATTTGCCGATGAATTTGACTCGAAAACAGGTGTTAGCCACTGCGGCTTTCAAACGAATTATTCCTGCGTTAGGATTGCTAATATTAGTAAGCTCGGGCAAGGGCACGGCCCTGCGAAAACTCTTTATCAAGCGATGAGCGAATCGAAGAGACCCAACTTCAAAGTCTCGGGGATTCCTTCGCGGCTCGCTCCCGCTGCTGAGGTGACAGACGGCGAATACCGCACAGCTAGGTTACATCGAGCAGCGATTTTTACGATCACTGGGCTAGGCTTACTTTTAGGCTGGGTTGTTGATAACGCTAATTGGATCGTCGTTACGATTCCCATTCTGAACGAGCTTACCATACCAACCATTTTTGGTATCGTATTCTACCTGATAGCGCGATACCGGTTTCCCAAAGCTTCGCAATTGAAAGCACCACGGCTCCGGCTGTATCCAGAATACAAAAGGTTCAAGTTGGCCAGCGATGCTTTTGCGAAGGATGCAAAGGCCAATTTGGAGAGAAGCTCAGAATGAAGACCGTTGCCCGATTCGCCACGCTGGAACAGGCTCAAGCAGCGAAGATGAATCTCGGTGCCGCCGGAATTGAGGCATTTATTCCGGATGAAATGAGCGCAGGGATCGTACCCATGTTCTTTGTGAATAAACCGGGGATTCGGCTTCAGGTTGTCAAAGAGGATGAAAAGAGGGCGAGGTCCATTCTCGAAGAAGGTCTAGAGTCAGATTTTACCGGCTGAGTGGGGGATGCGCTCGCCAAAGCGATCACATATTATCTAATGAAATCATTTGATGTAAGGCCAGTTATCACTTCACGATGTAACCGATGATCACCTTTTTTAGAGGATTCGCTGCTGGAAGTCTTTTTCTTGCCTGTTTTACGGGATCTTCGGTTGCGGATGAAGTCGAGCAAGCCCGTGCCGAATATCCGGGTAGATTTTCGAGGCCCCCTTCCCAGGGGAAGAACTATAACACTTGGATGGGTGCCAATGGCCCGGATGTGGGAAAGGCAAAAGTTGACCCGAAACGTCTGCCATCCCGGGTTGATAATTCAACTCGTGAGCAGTTCCCTCCAGTTTATAAACAGAGGTGGGGAACATGTGGCCAGTTCGCAGCGATAGGATCTATCTTTACCTATGAGATGAATGTTTTAAACGGGACGGCGGCAGACTCTGATGCAACTCGCTTTCCGGCTCACTTCTCATGGAATATGATGAACCGAGCAAAAAATGTGGGATCCGAGGCCTATCACGGATGGGAGGTCGCCAAGCGGGTTGGTATTCCCACTGCTAAAACTTACGGCGGAGTTCGCTTGGATCAGATCGGCGTCTGGCCAAACGGCTACCACATATGGCGCGAAGCTATGGAATACAGAGTATCGGGTTATCGTTACTCTCCTGCCAACACCGTAGACCAGTTAAATGAGGCGCGGGGATGGCTGTTTGATCGAAATCAACATAGGGTAGGAAAAGAAATAATTGGTGGAATTTTTGCGCTAGATGGGCGCATGGGGGAACTGAAAAAGGTCACTAAAACGATTCCGGAGGAGGAATATTCGGCCGGAGACGACGTTTGGATCCGTTGGGGCCCGAGTGGATATGGACATGGAATCACCTGCGTCGGATATGATGACCAGGTAGGTTATGACGTGAACGGTGATGGCAAGATTACCAATGACATTGACCTTAATGATGATGGAAAAGTCACTCTCGCTGACTGGGAGAGGGGTGCCTACATCGTTGTTAATTCATGGGGGAAGAATTGGTCGAAGGATGGAAAAATCTTTCTGCTCTACAGCGCGATGATTGATCCTACGTGGAAGCGCGGAAACTATTTTGGCCGCGCCGAAGTGACTCGTTACGTTCCACGCAGGACCCTAAGGTTAAAGTTGGCTTGTAGCGATCGGACCGATCTTCGAGTGAGTATCGGTATCGCCAAGGATAAAGATGCAAGCGTCCCTGAGCATGAATTTTCACCTGAAGCCTTCAATGGTTGGCCTCTCTTTCGCGCGGGAAACGCGGGGCATGTTCCTATCGCAGGTCCGGGGGACGAAATGCCAATCGAGGTCGGAATTGATCTTACCCCGCTTTTTGAGTATCTGGACGGAGTAAAAGATGGGGGCGCAAAGTTTTTTCTAAGTATGAGCGGAGCAGGTAGAAGTGAATTCGAGGGAGTCCTGTATGAGTGTGGTATCCGAAATTATGATTATGAGGGTGCCTTTCTCCATGAAACGAAAGTGAAAGTCGGAGAAGGAGATTTCAGCAAATCGCCTCTTCAAATTTATACCACCGTCGAAAGCCCTGGCCCTAGTTGATGCGAGGAGTTTCGGATAAAAACGTTCTCCTAGAAGTGTAGGGCTAACTTCTCGGGTCCTAATAAACCGTAGATTAGGTTTCTGAAACGACTTTTGATCGTTTATTCTCAGTAGGGGAGTTCGCGAATGTAGAGATTCTTGAAGAAGAGTTCGCTACCGTGATGCTGAAGTTCGATTTGGTCGGCACGAGGTAGTGGAGTGATACGGCTTTTATCCCAGTAATTTTCAAGGACGGTGCGGTCGGCAACAAGTTTGCCGTTAAGCCAGATCGAAACCTGCTCTCCAACCATTCTGATTAGAAAAGTATTCCACTCGCCTGGCTTCTTGTCCGCGTTAGTTAAGGGGCGATTGCTAGCGCGTCGGTTGTTCCAGAGTCCGCCGGATCCTAGGTTCCTGCCAGTTCGATAAGCAGTGACCCACCCTTCGGAATCTGCTGGAATCAACCCGTCCTTTGTGCGGGCATCCCAAGGGTCCCAGATCTGAATTTGCGGAGTTCCACGAAGGTAGATTCCACTGTCGGCTCCAGGTGGGATTTTCCAGTCGACATAAAACTCGAAATCGCCGTAGTCTTTGCTCGTGCAGAGGCTTTGCCCCTTGCCATCGTAAGTGAGAACCCCCTCAACGACGCTCCAGTGCTCGAGCATGACCTTGTCTGCGACTGCCTGCGCATCGGAAAGAGCTTTACCCTTCAGTGCGCGACGCTCATTTGCGTTTTTGTGAGCGAGGCCTTTCCATCCGTCGAGATCTTTCCCGTTGAAGAGAGCAGTAAAGCCTTTCGGAGGTGTATTGTCAGGATTGTTTTTAAGGATTGGAGCACTGGGTGCGAAGTCGGCGATACGGATATCTTTGAACTCGACATGATCGTTGTGGCCACAAAATTGAATGTGCCCAGTGCGGCTCGCTAGTCCTGGATGACTGCGTCCATCGACGGGGGTTAATTTATCGAGATAGGTATCTAGGATGACGGCTCCGTTGAGCACCACTTTGACGTGATCTTCGATGCAGATCACGGTCTGATCATTCCATTCACCAACTGGATTCAAATAACCTGTCTTGGCAGGAAATACGCCATAAATGGAGCCGTGTACCTGCCAGGGCTTCAGCCAACTGATCTTCTTTCCATCCCTTGTCTCTAATTGATAGCGCTGGCCACTATCGTCGAGGATCTGGAGTTCCATGCCCGCGTAGGCTGCGTTCTTTCCTGACGGAACACGAATTCCAAGACCGTTGTTGCCGCTTTCGGTGAGCTTGAACTGGAACTGGAATGCGAAGTCTGAATACTGTTTCTGGGTCTCAAGAATCTTCGCGCCTTTCTGGCAGATAAGGACTCCGTCTTCAACGATATATTTCTCAGTGTCTCCCTGCCATCCATCCAAATCTTTACCGTTGAAAAGAGCCTTCCAATTCTTCACTGACTCCAATCTCGAAAGGGTGGCTGCTCCGGCCTGTATGTTGCCATCGGGTTTCGCCTTCGTGTCCTGAGCCGAAAGAGGATGGGCCAGTAAGAAAGAAATCGTTGTCCCGACGAGAGCGAGCTGGAAATTCATGGAGGTATTGAAGCTAAAGTTAGAGATAAAAACAATCACGTGGTCGCGGTTTCGAGCAGCTCTCTGTTTGGACTAGTGAAGCGGTGTCATGAGCTCTCCCATGTTCCCATTGCTGCAATGAATGTGCGCTTCGCAGTTTTCTGAAATTGAGCCAGAGGCAATAGGAAAGAGGGCGTCATCATCATCGACAGAAGCGAGCCGGTTGATAGCGATGATAGCGGTATTCACATCGCTGGCGGAGACCGTTTCGAGGCGACCTGGCGAATCAGCCCTTCGCCCTGTATATGAGGAGATCTCCTAGGGGTTGGGCCAAGAACGTTAGCCTGGTGGCCATTTCATCTGGCGTCCTGAAAGAAGGTGTAGGTGCAGGTGGGGAACGGCTTCGCCTCCGAGTTTGCCGTTGTTAATCACAAGGCGGAAACCCTCTTCGGTGGAGTTGATGCCAAGTTCATCGGCTACCCTTTGAGCAGTGAGTAGCAAATGCCCGAGGAGTGCCTCGTCTTCCGCATTCGCTTCACCGACGCGGGGAATTGGCTTTTTGGGAATGACGAGAATATGAGTGGGCGCCTGGGGTGAAATGTCTTGGAATGCTAACACTCTTTCGTCTTCGAAAATTATCTCGGCAGGGATCTCTCGTGCAACGATTTTTTCAAAGAGTGTCATCAAAAAAAATGGGTCGGGCGCTCTTAGGAGGCGACCATGAAGGTCATATCAGGGCTCACGGCAGATGCCTGAGATTTCGCTTGATCAAGGAAGTCGGTTATTTCTTCATGAAGCGAATCGCATCGCTTGGACCACTTCTTTGTCGCGACGAGTCGTTTCACGCAGGGTTTGATTCCGTGGCATTCAACATGGTGAACGCCGCCGTGTGTCACAGACACTAGCTGCTCTTGGAGCAGTTGGAAAAAGACAAGTTCGTAACCGGTGCCGGCACGACGGGCTAATTCGTTGAGTGAGATGCGAACCGGCGGTGGCGTTTTGTCTAAATTTTCGGCGACATCACTGAGCCCAAATTGAGAAAGGGTTTTTTCAATTCGCTCAAAAAATTCTTCGGAATCGATGACTGTTCCCTTGTAGTGATTCGAGAGGAAGCGCTCGACTCCGCGGGAGATGTCCTCGGCTAGCCACTCCGGCACATTTGTACCTTGAGTGGCGTTGGTGAGGGTTTTTGTGATCCAGTCTTTCTGGCATAGGGCAAGGCTGGCATTACCGATACGGATAAACGGCAGCGCTTGGGGGAGTGCGATCATAGGATGCTTTATTTATAAGGGAACGATGTGCGGTTTCGGTTAAATCTGTTTGGTTGTCGGCAATGAACTCAATTCTTTTGCCCGGCCTCAAACAAGTCGGGCTGCAGGACGTTTTCGAGAGGGGAGTTTTCAAGCGATTCAATCACTTCACTGAATTCACCCACGTCTTGAAATTGCCTGTAGACTGAGGCGTAACGAACAAAGGCGACAGGATCAATTCCTTGGAGCCGAGACATCACCTTTGGTCCGATCATGCGGCTGGGTAATTCCTTATAGTTGTCAGACGCAAGTTCGTTTACGATCTCGTCGACGGCGGTTTCAAGCATATCCAATGAAACGGGACGCTTTTCGCAGGCCTTAATCAGCCCACTTAGCAGTTTCTCACGCTTAAATGGTTCTCGAGTTCCATCGCGTTTTACAACAAGAATGTCGCGCCTTTCGATCTGTTCGTAGGTCGTAAAACGATGTCCACACTCGAGGCATTCCCGGCGCCGACGGATGGAAAACCCATCCTTCGACAGGCGGGAATCTATGACCTTGTCTTCAAGGCTATCACATTTCACACAGCGCATGAGTCTTATGGGCCGCTCGAGCGGCGAGGGCTGACATTGGCAACAAGATATAGTGGTGTCAATTCGAAAAAACCACAAGATGTTGTTTTTTTTGCTAATAATCGGCTGTCATCCACAAGATGTTGGGGTGGGTAATTAGGGATGCCGGAATATTCGACTTTGCGAGATTTTTTAAGTTTCGCGCCCAGAGCGTTCGACCATGAAGGCTCCGCTCAACCAAACAGGGGGTGCCGGAGGCTTGAACCTTTTAGCTGAATGAGCGTTTTGATTCCTCTCGTCACTTTCTCACAAGCGGTTGTTACGAATCAGTTGTATTTTCAGCCCGGAAGGCATGGTGGTTGAATTTGGCCGCTCGAAAAGACCGAGCCGCGATGAATGCGGAGAGAAGGACGACGCACGCACTTGAAAAGAACGCTGCTCCGGGTGCAGAAAACGGGGCGTGGTCGCTGATGAAGTAGCCGAATATCCCTGCAGCGATGGGCGGACCAAGAAAGCCCGCAGCGCTTTGTAGACTAGTAAGTGACCCTTGCAAGCCGCCTTGTTCGTCTGCGCCGACGGTGATGGAGACCATTCCCTGAATAGCCGGCACCGACACTCCAGCAAGAGAACCGAAGACAATCACAAGGTAGACCATCCATGCCTCGGTCGCGAGCCCGTATCCAACCATCGCGAAAGCCATTACCAGCAGTCCTCCGACAGCGGCATTTCGTTCGCCAACTTTAGGAATAATGATGCGGGAGAGGCCTCCCTGAACAATCGCTCCTGTAAGCCCTACGAGAGCGAGCGAGAATCCTGTCTCTTTTGATGTCCAATTGTAGCGAAATGAGGTGTAAAGAACCCAGATGGCAGGATAAATCTGTTGGGCGAAACTGCTAAGAAAGTAGCTGAGCGAAAGGCCGCGAACGAGTGGGTGTTTTCGTAGTTCGAGGAGAGCTCCAAATGGGTTGGATCTCTTCCAACTGAACGCGCGATGATTCTCCGCTTTGAGTGATTCTGGCAGAATAAAAAGTCCGTAGAGCCAATTGATCAACGTGAGGATACCGGCGGCATAAAATGGGAAGCGGAGATTGTAATCGCCGAGCCAGCCTCCGAGCCCGGGCCCAAAAATGAAGCCAAGCCCGAAAGCGGCTCCGATGATTCCAAAGTTAGCGGCCCGTTTCTGTTTTGGGCTGATGTCCGCTATATAGGCGAACGCTGCAGCGTAGTTGGCCCCAGCAATGCCTGAGATAATACGTGCCACAAAGAACCACGCCAGAGTGGGTGCCCAAGCCATCAGGAAATAGTCGATGCTAGAGCCAAAAAGTGAAATAAGGATGACGGGACGCCGTCCGAATCGGTCAGATAAACTCCCAACGATGGGAGCGAAAACAAACTGCATCAGAGAGTAAACACCGGAAAGGGCACCGAAAACGTAGGCGGCTGAGGCGATTCCGCCCTGGGTTAGTTCATCAATCAGACGGGGGAGAATGGGGATAATCAAACCGATCCCCAATACATCAAGAAAGAGAGTGACAAAGATAAAAATAAGAGCCGGTTTCGGGCGAGTCATACACCGCGATGGGCAAGATTTTAGTGGTGTCAGAGTTGTTTCCCCGACCGGATGAGAAGATGTCGAATATTCAGGTGGAAACTAGTTTGAGTCTTTACTGAGCGGATGCAGTCGATTAGTCAGCGGAAAGTAGGCCGGCTCCCTCGTAATACCTGCCTGCCAAACCCCATGGATCATTTCGAGTGCTTTCATGGCCCGTTCGCCAGAGCTTTCCGGTTCACGGTCTTCTTCAATTGCCTGAAGAAAATCTTTCACAACCCGGCGGTTCGCTGAGTGCATTCCGGTGAGTTTTTCGAACATGGGATGATATTCTCCGTCGACTTCGGGCCACTGTTTCCAGGTTTCGAATCGATCAGTCGAAGCGGCGTCACCGCGTTCTTGTAGCGAGAAGTTAGCAGGGTGGCTGGCAAAGAGGCGCATGGTAGATTTTGCGCCAATAAACTCAATACCCCAAGGTCCCGCGACATCACGGTAACGTTTGTCTGAGATGAAGGTCACATTAACTCCGGAATCCATTACAAATTCAGCCCGAATTGAGTCACCCAGAAGATGACCCAGGTTCTCTTTCTTGGATTCGTGTGCGTCTTCGGCAAGGGCAGGTTTGCCTTCCTTCGTGATTCGTGCCGTGCAGTATTGGACGTCACCTCCAAACAAGCGAACGAGGTCAAACAAGTGAGTGCCCAGCACTAACATATCTTCACCTCCGACCCGGTCATCCATCTTCCCGTAAACTCGCATTTCGAGAAGTTGGCCAATCAAGTCCGATTGTTCAGCTTGAAAACGCTTCACGTAGGGGTCGCAACGCATCTGGTGAGCGACCGCAATCTTGAGATTATTTTCGCTGCTGAGCTTTAGAAGTTCGTCGGCCTCTTTGAGAGTCCTAGTGAAAGGCTTTTCACAATAGACATGAGCGCCGGCAATCAAGGCAGCTTCTACCATACCAAAATGCTGATCTGTCCACCGAGGGGCGACGGCTACGACGTCAGGCTGTTCATGTTGGAAGAGATCCTGATAGCCCTTGTAGGCCTTGGGTGCACCAGTCTTAGTCTGAGCCCTTTCGAGACCCTTTTCATTTTCATCGGAAATAGCGATCAGGCGAACGCCGTCGAGCCGATTGAAAACGACGTCGAGTCCATGACCAAAGCCTCCAGCATTGGTGTGTCCGACGACGGCGGCTTTCAAGCCTTTCAATTCGACGATTTCGGGCTCTTCTTCGTTGTGAGGTAGTTCAGTTTCTTCAGCTGGAGTTTTCTTCTCTGCCAAGTTGTCGAAAGTATCCGGTTTGGGATCATCGTCTTCCGGCTTCTCTGGGTCTGGCTCGGCAGCGGCTTTAGCTCCCGGAATCATGCCTGCGGCTGCCATTCCGGCACTGCCGTAGATCACAGTTCTCCTCGTCAAATCGTCTTCACCCATAAGTAGGATTGATATTAAACCGCTGAGTGCTTTCAGGCAATGCTCAAAAACCATGGCGCCGAAATCGCAGTGCTTTGAGGCGACGAGCTGGTTTTGGTGAATCGCTTTAGAGGCGTGATTTTACCGAATGCATGGATATGATTAAGTATCTCAATTTTATGGATTGGCGGTCTTGCGGATTGTATGAGCCGCGATCAAGGCTGTTTCAGACTTTCGTTTTTAGAAGGGAAGCCTGATTATTTTAAATGATGTATCTTCGTATAGGATTCGCTACTCTTTGCTTGAGTCTGACATCGCTCTGTTTCGGTGAGGGGTTCTATACCCAAAAAGAGCCAACTCGTGATGGAATTGGAAAGGTCTACATGGGCCGTGAAATTTCCCAAGTGGTTAGTCAGCACGCGATCCGCTGGCTTGAGAGGCCGGATCGAGAGGAGGAAGAGAGGCCCTCGCTGGTCATGGAAAATCTTGAACTCGAAGCTGATGATGTCGTTGCCGATATCGGGGCGGGTTCAGGTTATTTCACATTCCTAATGGCCCCACTCGTTCCTAAAGGGAAAGTTCTTGCCGTCGACATTCAGCCGGAAATGCTAAAATTCATTGAAGGGAAAAAAAAGCTCAAGAGGCAGCCTAACGTCGATCCGATACTTGGCACGATAGAGGATGTGAATCTTCCCGAAAACAGCGTTGATCTTGCTATTCTCGTTGATGCGTATCACGAGTTCTCGCATCCGAGAGAAATGGGCGAATCTATTGTCGAGGGTCTGAAGCCCGGAGGGCGATTGGTGTTGTTGGAATATCGGGGGGAAGATCCTTCTGTTCCCATCAAACCCCTCCATAAAATGACGGTACAACAAGTCCGCCGTGAGATGGAAGCTATCGGCCTTGAATTCGTTGAAGTTCGTGATTTTCTTCCCATTCAGCATTTTCTTGTTTTCCGGAAACCCGTCCAACCCAATCTATGAAATTCTCCCTCTTCATTGGTATCCTTTTTTGGCAATTCGGATTCACTCTTGCCGAGGATAATTGGAATCAATTTCGAGGGCCCACAGGTCGTGGTCACACCGAAGCCAAAGGATTACCAACGAGTTGGGGAGAGAGTAATATCCGCTGGAAGTCTAGCCTCAGAGGTATCGGGCAATCCTCGCCCATCAATTGGGGCGACCGGTTGTTTCTGACTTCGGCTTCAGAGGATGGAGCAGAACGGTATGTTATGGCCTACAGCGCTTCGTCGGGAGAGTTGCTCTGGGAGCGAACTATTTCTTGTGACGCTCCAGAGGAGTTTCATCAGATGAATACACAGGCCACCCCAACATGCGCTACTGATGGCAATTCAGTTGTCGCCTTTTTCGGGCCCGGTGGATTGCATGCGTTCACCATGGATGGAGAAACGAAGTGGTCGATGAACCTAGGAGAGTTTCCAGGAACATGGGGGATAGCGGCCTCGCCTATTATTTTCGATGGGAAAGTAATCCAGAATTGCGATGCGACGGGTATTTCCCGACTCGTGGCAGTCGATCTCGAAACTGGTGACATCCTCTGGGATTCTCCTCGAGAAGATAAGCCAAAGGGTGGTTGGAGCACACCGATCTTAATCGAGCACGATGGGGAAAAGGAACTGATCCTTAACGGCGAATTTGGTGTTCGGGGTTACAGTCCCGATACTGGTGAAGAAATCTGGTTTTGTCAGGCCTTCAACGGGAGAGGGTCACCGGTCCCCGAATTTTTCGATGGCAAGTTGTATGTAGTTAATGGGAAACCCGGGGACACTTACTGCGTCAAACCTGGAGGGTCGGGCAACGTGACCGAAACGCACATGCTTTGGCATGCATCGAGAAAAGGCGGGCGCGACCTACCTTCACCTGCGGTAGTGAATGGGACGCTTTTCATTAGCAGCATGAGTGGAATTGCATCCTCCTATGATGTTGACAGTGGGGAGACTTATTACGTCGAGAGGCTGGGTGAGGGGATTGAGATAGCCGCGGCTCCTCTGGTGGCTGACGGCTTGATCTATTTGCAGACGGTTAAGGGTGGAGATGTAATTATCGTTCGTCCCGGCAAAAGGCTGAATATCCTAGGGGTAAACTCCCTCGGTGAAGAGGCTGCTGAGGAGATCTTTCGAGCTACAATAGCCCCTATCAATGGCAACCTGTTTATTCGTTCAGGTAAAACGCTCTACTGCGTCTCGAAGTGATAATTCGAGGCCAGGAAGAACAACGGGGCAAGGAGTGCCCTTGTCAAAGACAGCCGATTTATCAAAAATGGGTTAAAAAGTCGCCAACTTGAGAGAGTAAAAGCGCTGGACTTGCGAGGTGAATCTCCTTAACATCTCCAACCCTTCGGGGAATTTGTTATGATGATGAAAAACTTTCTCTTGCCCGTGTGTGTGACGACCTTCTTCGCTTTCAGCACTCTAGGGCAGAACGGTGGCGTTGCCATTCTTGATATCGATGCCGTGGCTCGCGAATTAGGAGTGGAAGAGAGGGTCCGCGTCGACTTGATCACGATGCAATCCGATTTGAATGCTGAGCTTCAGAAGACTCAATTGACCATGCAAAACCAGATGAATACGGTGGAGTCGGAATTAGGAGAGGATCCTACGGATACAGAGCGGCAAAAAGTCCTCCAGACCAATCAGCAATTGAACCTGGAATTTAATCGTCTCAAGAGTCAGGCACAGCAGAATCTAGCACAAGAACGGGTCCGTATGATTAATGAATTTCGGCTGCGCCTGGAACCCATTGCTATGATGGCCGCTAAGCAAAAGGGCCTCGAGATCGTTTTGATGAAGACAACGCCCCCTGTTTTTACCTATGCTAAGGAGGTCGATATTACTGCGGAAACGACTAAGTTGGCAGTTGAGGCGGGCATGAAAGTAGAAGTTCCGGCCACAAGCGAGACAAGTTCCGCCAAGGATAGCGGGTCGCAGAGCCCTCAAGTTGATGAGCCGTCGTCTGCGGAGTAAATCCCAGAAAACTCAAAGTAGTTTGTCACTTTCTCAATACCATTATGTCAACAAAAGTAGGTGTTATCGGTGCGGGCGGGATGGCCCAGTATCATATCGACGGATTTCGTAAAGCGGGTGCTGAAGTTACCGCGATGGCGGATGTTAACATGGAAGCGGCAAAGGCTTCCGCAGAGCAATACGGGATTCCCAATGTCTATGGAGATGTGGCAGAAATGCTGGCTTCTGAAATCGATGCAGTTTCGATTATTGTTCCGAACAAGTTTCATGCCCCGCTCGCGATTCAAGCTCTCAACGCTGGCAAGCACGTTTTCTGTGAAAAGCCTCCGGCGCTCAATGCTGCAGAGGTAGCAGAAATGATCGTTGCCCGTGATGCCGCCGGCAAGCAGCTCATGTTTAACTTTAACAACCGTGCACGTCCTGAGTCTCGTGAGATGATGAAGGCGATCAACGACGGTGTGGTCGGTCGAATCAACTCCGCCCAGGCCAAGTGGGCGCGTCGCACCGGTATTCCCGGCTTCGGCGGTTGGTTCACGACGAAAGCTCTTTCAGGTGGTGGCCCTGTGATTGACCTTCTTCACATGCTCGACCTGGCCATGTATTTCATGGGTAATCCCAAGCCGACTTATGTCATGGGCAGCACCTTCGATGATCACATTTCCGATAAGCAATTCAAGGGTCCCTGGGGCATTCCTGACAATGCTGACGGTGTCACTGACGTGGAGTCCGCTGCCCACGGATTTGTGATGTTCGAAACGGGTCAGACGCTCAGTTTCCAGATGTCTTGGGCTGAAATGATCAAGCGCGAGGAGGTTTCCGTGGTTTTCCAGGGTGTGGAAGCAGGCGGTAAGGTCGAGCGCCTCTTCGGCGAAGATGGCCTCGACGAGACTGCCATTGATACTTGCGAACTCTATCTGCAGGAAAATGGTGAGTGCGTCGATAAGACGATCGAGGTCGAAGAATGTGAAGACATGGGCCGCATCAATTCCGCGGCGAACTTTATCGAAGCCGTCGAAGGCAGCGCGGCACCGCTCAATAATGCCGAGCAGGGGCTTGCCCTCATGCAGATTATTGATGCTGTTTACGAAGCTGCTGGATCCGGCAAGCCTGTTGCTATCTAACCGGAATCGAAGAATACCTCTCAATGAATCGAAAACTACGAATGGGAATGGTCGGCGGCGGCCGTGGCGCCTTTATCGGCCAGGTCCACCGCATGGCAGCCAACCTCGATGGCAAAATTGAACTTGTCGCCGGAGCTTTTTCCTCCGATCCTGAGAAGTCCAAGCTCTCGGGAGAAGACTTCTTCCTCGACCCGGATCGCGTCTACGGCAGCTACCAGGAAATGGCCGAGAAGGAAGCCCGGCGTGAAGACAAGGTCGACTTCGTTTCCATCGTGGTGCAGAACTTTCTTCACTTTGATGTCGCTAAGACCTTCATCGAAGCCGGTTTCAACGTGATCTGCGACAAGCCCATGACCCTGACCTACGAGCAGGCACTCGAGCTTCGCGAGATCGTGAACAACTCCGATCAGATTTTTGCCCTGACTCACAACTACACCGGTTACCCGATGGTGAAAGAGGCCAAGCGCATGGTAAAGGATGGCGAGCTCGGACGCATTCTTAAGATCGTCGCCGAATACCCTCAGGGCTATGCGGTTGGTGACGTCGAGGGCGAGGGCCAAGGCAAGATTAACAACTGGCGTTCGGATCCAAAGATTGCCGGTATATCTAACTGCATGGGCGATATCGGAACGCACGCCCACAACCTGATCCGTTACATCACCGGACTCGAGATCGAGGAAATCTGCTCGGACTTGACTGCTTTCATTCCTGGACGTGAGCTCGATGATGACGGGAACAACTTGGTCCGCTTCGAAGGCGGTGCCAAGGGCATCATTCACGCCTCGCAGATTTCTAATGGCGACGAGAATGCACTCAACATTCGAGTTTACGGCACCAAGGCCTCGCTCGAGTGGCATCAGGAAGATCCGAATGAGCTGATCGTGAAATACGCCAACGCACCGCGCAAGATCTACCGTCGCGGCAACGATTACATCTCCGAGAACGCTGCTGGTCACGGGTTTACCCGAACGCCGTTCGCGCATCCCGAAGGCTTTATCGAGGCTTTTGCCAACATTTACCTCGCAGTGGCCCAGGCGATGGCTGACAAGATCGACGGCAACCCCGCTCCCGAAGGTGGCTATGACTTCCCAGGAGTCGATGACGGTGTCGCCGGTCTAGCCTTCATTAAGGCGGCGGTGGAGAGCTCCGCTTCTGAAGAGAAGTGGTGCCGGTTTCCCGCAGTTTAAAGATAAGGTAGGGTGGAGGCCCCGCCATACCAACTGAACGATATTTGCATGTCGTTTTCAGTTGTGAAGCAGTTGAAGCCTAAGTCGCAGTTTTGACATAGCCTCTCAAGGGGCCCGTTTGACGCGAAAACAGGGCTATAACTTCTTCGCGAAGCCGCGCAGGCGCGCAAGCACCTCTTCTTTACCCAGCAGTTCGAGAACCGGGACGAGGTCGGCGCCACCCATGGCACCCATGACGGCAACGCGGCAGGGCATCATGAGTGCCCCTATCTTGGCGCCGATGGATTCAGCGGCCATTTCGATGGCCGTTTTGATCGCATCGGTATTCCAGTCAAAAACGGTATCCAGCCCCTTGATTAGGGTCTGAATCACTTCTGTCATCCCCTCGCGTCCGGCAACCTTTGCCACGGCGTCGTCGTCGTATTCAACGGTGTCGGAAAAGATGGTAGCGATGACACCCGGCACATCGCTGAGGATTTGGGACCGCTCACGGGCAAGCTCGAGAGCTGGGGGGATGCGGGCATCATTGACGGGGATGTCGCCATTCTGGAGGAACGGCGCTGATGCTTCGGAAAGTGCCTCCGGCGAGAGTTTCTTTAGATGCTCCGCGTTTACCCAAAGGCACTTGTCGTAGTCGAACTTGGAATTGGATTTGTTGATTCCATTAAGATCGAAGCGTTGCTGGAGTTCTTTGAAAGAGAAAATCTCTTGGTCGTCTTTGCCGGACCATCCCAACAGAGCCATGTAGTTGTTCACTGCGTCGGGGAGGAAGCCCTTCTCCTGGTATTCGTGAATGAGCGCACCTTGGTCGCGTTTGCTCATCTTGGAACCGTTCTGGTTCAGGTTGAGCGGGATGTGCGCAAAGGTCGGAGGCTCGATGCCGAACGCTTCAAAGAGCGCGAGGTGTTTTGGTGTGTTGGATAGGTGGTCCTCGCCACGAATCACGTGAGTGATGCCCATCTCGATGTCGTCGACGACATTCACGAAGTGGAAAATGTAACCACCGTTTGGTCGCTTAATGACGATGTCTGGATTGGTGGGGACTTCCTGTTTAGTCCCGGCATCGAAACGGGTGGAGCCCTGTTCTTTGAGATTAACGGAAACGGCTCCGCAGACCTGATCGTCCACGGTGATATCCTTGTCAGGCACCTTGAAACGAACCGCTCCTTCGTCCTCGTAGACGAGGCCGGCTTCTTCAAGCTTGGCGAGATAGCGGTCATAGATATCAACTCGCTTGCTCTGCCTGTAGGGGCCTCGATTACCACGACTTGAATTGCCGCCTAGCGCTGGACCCTCGTCCCAATCGAGGCCAAGCCATTTGAGGCCGTCGAGAATGACGTTCATCGAATCATCCGTGCTTCGTTCTGCGTCGGTGTCCTCAACGCGCAGAATAAATTGCCCACCATGACGCCTCGCAAAGAGCCAGTTATATAACGCGGTTCGGGCGCCGCCGATGTGGAGGAAGCCGGTAGGAGAGGGGGCAAAGCGAGTTCGAACACTCATCGCGAGGAAGGTGCAGCATTGTGCGCTAGGGTCAAGTTGGGATGGAAATTGTCAGGCCTTGAGCCTTCGGCTTGATTCCTTTTGCTTTTCTCTTGTTAAAGTTTTTTTACCGGGGCATTTTGTCATTTTATTTTGAACCCGTCCCAGCCTAGTAGCTGCTTTTGCCCGTCTTAAGCTCAAAGAGAACCGAGTTGGAACTACCTAAATGAGTCACGTCGATATTGAAGAAAATGTAGCTCTCAAAGTGATCATCGCCGGAGGTCGCAACTACGAACTCACCGACTTAGATTTTTCCCGCTTGGACGAACTGTCGATCAAAGAGGTTGTTAGTGGGGGGGCAAAGGGCGCTGATTCCGGTGGTGAATTTTGGGCCCAGAGTCGAAAAGTTCCCGTAAAAAAATTTCTAGCGGACTGGAAGCGCTTTGGACGGGCGGCCGGACCTAAACGAAACCAAGCGATGGCTGAATATGCTGATGCCGTGGTTCTTTTTCCAGGCGGTAAGGGGACCGCCTCGATGCGCAAGTTGGCTGAGAAAGAGGGGATTTTGATCTACGATTTTGCCTCTTGAACTGTGGAGTCAGGGCACTAGGGGGGCGCGGTGGTGCTGTTTTCGGATGTGGGAATTCTGCAATCAGCGAGCAGAAGATTAGACGGTGGTCGGGTTTTAGGGAGAGTATTGATTGACCTGACGGGCGGATGGGTGAATCGCTACACCTTATGACTCGAAACTTCCTTTCTCTAATCCTGGTCCTGTTCGGGTCAATTTCCTTCCTTTGGGCAGACGCTCCAAATATTATCCTCATACTGACCGATGATCAGGGCTGGAGTCAGCGTTCGGGGTTGATGGATCCAGAAAATCCCGAAACCGCTTCCAGATATCTTGAGACCCCGGCAATGGACCGAATCGGAGATGAAGGGATACGGTTTACGAGCGGTTATTCGCCCGCGCCGCTATGCACGCCGACGCGTAGGGCGATTTTGTGTGGAACTAGCGCGGCACGTTCCGGCTCTGAGTTTACAAGTGCCTGGGTTCCAGCGGAATATATGACTATTCCACGCGCTCTCAAAAAGGCGAACGAAGAGTACCGGTGCGCTCATTTTGGCAAATGGGGCGAGCAAATGATCTCATCTCCGGAGGAATGTGGCTACGATTTGAGCGACGGTCAAACCGGCAATAAGACCGGCGGGATGGAAAATAAGATGGAGCCGGCTCACATCGTCGCTGACCCGAAGCGCACTGCTACAGTAACGGATCGGACAATCAAATTCATGCGAGCCCAAACCAAAGCGGGCAATCCGTTCTATGCGCAGGTCAGTTACTACGCAGTGCATCTGCGGACAGAGTTGCAAGAGAAGACACTTGAGAAATACAAAGCTAAAGGCGCGCCCGATCGTGCTTATTCCCAAGGCTGGGCGGGAATGCTGGAGGAGCTGGATAACGGTATTGGCCGGATTCTCGATGAGGTCGATGCGTTGGAGATCGGCAACAGCACTTACGTATTCTTCACAACGGACAACGGAGGTCGTGGCACGGTGCCCGGTGGTGATGAATCGAGCCCAGCGCCGAACGTACCGCTCTCAGGGGCGAAGCATTCGCTGCTGGAAGGTGGGATCCGCGTCCCGTTCTTGGTACGGGGACCGTCAATCGAAGCGGGTTCTGTCTGCCGCGTGCCGGTGGTTGGATATGACTTCTTGCCGACGTTTTATGAATTAGCCGGTGGCACAGGTGACCTTCCCAAGGAAGTTGACGGGGGTAGTTTTGTTCCATTGCTAACTAATCCGGAAGTTAGCTCGGTGAGCCGCGCTGTAGAGGGATTGATTTTTTCCCGGCCGCGCCAGCGGAGTGCGGCGATTCGGGACGGAGATTGGAAGCTCTTGGCCAAAATCAATGCGCGGCGCCAGATTCAGTCAATACAACTCTTTAAGGTGAGAAAGGATATTGCGGAGTTAAAAGACCTGTCCAAACAGCAACCCGAGAAAGCTGAAGCGTTGCAGTCTCGTTTAAAAGAATTTCTCGATTCGCACGAAGATCCATCTCCGACCTTGAAGAAACGAAAGAGTGGTATCTAGGCAGCAACGTCCTTGGAGTTTGGTTGAGCCAAAAGAGCGATCACTTTTCTTGATAGAGAGGGATCCAGACCTTTTGATGTGAACTAGCGCGTTTAAGGTCAGCAGCAAGGTTGGCAAAGAGGGAACTCGACTTTTAGTTCAAATCGGTGGCATGTTTGCCTGTCAGAAAATAGTATGAAAAAGATCTCACGTCGAAATATGGTCAAAGGGACTGCTGCAGCCGCAGTGGCCTGGAATTTTCAAGTGGTTCCCAGCCGAGTGTTTGGAGCAAATTCGAAGCTGACGCTCGGTGCAATCGGCACGGGGGGCAAAGGCGTCGCTGACATCAAGGGATGTGATGAAGCCGGCTTCGAGGTCGTGTCCCTCTGCGATGTGGTTGACGTGGCGCAATACCCGAATGTTGAGGGGCGTCTAAAAAACCTTGTCGGCACCCGCGCTAAATATCCTGACGCTTCTTTCTACATGGACTGGCGGGAGATGATTGCCGGTGAAGGTGATAAGATTGATGCTGTCACAATCTCTGCGCCCGACCATGTCCACGCCCACCCCGCCATCGCTGCGATGCGTGCTGGCAAACATGTCTACTGTCAAAAGCCTCTCTCTCACAGTGTCTGGGAAGCTCGCGCCATGGCGAAAGTGGCGGCAGAGACTGGGGTGGTGACTCAAATGGGAAATCAAGCACATGCCAATGACCACATGCGGCGCTGCGTGGAGCTGATTCAGGCTGGAATCATCGGGGATGTTCGGCAGGTTCATGCGTGGACCAACCGCCCCATCTGGCCGCAGGGTATTCCCAAGTATCCCGAGGCTGAGCCGGTGCCAAAGCACATCGATTGGGATCTTTGGTTAGGACCGGCACAAGGCGTCGAATTCAGTACGAAGATTTTGCCCTTTAATTGGCGCGGTTACTGGGAATTTGGAACAGGTGCGCTTGGTGACATGGCCTGCCATATTATGGACATGAGCTACTGGGCTGCTGACCTCGGGGCGCCAACCAGTGTCGAAGCGATCAGTGCGGACGGCCGCGGAGCCCAAAGTGATATTTCTCCACCGACGTGGTCTACGATCACCTATAAATTCATGGATCGGGGCGATAAACCGGCGGTTAAATATGTGTGGTATGACGGGTATAAAGATGCGGTTTTTAACCCTGATAAGTGGGCTCTCGAAAGTTCGATTGACCCATCCCAGAGACCGCAGGAGCGGAATCTTCCTCCAGATAGCATTCTTTCTGGTCAGGGTCCAAATGACGGTAATAACTATGGTTGCGTTATCATTGGTGAAGATAATGCCCGTCTCTATTTTGATCGCGGTAAGGACACCTGGATTGTGAAACCGGGCAGTCGGCTCGATGGATTTAAAGCGGAGCAGACCATCCCGCGGGCTCGGGATCAGGACCCGTATAAGGAGTTTTACGACGCAATCGTAGCGGGCGACCCGAAAGGGGCACTCTCCAACATGCATCACTCTGGGCCCTTCACCGAGATGGTTCTACTAGGAAATCTAGCGGTGCGCTTGGATAAGGAAGTTAAGTGGAACGCCGCCAAATTGAAGTCTCCGAACTGCCCTGAGGCGGATCAGTTCATTCGCCGCTCCTACCGTAAGGGTTGGGAGCTCGACGTCGAAGTTTAAGCCTCCTTATCACTTTTTTCCTCAGGTGATGGTGCGCCTCTGTCGAGGTGCGCCATCTCGTATAGGGCCACCTCAGCGATCTTGCCGTCGCTGAGTGTCTGAAACGCCTTGATGTGCTCTGTCTCCATGTGGTTCTGCCAAAGGTCGCGGGATTCCCAGTTCTCGTAGAAGAGAAAATGGTTGGGGTCCTCATTGTCCGCGTGCAGGTCATACTGAAGGCAGCCAGATTCAGCCAGGGTGGGGGCGATTAGAGCTTGGAGGCCGGCTTTGATTTCAACCACATGTTCTGGTTTTACGCGAATGTCAGCGACGATGGTAAGTTTTGCCATAGGCCAGCGGAGATAGCCGAATTGGTTGCGGTGATCAAGGCTAATTCAGCGATATCGAGGCTCTAGATGAGATAAAATTCAAAATAGACGGGTGCGTGATCAAGCACCAAATTTCGCGCTTCCCTGCCTTGCTAGGAATCCCCGAGGATCGTAAGATCTATTTATAACTATGATAAAGCTCGCTCTTCGATTTGTAATTCTGTCGCTCACAGGACTTTTTCTATTTTCTCTGGACGCGGCTGACGCCGTATCACCCTACGCTATGGATCGAGGGGGGACAGAAGCACAGTTTGTCCGTATTGCCCTAGCGGGTGAAAAACGCACTCTAACACTTGCTGAAGTTGAGGTGTTTAGTAACGGGAAAAACATTGCACCCAATGGTATCGCCTCCCAAATCAGCACGGCCAGCGGTGGAGATGCGGGGCGTGCTATCGATGGCAATAAGAGCCCATCGTTCAATGACAGCGGTCAAACCCATACCTCTCAGAACATCAAAAACCCTTGGTGGGAACTTGATCTAGGAGCCGAAAATCCTATCGGCTCTGTCAGTATCTGGAATCGTGGAGACGGTGATTTGGGTAGACGACTCGATGGGTTTGCTCTTCAGTTGCTTGATTCGAAGCGCCGTGTGCTTTGGGAAAAGGCGACGATTGGGGCTCCGGTGTCTTCATTTCATATCCAGACGGTTTCAAAGGGGAAGACCACCTATCTCGGACCAAGTGGTAAAGCCTCAACGGGATCCGATTGGAAACAAAGCGATAAGCCCACCTATCAGGAGTTGGGTGCGCGCCCTCCGGTTGCAGTTCCGGCAGACCACAAGGATCCCAAAAGATTTGCTTTTGAAAAAGGTGACACTTTCGCTCTGATCGGAAATGCTTTGGGTGAGCGATTCCAGCATGAGGGGCATCTTGAGGCGACTCTACAGCATCGTCTGCCAGAATTCCATCTCACAGTGCGTAACATGGCGGTGTCCGGTGATAGGGTGGGAAGCTTTCCACGTTCGAAGAATTTCTCTCCTGTCGATGCTTATCTTCAGCACGTTAAAGCTGATGTAATCGGCTGTTTTTTTGGCTATAATGAATCTTTCGACGACAATCCAGAGGGGTTTACCAAGCAGTATGTGGAGTTTGTTCAGGCACTCCGCAGTTACCAGCCTAACGGTGAGTCGTTTCCGCGCATCGTGCTGTTCAGCCCGATTGCTCATGAGAATCTTAAGAATCCAAATCTACCCAACGGAAAGCAAAACAACAAACGTCTCGCCATCTACACAGAGGCAATTCGTGCGGCTGCCAAAGAGGCAGGTGTGGTTTTTGTCGACCTTTTTAATGCGAGTCAGGAACTCTATGCCAACAACGACACAGCTCTCACAATAAATGGTATTCACCTCAATGAACTTGGACAGCGCCTAGTTTCCGGAATTGTTGCGGATGCGCTTGCAGGAGAGGGAACTCCAATGGATGGAGTTGCTTACGAAACTATTCGTGAGGCGGTGAAGGCTAAGAACTGGTGCTGGTTTAATCGCTACCGCGCTGTTGATGGTAATGATATCTGGGGTTCGCGAGCAGGGCTGAAATTTGTAAACGGCCAAACGAATGCCGACGTCCTTCAACATGAATTAGCGATGCTGGATGTTATGAGCTTGAACCGCGACGCCGCCATCTGGGCCGCAGCGCAGGGTAAAGAACTCATCGTCAGCGATGGAAATGTGCCCGCAGCCATTTCGGTGGTCTCAAACGTGGGAGGAGGATCTCAGAGCTCTAACGCCAGCAAGGAAGGTTCACTTGAATATATTTCTGGGCAGAGTGGGATTTCCAAGATGACCGTACCGGAAGGTTACAAGGTAAATCTCTTTGCTGATGAGGCCATGTTTCCCGAAATGGTGAACCCGGTTCAGATGCAGGTCGACACGAAAGGGCGCCTTTGGGCTGCGGTATGGCCGACTTACCCGAAATGGGAGCCGCTCCAGGAGATGAAGGACGCTCTGGTGATTCTCGAAGACACCGATGGTGATGGCATAGCCGATAAGTGCAAGGAGTTCGCTCGCGTTCACAACCCGCTCGGCTTCGAGTTTTGGAATGGGGGCGTGCTGGTGACTTCCCAGCCAGACTTGATTTTTCTCAAGGACACTGATGGGGACGATGTGGCCGATTATCGCGAGGTTATTCTTAACGGTTTCGGATCCTCCGACACGCACCATACTGCCAATAATCTGATCTACGGTCCTGACGGGCACATCTACTGGCAGAGTGGTGTTTTCCTTCAGCATAATCATGAACACCCGTGGGGAGCTTCCCTACAAGTTGGGAACTCTGCGATGTTCCGCTGGGATCCCCGCCGTTTCACAATTGCGCTGCACGCTAACAATAGCCCGAACCCCCATGGTATCGCGTTTGATGGTTGGGGATATCACTACGCGAATGACGGTACGGGAGGACGCAGTTACCAGATTCGCCCAGAGGAGGAAGGTTTTAAAATGCACACGTTGCTAACTAAGGAAGTTCGCCCGGTCGCAGCTGATGCCATAGTTTCATCGTCGCATTTCCCAGACGATATTCAGCAGAACTTCCTGGTGGCTAACACAATCGGATTCCTTGGGCTTAAGAACTATAAGCTGCACCGCGACGGTTACAATCGAACCGAGGTGCAGCAGTCCAAAAACAAGAAGACCGGCAAGACAACCAAGAGTGAGGTCACGGTCGAACATGCTGTCGGCGAAGTTTGGGGTACCCCGGAGGAGCCCCTGCTGGTTTCCACAGATGGCAACTTCCGGCCCACTGATGCGGTGTTCGGTGAAGATGGAGCTCTTTATGTATCTGATTGGTGCAACGTAATCATCGGCCACATGCAGCACAATATTCGAGACCCCAATCGCGACAAGCTGCATGGTCGAATTTACCGCATAAGTTACCCGTCACGTCCACTTCAGAAGTCGGTCGCAATCGATGGGCAACCCGAAGCAGCTTTGATGAGAAATCTGGAGCACCCGATTGACGGCGTGCGCCACCGCACCCGGGTTGAGCTTTCCGAGCGCGACAGCAAGAAGGTGATCGCGGCGGCGCAGGAGTGGGTCGCGACTCTCGATCCGAAGAATCCGAATCATGCCCGACACCTGCTCGAAGCTCTCTGGGTTCACCAACAGCACAACGTCAGGAATCGAGAATTGCTCGACACAGTGCTTGGCTCACCCGTGGAACACGCCCGCATCGCGGCTGCCACCGTGAAGCATCACTGGGACGTGGCCGACCCAGCGCTGGGAGCTCAAGAGATCGAAGAGCAAAAGGAGATGGAAGTCGAAGCGGGTGGACTCATTTCCAACGAGGCCGGCGTCAGTAAATGGCGGGTAAATACTCTCGTTGAACAGCTGCGCTACGATGTGAAGGAAATGACGGTCAAGGCTGGTCAGAAGATGCACATCGAGTTCAACAACCCGGATGCGCTCCCGCATAACCTAGTCATCACCAAGCCGGGCACGGCGACTGAGGTGGCCAACGCCGCCATTGCCATGGGTGCTGACGGTTTCGCGGCTCAGTTCATTCCGGAGTCATCCGATATCATTGCCCACACCGATATGATCGATGGCCAGAATTCCGCCGATCTGGAGTTTGATGTTCCAAGTGAGCCGGGGGATTATGAGTTCGTGTGCACCTTTCCCGGACACGCGTTGATTATGCGCGGCATCTTAAAAATTACTAATTGATCCTTTTTGTGGCATCCGCTGATTTCGCTTGGCGGATGTCCTAGTTTTTGGGTCGTGACGAACGTGTCGCTTACTTTTGATGTTCGTGAGACTGAAGATTGTAGTATTCGCTTCCTTTTTACTTCTCTTCTGGGCCCCTAGTCCTCTTGCCAAAAAAGGGTAATCACTCTCCAAAGATCGAGGCCGCCGAATATTATGTATACAAGACAGCGAGCAGCACTGATCCAAAGCTGTGGATGTTCGAACTGGAGAACTGGAAGATTTCTGGCTCGCCCGCGGAGATTGTTTTCTTTTTTTGAGGTGGTTGGAGTTCTGGGTCACCTGCGCGATTTGTGCCGTAGTCCGAATATCCTGCCATTCGTGGGCTGGTAGCTTTTGTTTCTGACTAAGAAGGAGAGGATCCGTTCTTGTGCGCGAGGGAAGAGAATGAGACAGCATTAATCTAAAGACCGACATGCCAACGGATTTCAAGCGTAAAGAAGGCAAAGTCGGAGGGATGATTTTAATGGCAGAATTGAGTTCAAGCTCCGATACTCAAGATCTCTATTGTAGCTCATGAAACGCCTGTTTATTTTTGTCCTGACTAATCTGCTCGCAGGTGGGTCGTTGCTTCTTCCCGGCGATAAGCCAAACGTAGTGATCCTTTATGCTGATGACATGGGCGTGGCTGATGTTTCCTATGGAAATGCTGAGGCGAAAATTCAAACGCCGAACCTCGATCGCCTTGCTTCGGAGGGAATGACCTTCACCGATGGGCACAGTTCCTCCGGCATCTGCACCCCTAGCCGCTTTGCTCTTTTAACGGGGCAGCATCACTGGCGCCGTTTTCACGGGATTGTTGGGGCATTTGGGGGGTCCGTTTTCGAAGATGATGATTTCACCATCGCAAAAATGTTCCAGGGGAAGGGCTACAACACTGGGGCTTTCGGCAAATGGCACCTTGGGTGGGACTTTGATGCGATCCGCAAAAAAGGGCGCAAAAAAGGAGACCCCGATCCCGAGGCCTATGACTGGACCAAGCCGTTTCCGGATGGGCCACTGGATCAAGGGTTTGATTACTACTGGGGCGACGGAACGATTAACTTTCCTCCCTACTGCTGGATCGAGAATGATCGTTTCGTTACCATTCCAACGCTGCCGGTAATCAAGTCCGAGCCTCTCGCGGGTGCCGGATCGTTTCGTCCCGGTCCTATGGCGGAGAGTTGGAATCCTTACGATATCCTACCGACTATAACCGACAAAACGGTTGAGTGGTTGGAGAAGCAATCAGAGTCCAAGCCTTTCTTTGCCTACCTAGCCTTCAACTCACCGCACTATCCCATCGTTCCGAACGAGGATTTTCACGGCAAATCGAAAGCCGGTTACTACGGCGATTTCGTGATCGAAACCGATGCCCAGGTCGGCAAGGTTCTCGACGCGCTGGATAAAGCGGGCGTGGCCGAAAACACCATCGTCATTTTCACTGCCGACAACGGAGCCGAGACGGCTGCGTTTGACCGCCTCCAGGAATTTGATCAGTGGAGTTCGGGTGAATTTCGCGGTGTGAAGCGTGACACGTATGAAGGCGGACACCGGGTGCCGTTCATCGTGCGCTGGCCATCCCAGATTGAGCCAGGCGCTGTATCTGACGAGGTCGTGAGCCAAGTCGATTTTGCCGCGACCTTCGCGGAGCTGGCTGGTTACGATCTCAGCGTGGACGAAGCGATCGACAGTTACAATCTACTTCCGGTATTGCGGGACGAAGACTACGAGAAACCGCTTCGCACCGCCACAGTTCAGAATACGGGGCCTAATAATTATGCCATACGTCAGGGGGACTGGGTATTGATCGATGCGGCATCAGGGGCTTCGAGAAAGGAGGATGCAAGCTACCTCAAATATTTTGGCCTGGCGCCCTTCGAGAAAGGCACTAAAGGATTACTTTTCAATCTAAAGGAGGATCCACGTCAGTCGAAAAACCTCTTCACGGAGAATCCAGAGAAGGTTGAAGCGATGAGGGCCCTCTTGCGGAGTTATATCGATGGACAACGCTGTGCTCCGTTTCGTGGTTGATGTGATGACCTATCGCGTGGCGAGAGAATTAGCTCCTTTGATTTCAGGCGCGTTTCGCTTAGCGTGATCAATGGAAGTTATCGAAGCAATGCGTGGTCGTGCCTCTACGCGCGCCTTTCTCGAAAAACCGGTTACCAAGGAGACAATAGAGTCTGTCCTAGAAGCCGCTCGCTGGGCTCCTTCGGGTGGAAATACTCAGCCATGGGAAGTAGCGGTCGTCGCCGGCGAGGCGAAGCAGAAAATAGGTGATCTCATGATAGAGGCTCTCCGATCGGGAGACAGAGGGAAGGCCGACTATCAATACTATGCCCACCGGTTTCCCGAGCCTTACCAGACACGGCGATTTGCGTGCGGAATGGCTCTCTACGATTCACTCGGGATAGAGCGTACAGACAAGAAAGCGCGATCCTCGCAGTGGGAAAAAAACTATCACGGGTTTGGCGCGCCGGTCGAGCTCTACTTCTTCATCGATGAAGCGTTGGAGCAAGGTTCTTGGATCGACTGTGGAATGTTTATTCAGAACGTCATGCTTGCTGCGAGGAGCTTTGAACTCGAAACCTGCCCGCAGGCTGCGCTAGCAGAGTATCCTGACATCGTTCGCGAAGTATTAGGGGTGCCTTTTGAGAAGAAATTGATCTGTGGCGTAGCGCTCGGGTATCCACTGCGTGAAGCATCCGTGAACGGTTACCGTACCGAGCGTGAAGAGGTAGGGGGATTTACGAAGTGGTATGGTCTATGAACCTTGTCGTAAGGGGGTTAGCTCGCTGATTAACGACGTGAAATGCGTCTATTTTACGAAATTGAAGGAATTATTCTTAAATGAGGTTACTGGTTCCTTGAAGTGGTATTCGCGGTGAATCGCTATTTCATTTATAAAACAATCAGATGCGTTATGGCAGAAGGAACTATTAAGAAAATTGTGGACGATAAGGGCTTTGGCTTCATTTCAACCGAGGGGCCGGACTTGTTCTTCCATCGCTCCAATGTGGAGGAAGCTAACTTCGATGAATTGCGTGAGGGAGACCGAGTGCAATACACAGAAGCGCAGGGGCAAAAGGGGCCTTGTGCCGAGAATGTGAAGCCGGTTTAAGGCTTCTCTAGCCTGCACCTCATTGCAGGCTGTTTCTCTTACCACTACGACCGAGAGGTCGATGAATTCCCAGTCAAAGTTCGACAGGGTCAATCAGGGTCAGGTGCTAAGCCTGGCCCTTTTTTGTTGTCTTCTTTTTAACGCCTGTCACAGGCGTTGGAAAAACCACGATTCCCCGACTGGAGTTGATTCGCCTACCACCCATTTAGTTCAGCGATACGACCTAAAATGCCGATACCGTATTTACCTTGGCGATTGCCTCCGTTCTCGACGTATTTTCTAACGAAGGGTAAACCGGGTTCCGCCATCCAGTCGATAATGTTATGAAGCATGGCCTCATTCTCGGTGCCATTAAGGAGCATGTCATTAATGCTGGTGGAGGCCTTGTCCGGCTGTCCTAGTTTGATCAGGGTCCAAGCGGCCATCATCCGGATTTCGTCGATTTCATCATCGAGAGCGGCTTCGAGAATGGTCGAGGCCGATGCAGCATCCTTCTCGAGGAGGTGTAGCCCAACGATAGACCACCAGCGAATGCCTTCATCTTCATGTTCCATATCATCGGCAAAGTTCTGAAGGTTGGTTTTGTCCCGGGCGAGGGCGATGTCTGCGGCGTCGAGGTATTTTTCGAGGGGATAGAGCTCTTCATTACGAACCATCTCGTAGATGGTCATGTCGTTGGCTTCGGCCCGGCGAACGCGCATCTGCTCGGGGAGTAAGCCCGAATCGAACAGTTCGAGTTGCTTTTGGCGCAAAGCCGCTTTGAGCTCCGCAATTTTCTTTTCGTGAGCTGGGTCATCGATGAGGTTGTGCACGTTATCGAAGTCGGCCTTGTTGTCGTAGAATTCCTCCGAAACGCGTGGCTCAAAAAAGCGCCCAGTGATTGCATTGGTTTTGCCTTCACGATGATGTTGCTCCCAAGCGGGAGTGGCCTCTGCTTTCCATAGATAGGCTAGATGCTGGCCTGCGGGTGCGTAGGGAGCGTAGTTCTTATGATAGGAGAAACGTTTATCACGCATCACTCGGACACAGTCGACTCGCTCATCGGCTCGTTCACGGAAAGCAAGATGGTGGGCCGGTTCTTTTTCGATATTTTCGCCGAGAAAAATAGTTCCTTGAAAGGTTTCTGGAATATCGGCGCCTGCAAGACTGAGCCAAGTCTTGGGCATGTCCACAAAACTGACCAGGCGATCGAGAACGGCACCGGGCGCCTCAGCGGGGTAGAGGTGCTTGAACTTCTCAGGAATGCGAACGACGAGAGGACAATGGATACCGCTTGAGTAGCAGAAGCGCTTACTCCTTGCGAGGACGCCGCCGTGATCGGAGCAGTAGATCACGATAGTGCTGTCGGCAAGACCATCTTTTTCAAGTTCAGCGAGGCACTCGCCGACTTTAGAGTCCATTCTCTCGACTGCGTCAGCGTATTTTGCGTAGGTCTTGCGGATCTCGGGCAGGTCGGGGTGGTAGGAGAACAATTTCATCTCCGCAGGATCGTTGCGGGTGTTTTCGTTGTCGCCGTGGGCTCTACTTTCATGGCTGTCGCCATAGTTGACTACAGCAAAGAAGGGTTGTCCGGACGCACGCTTCTTCCAGCCGTAAGTGACTTTCATGCCCTTGCCGATGTCCCATGCGTCATAATCGTCCCTCCCGCCTATGTTGTAATCTGTCTTGCCGGGATTTGAAGTGTGGTAGCCAGCTTTGTTGAGAAGATCTGGGTAGTAAGGGATCTTACTGTGGGGAATTTCATTGCGGCTTCGCATGGGTTGAGTGCCGTTGGAAATGCCATACATACCAGTGATCCAACATGAGCGGGTCGGTGCGCAGACGGCCGCATTATCGAAGCAGTATTTGTAACGAAATCCTTCGGAAGCGAGTTTGTCGATGTTGGGTGTCTTTGTGTTAGTGCCACCGTAGCAACTCACCCACGAAATCCCGTTATCCTCGCTTGTGATCCAGAGGATGTTAGGTCGTTCTTCAGCGTTTAGCGGCAAAACAGTGGCAAGGAGGGCGGCATTAGCTAATAATAAAGAAAGAGTCTGATGCATCATGAGGAGGTTGATAGTAAGGGGCCAAAGGAGTGAAGGTAGAAACGGTTTTTTGATGGGGTCGATTTTACCTAGTTGCTTCCGCGCGAATGGCTGAAGAGCCATTTGAAGAATTTTGGATCGGAGAACGGGCGTTTGGCAGCATCGTGACCAAGGTCGTCGTAGACAATTATCTCAGCTTGATTTCCGCCTGCCTTCTCGATTGAGGCAAGGATCATTTCCCCGCGGTCTGCCGGCACAACTCTGTCTTTGGCTCCGTAGTAGGCGCGCATCGGTATCGTGGCGAGGTTCTCTCCCCATAGATCGAGTTGCGTCGTGATGTCTTTAGGGCCACCGGGCCCAATGCCGCCAACCATCGGTGCGATGGCAGCGAAGTGTTGTGGGCTGACCCCAGCCCAAGCGTAGGTGCCGTAGCCTCCCATGCTGACGCCGGTGAGGTAAACACGGTTGGGATCAATTGGGAGAGTCGAAATAAGGTGTTCAAGGAGCAGATCGAGGTCAGAAGGAACCCAGCCACCTTTGGCTCCGAGTTTCATGGGGTTTTCAGCAGCCTGAGGGGCAACGACAATGCCCTCGATTCCGGCCTTCTTCATTGTTCGGAGTGGCCCCATCGCTGCCCCCCTGATTCGTTGGATGTCTCTTCCGGTGCCACCGCCCCCGTGGAGAACGATCAGAAGCGGCTGCTGCCCTTTACTCGGCCTGTGGGCTCGGTGGACCAAATACTCTGAGTTGAGTGAAATCGTGCGCTCAGCTATCGACTCCGGAAGGGTTACGACCTTTGCAAAGGACGGCTTTTCCTGTCCCGAAAGAGTGGTGAGTAGTAAAAGGAAAAAAAAAGTGCAAATGGCTCTCATAGTTAACAGGCCGATCAGAACAAACGAATTGACTCCGGTCAACGACACATTCGGCGAGCCACCGTTAAATGCTTGATCGTAGGGTGTGTTGTTTTTTTGCGCCAGTTGCCGATCGAAATGGGGTCGTTACAGTTTTCGCTATGAACAGTGTCGCCAAGGCTACCGTAAAGTTGATCTGCCTCGCAGCTTTTTCCCTTCCCCTGGCTACGGATGCTAGGCCAAATATCATCTATCTGATGCTCGACGAATGGGGTTACTTTGAGTCCGGTCACATGGGGAGCGTTGATTTGATCACTCCGAATATCGATCAGTTCGCTGCGGAAGGCATGCGATTTACCAATGCCTACGCCGGAGCGCCAGTTTGCGGCCCGACACGTTGTTCGTTGCTGACTGGTTTGCATTCGGGGCACATGTCGATGAGGGCGAACAATGGCTTTGCCCCGATACGGGCTGATGAACCTACTCTCGCCAGTATGTTGAAACCGCTCGGCTATGCGACGGGAGGCTTCGGTAAATGGGGAATCGGTGGACGTGGAACCTCAGGCGTTCCCGAGAAACACGGCTTCGATGTCTTCTTTGGCTACTATGACCAAGTTCATGCCCATACCTTTTATCCCCGCTACCTAATTCGAAACAGCGAGGAAGTGCCATTACCCGGTAACGATGGGATGAGTTTCTACGAAGGGGAGACCCACGCGCAAGATGTTATCTTTAATGAATCAATCCAGTTTATTAAGGATCATCAGAAAGAACCTTTTTTCTGCTATCTCCCGTGGACGCCACCACACGGTTTGTGGGGTATTGATGAAGATAATCTTTCCTGGCAGTTATTCAAAGATAAGCCATGGACAGCTGGGCAGAGAACAGAACGTGATGCCAGAGTTTACGCTGCTTTCATGCACCTTGTGGATCGCCAACTTGGAGAGATACTTTCTCTTCTAAAAGAACTTAGTCTTGACGACAAAACAGTTATCTTCTTATGCGGGGACAATGGGGGGCAGGACTACTTTAAAACAGAAGAGCGACCTCACGGTTTTTTCGGGCCTAACTATAACCCGGAAACGAAAGAAAGGTTTCGGGCGGGTAAAGGGTCGCTTTACGAGGGGGGCTTAAAAGTTCCCTACTACGTACGTTGGCCCGGGAATGTTGATGCGGGTTCAGTAAGCGATCACCTTTTTTATTATCCTGACGTGATGCCCACGCTTGCTGCGATCAGTAATGCTGAGTGCCCAAAAACTGATGGCCTGTCTTTTCTTCCAACCCTGACGGGTAAGGGAGGCCAGGAACAGCACAACTATCTCTACTGGGAGTACCGTGGGCAGACGGCCGTTCGGGAGGGGGCTTGGAAAGCGTATCGAAAGGGGGAGGGCGATTGGGAGCTCTATGATTTGTCTAAAGATGTCGAGGAGCTGGATGACGTGGCTGCTGATTATCCAGAAGTAATAAATCGATTGATAGGCTTGGCTGAGGATGCCCACGAACCTATCCGTCCAGGTGAGATCCATGACAGTGCCTTAACCGAAAAAGACCATTGGCAGGCTCCCCATGAGAGAAACCTTGAGAAGTTAAAGTCGTCGCTTGTGAAGTGAGTCTTACAATCGACAGCTCGATCATGAACTGAGTCGACAGGAGATGAAACAGAAGCGTGCGTAGTTGCTTTCACAAGTCGCTTCGGCTTTGTCAGCGTTTTTCAATTTAAAGCTTGGAGATTAGAAGATGGGCGAGCTTATTTTGTTGCGTAAATGACATTGGGCGTGGCGTCCTTTTTTCAGAGTAACTCGCGCCTGCTTAGCAGACGGGCTAACGGTTCTTAGGGTGCGGACGAATAGAGCGGGCATCGAGTCTCAGACTCTTTTGCTTCATTGGAATTTTTCCGCTTGGATGTCTACCTTCTGCCTAATCGTTTTCACGATCTTTTGTCACAAAATGAAGTGGAAAACGCACGCACCTACGAGAAGTTTAAGTATGCGAACATTGAAATTACTAACCTTGTTAGCGATACTCCCGTCTCTTTCGTCGGGCGACCAAGCGACGGGGTTTCCGGATCTTCCGGTCGCGATTACCAGCTTCGGAGCCACCTGTCATAATGAAGCTATTTATGTTTATGGGGGGCAACTAGGCGCAGCGCACAGCTACAGTTGGGATCAGGTTAATAAACCGCTTTATCGTCTAAAACTGCAGCCCGGAGCAGAGTGGGAGGAGCTTGCCTCCGATGAACCCGCGCTCGGTCCTACTTTATGGACCCATGATCGGGGTGTCATTCGTGTCGGAGGGATGCAGCCGAGAAATGCTGAAGGTGAGGAGCAAAATCTCGTTTCGGTTCCTTATGTGCGCTTGTTTGACCCTGAATCTGGAGAGTGGTCTCAGCTCGTCGACTTGCCAACTCCTCGTTCCAGTCACGACTCAATTATAGTCGATAACAAGATCTACGTGGTTGGCGGCTGGCAGATGAAGGGTAAGGATTACAACAGTACTTGGATCAAAACGGTTGAGGTCCTCGATCTATCGGTTGAAAGACCGGAGTGGCGAAGCATCGAGCAGCCTTTCCTTCGACGGGCACTGTCCGTTGCCGTCGTTGGGGATGAATTGTTCTGCATGGGGGGGTTGGACAATGGCGGAGATACTAGCCTTGAAGTCGACATACTCAACCTTGAAACCGAGGAGTGGCGAAAGGGGCCCGAACTTCCGGAGGGTCCCATGGACGGATTCGGAATCTCAGGACTCGTTGATGCCGATGACGGCAAGCTCTACATCACCGGTTTCAGTGGCAAGGTGCACGCATTCAACGGAAAGGACGGTTGGGATGAAGTAGCCCAATTTGAGCACGGGCGCTTCTTTTCCCGTTTCGTCGATCCGCCAGGGGCTCCATTGATCGTGCTGGGTGGTGTCGGCAAGCAGGGGCGGTCCCAAGTGGTCGAGCAACTCCCTGATGGCCGGTGACTGATACGATGCTTCGGAACGTGTTACCTTTTTCGCTCAAATCACGCTGGCGAAAAGCGCTTCCATCGAGCGGTGAATTCGACTGCTGTGCTTCTGACAAACTCAAAGTCAAGCGCCTCCAATTCTTAACCAGGTGATATTTTCGGCGTCACCCCTGACGAAAAAAAATAAAAAAAGCATCATATAAACCTGAGATAACCCATTCTATGTGAACGGACTAAGTATGGTTTTTACTAATTAAAAATTCACCCTCTGTTCGCGGTGTCGATAGTCTCATGGATGGTGA
>Ga0160423_10000440_pt1 | contig 33716 bp, 25 predicted proteins | sample CRUFie14St8metaG_FD_108191 | JGI IMG/M metagenome (GOLD analysis project Ga0160423, IMG submission 108191) | Marine microbial communities from the Costa Rica Dome - CRUD Field 142mm St8 metaG | ecosystem: Environmental > Aquatic > Marine > Oceanic > Photic zone | place: Costa Rica: the Eastern...
CGTCCTGGAGTCCGTTGCGATCTACTTGGGGATCCCCTTCGCGCTCGGCTTCCTGTCTTGGACAGTGCTGCGCAAGATCAAGGGGGACGAGTGGTACTACGGCAAGTTCGCCAAGTGGATCTCGCCCATCACCCTGATCGCGCTGCTCTTCACGGTCTTCGTCATGTTCACTTTGGAAGGGCACGCCATCGTAAGGCAGCCCGTGGAGCTGCTGCTGTGCGCGGCCCCCATGCTCATCTACTTCTTCGTCATGTTCCTGGGCAGCTTCTTCATGGCCTACTTCTTGGGGTGCGAGTACTCGCACTGCGCGACCATCGCGTTCACGGCGGCCAGCAACAATTTTGAGCTCGCTCTGGCGGTTGCTGTTGCAATCTTCGGCCTGGGCTCCCCAGGCGCCTTCTCGACCGTCGTGGGCCCGCTGGTGGAAATCCCCGTGATGCTCCTGCTCGTGAACCTCGCCAAGACTTTTTCGAGGGTATGCTTCGAGAACGGGCAGCGGAAATCAGGCACAGGAGAGCTCGAGGGGGGCAAGAGCTAGAGAGAGAGAGAGAGAGTCCTTCTGTTTGTCTTCACTTTCGTCATGGGTAGAAGGCAAGCGTTTTTCTAAAACGAACAAGGTAGTTTTTGCTATCCACACTTTTTTGTCTAGTTTCTACGCCTGCTTGACATTCTCAAAGGGGGTCCTCGAGGTGTCCTGGTCCGTATCGTGGTTCTCCGTCACCGTCTCGCTCACCTCCCTCTGCTCGACGCCCGGCTCACCGAAGCTCTCGCGCGTCTTTTCCGAGGAGCTCTCCCCCCTGTTGATCCCCGCGCCAAAGGCGCCCTCGTCTGAGCACGCGGCCCGCACCGCCTGGTTGGCGGGCAGGCCCCGCTCCAGGCCGTTCATGTACTCCTTCAGGACCCCCGGCCTGGTGATTCCCCTGGACGAGGTCCTGCTCGAGGTGCTCTTGCTCCACCTGAGCGTGCCGTTCCAGTGGTTCTTGATGGCGTTCTCCGTCCTGCCGGGAAGGAGCTTGGCGAGGGACGACCACTTCTTCCCGATTTTGGCGTGTCCCTCCGCCAGGACGCGCTCCTCGTCCGCCGTCCACTCGCCCTTGTTGATGTCCGGGCGCAGGTGGTTCAGCCACCTCTCCCGGCACTGCTTGCCGGACCTCCCCGGAATCAGGTGCGCGATGAGGCTCCACTTCTTGCTGCCGTAGGCCTGCACGAGCTTCGTGAGGTTCGCCTCCTCCTCGGCCGTCCAAGGCATCCGGCCCTTGGTCCTCTTCACGATGGTCTTGGAAATCGCGCGGTCCCTCACGCCGCCGACGGTGCTTTTCCCGCCCGACGACGCCGCGGCCGTAGGATCTGATCCCTGCACCACCTTAACGGCCGTCGTCGTCCTGCCGAGCAGCACGAGTCCGTCGCGGAAGACCTCGGGCTGCGCCGCCCGCGCCGACCGCGCCGCCTCCAGCCTGCCAATCTCCCTCGCCGCCTGCGAGAAGTCAAGGTAGTCCATCGCGTTTTCCTGAGCCCCCGCGCTCTCTTGCGTCTTCCTCAGGTCCTTTCTTACGACACGCGCCTCTTCCCGCGCTCTACAGCCGTTACTTTCGTTTCGCGGCACGTACATTCGACCATCCGCCGCCCCGGAGGGCCGCGAATGTACAAATGGCGTGTTGTACAGATAAGGCTGTTCAGAAGAGTTCAGAAAAACACAGCAATTGAGCCGCGCGAAAAATAGGGGGAGCAAGGTGGGCAAAGGTGGAATTTTCGGGGCTTGGACCCGACGGAGTCGGAGGACGAGAGAGGAGTTCGATCGGTTGCCCGGAGTCCTGACGACGATGCAGAGCCCCTCGACGCGAATCGCCTCGAGCCGAGGCTCTGGCAGGGGTCTGGCGGCCTCGCGCTGCCCAGGCAGGTCCCCCGGTTGCGCGACCCCACGCCGGGCGAACGCCGTGCCAAGCGGCCTCGAGATCCCGAACCCGAGCAAGGGTCACAAGCATTTCCTTCACATCGACGACTGGTCCGCGGACGAGGTCAGGGACGTGCTGAAGCGGGCGCAGGACGTTAAGGCCAAGATCAAGAGCGGGGACACGTCGTTCCAGCCCTTCAAGGGGAAGACCATGTCGATGATTTTCACCAAGCAGTCGATGAGGACGCGGGTCTCGTTCGAGACGGTAAGCCGGGACTCTCTCCCCCACTCCCCTCTCCCCCACGGCGACCACACGCCCGCGTCCGTCGGAGACTCCCAACCTCTGACCCTCGGACCTCCCCGTCCTCCTCCCCTCCAACCCCCAGGGCTTCCACCTCCTGGGCGGCCACGCCGTCTACCTCGCCCCCGACGACATCTCGATAGGAAAGAGGGAGGCGACCAAGGACGTGGCCAGGGTTCTGTGCCGGTACAACGACATCCTGATGGCCAGGCTCTACGGCCACGGCGACCTGCTGGAGCTCGCGGAGCACTCCGCCGCCCCGGTGGTGAACGGCCTGACGGACTACAACCACCCGTGCCAGATCATGGCGGACGCGCTGACCATGATCGAGGAGTGCGGCAGCTTTGAGGGCAAGAAGCTCGTCTACGTCGGCGACGGGAACAACATGGTCCACTCCTGGCTCAGGATAGCCGCCGTCCTGCCCTTCGAGTTCGTCTGCGTTTGTCCCGAGGGGTACGAGCCGGATGCGGAGACCGTGAAGCACGCCGTGGACGCGGGCGTGTCGAGCATCAAGATCGTCCACGACCCGATGGAGGGCGTGAGGGGCGCGGACGTGATCTACTCGGACGTCTGGGCCTCCATGGGCCAGAAGGAGGAGGCCCTGGCGAGGGAGAAGGCCTTCAGCGGGTACCAGGTGAACGACGCGATGATGGCCCAGGCGGGCGGGGAGTGCAAGTTCATGCACTGCCTGCCGGCGGAGAGGGGCAGAGAAGTCACCGACAGCGTAATAGAGTCGGAGAGCTCGATTGTGTTCCCGCAGGCCGAGAACAGGATGCACGCGCAGAACGCCATCATGCTCCACTGCCTCGGGTGCTGATGTGCGGCCTGGCCCCTTCACCAAGCCTAAAAAAGCAAAAAAGACCACATACAAAGACGTTGTACGTTGTACACATAAAGTTAAAAGTTACAAAGACGCCTTCCCCTGCGACCCTCACGTGGGCATTCCGAAGTTGAAGAGGAAGTCCGGCATCTTGTCCACGGCTCCCTTGAATGCCGCGAAGTCGATGCCGTGGCCCTCCGGGTCGATCTCCAAGATGACCTGCTTTGCGATCTCCTCCAGCTGGTACGGGTCCAGCATCTCGAGGAGGTCGTCCTCCTTGAGCGGCAAAGCGGTCTCATTGATGTACGTCGTGGAGTTGGTGATCAGGTCGACGCCGCACTTGACGTCGGGCACGCCGATGAGGTCGTCCCCGTCAAAGTCCCACAGCGCGAAGGCCCACACGATCCTGACGTCCGGGCTTGCCTTCTTGGAGAAGGCGGACTTCATGTCCAAGAAGTTCGTGAAGGTTAGGCTGCCGCTCCCGTCCTCGCTGAACAGCTCGCATATCCTCGGCGCGAAGGGGTTCGCCCGGAGCTCGTCGACCGCCAGGCACTCCTCGTATTCCAATATGCTGTTTCCGGAGACGTCCAGCTCCTTGAACCGCCTGTACAAGCCCTGAATCTCCTTTGCGGAGAAGATGGTTCGGGCCGCGAGCTGGTGGGCCTGCTCCGGCGGAAGGGGGAGGGCAAAGTTCATGTCTTTACGTAGCCTACGACCGCAAGCGTCACGCCCTGTGCCCCTCCATGTCCTTCAGTCCGTCAGGTGGCAGTCGCGATCATCGGGATGCTGGAGGTAAGTCTCCTCCTCGCTGTCCTTCTCGATTCTGTTTTCGAACGAGGTGAAACGAAATGGAAATGTTGAAGTTTTCACAAGAAGAATCGTGAAAAAAAGAAAAGCTCAAGAGGAGCCAAACCCTCGGGCTCGTCCGGCATCGAGAAGAACACACTGGCGACCATGGCTGCGAAGAACGCAACCGGAGCGCTGTCCAAGGTGAAGACCTTCCTGGAGAGTCTTCCCTTCAAGGCCCCTTGGAAGGTCGCCGGGCCCATCGTGAGCTCGGAGTGGAAGTCCGCCGACTTGAACGTCGAGGAGTACAGGAGGAGCGCTCCAGGGTGAGTTGAAAATTGCAGGAGGGCACTGCCAAACGACCGCCCGGTCCGTGCAGCTGGCGATGCGCACGAACGCGTACGGACCCTACCGGGTTGCTGACACCATGATTTCTCTATCTCTGCATCGTGCACACGGTGTTGGTTCGCCTGCCACTCCCGTTTTTTTTTTTTTCTTCGAGCAGGCAAGTCCAGAGCGAGCCGCCCATAATTCCACGAACGACGCCGGACAGGGTGTACGACATCAGGTACTGGCCTCGCGACGCGAAGAGGGAGCACGTGTTGGTGGGAGGCACGAACAAAAAGTTTCAGGAGGTGACTTGGGTCGAGACGGGAATCGCCGTGGAGCCGCAAGCTTTCTGCTTGAGCCCCCCCGCGATGTCAGCGTACAGGCCCTTCAAGGCCACCAGGAAGCCGCTTTTGGAGGTCACCAACGACGGGTACGAGTGAGAGCTGGGCCCGTGGGTCCTATTCTTTGGGTTTCGCGAAATGCCAACGGGTTGGCACTTCGGCTCGGTTTAGTATATATTTCCCCCTGTTTTTACAGAATTCAGTCCAGCTCACCTCACTGGCAGTGGAACGCCGTGCGCGCGAAAGTCTCCGGCTTACCGACGTCCAGGGATCCCATGAACACGTCCTTCCCGCCGCCTTTGCGGTCCGCGCAAAGCTTCACCTCCAGCGGGGAGACCTGCCCCAGGACGAAGATCACGACTGTGTCCGCGTCTCCAGGTTTGGGCTGGATGTCCGCGGTCTTGAACCCAAACCGGCCCAGTCCGCTGGCGAGCATCCCGCCGAGAGACCCGGGCACGAACTCCAGGGCCTCCTGGCCGGAGCTCGGGTCCGAAAGAAGGTCCAGCGTGGCGCTCACCAGCGGCTTGAACACTTGCTTCAGGCCGAGGAGAGGGGCGGCCTCCCTGTTCAGCTGGCAGCACACCGAGGTGGCCCTCTCAAGCCTCTCAAGAACCGCCCCGATCTTGGCCTGGGCCTCCTCCCCCTCCCCCTCCCCCTCCGGCCGGAGCTCGACGAGGAAGTCCCGGAGAGTCTCCAGCCTCGCGGCCGCCCCCTCGGGGCCGTACTTGAGGCTGACCACCACGTGCGCCACGAAGGCGAGCCTGGCCACGTCGGCGCGGGACAGGCAGTCCAGACGCTCCCGCTTGATCCTGGCTGCCAGGTCGAGGAGGTACTGCGTCGGGAGCTCCTCCCCGTCCAGCGCAACGTGCAGCACGACCTCCTCCGCGGCCACGAGGAAGTCCCACCCGCGGCTGTGGTCTGGGCTGAGGCCCCTCGCGGCGAGGTCCGCGTAGCGCAATAGGGAGGCGTGCTTCTGCTCCCTGGCCTCGTCGCTCCCGAGGGTCGACTTGAGGGCTTCGATCTCGCCGGCGGTCACCGCGGCGCCCGGCCGGCTACAGCCGCGCCAGCCTGAGGGAATCCTCTCCCTCAGCAGGGCCTCCCTGAGCTCCCTGCGAATGGCCCTGGCCGCGTCCCTGGCCCCCCGGCCGCACAGCAGGTCGAAACGCGAGAGGGCGGCCCCGTCGGCGGGCTGGCCGAGCGCTCCCGCGGTCAGCAGGGGCTCCCCATCGGCCGCCAGCCTGTCCAGGTCGGAGTCCGCGTGCAGGGCCGGGGTGACCAGGTCGAGGGCCCGGTCCAGAAGCACCAGCGAGACTTCCCGCCGGCTGTGCTTCCGCCTCTTGCGGTCAACGGACGCGATCTCCTTGGCGACCACTTTAGAGACCCTGCCCCTCGCGAAGATTCGGGCGTCCCACCCCAGGTGGGAGCACATGTCCGACAGAGACCTGCCCAGGTAGGTGAGAGCGGGGGAGACGTCCTCCTCAAAGTCCGTGGGATCAAAGTCCCTGGGGCCGTAGTACTTGGACTGCGCCACGTCGAGGTCCCCGGCGAGCGATCCCGCCAGCGACTCTGGCACCGGCACCGTGAAGACCTTGGACGACCTGGGGCAGTACGCCAGCGGGCACGACTTGACCTCGAGCCGGAGCTCGGGGGCGTCGGGGCCCAACAGATCGCGCAGCTGCGCCAGGAGCTTCTCCCTGAAGGACTCGAAGGGGTACAGTCGCATGTCATCGGGGGCAAGACCACTGTACGTCTCCTCCGACAGCGTGGTGAAGACCGCGCAGGACCGGTACCGGCCCGAGGACCCCGCGAGGAGCCGGAGAACGTCCGGGTAGGCCTCGTGCAGCAGTCTCCCCGTGAAGACGGCCACCCTGTCGACGCTACGACCTCCTTCCGATCGCGGGGCGAGGATCTCCGACCGGTCCGCGTCCTGTGGCGAGGCGCCCTCCAGGCTGCACACGTTGACCGCCCCTGCGCCGAGAATCTGCCGCACCCCCCAGGCGTCCCTGGCGGTCCCCGCGAAGGCCTCGTCGACGTACACCAGCGCCCCGACGAGCTCCTCCGAGCTCTCCAGCAGGCTCCTCTGCGCCTCCCGAACCAAGTCCTCCATCGCGCGGTTCCCCCGTACAACGATCGCCGTGTGCGGCGTCAACCTCGTCAGCCGCGGAGTCCGAGAGCTGCCCACATCGATCGAGGTTCTCGCGCCTTTTTCGCCCAGGCCGGTTCGCCCCCGCTCCTCCCGGCCGATTTTTCCAAACACGCTTGGAAATCTCGGCAGTTGATCCTTGATCTCATTGGATAGCCCACCTTCGGCCAGTTAGACCAGCCTCCCAGCAGGCGAGCGTGCGAGGCGTTCGACTCCGTGCCGCGACCGCGGACCCAACCGTAAGCGTCCAGAGACGTCCAGAGAGGTGCAGGATGGCGCGCCAAGGGCTGGTTTTGAGCCACCAGCACAACCTCCACTCCGGGAGGAGGATCCCCGCGAGGACGATGATGTTGGCAAGGTCCCGCTCCAGGGTTCTCGCGTCCATGGCGTCGACCCGACAGGCGGGATCCGCCGCGGGGGCTCGGCCGAGGACCTCGAGCTCCGCGACGTCTACCGCCGCGTGGCGCCCCGTTGCGGGACACAGCAGGTCTGCGAGGTGTGAGGCCGGCAAGGCGGACTTTAGGACGAAGAGCCCCGAGGACGTGTCGGTCATGGTGGCCGGGGGAACGGGGTACATCGGCCGGGCGGTCGTCAAGGAGCTGGTGAGCCGGGGGTACAAGACCACCGTGCTGGCCAGGGAGAAGAGTGGAATCGGCGGGGTGGAGGGCAAGGCGGAGACCGTGAAGAGGTTTGAGGGCACCGCAGTGGAGTTCGGCGACGTCACGGACACCGCATCTCTCGGCGCCGCGATGGGCAAGCACTCCCCCGACGTCTTCGTGTGCTGCTTGGCGAGCAGGACGGGCGGCAAGAAGGACTCCTGGCTCATCGACTACCAGGCCACCAGGAACTGCATGGACGAGGCCATCAAGGCCGGCGCATCCCACTTTGTGCTCCTGTCCGCGATCTGCGTGCAGAAGCCCCTGCTGGAGTTCCAGCATGCCAAGCTCAAGTTCGAGGAGGAGCTCATGGCGTCCGACGAGATCACCCATTCCATCGTCAGGCCGACCGCCTTCTTCAAGAGCCTGGCAGGCCAGGTGGAGAGCGTAAAGAAGGGTGGCCCTTACGTGTACTTCGGGGAGGGGGACCTTTGTGCGTGCAAGCCCATCAGCGAGAGGGATCTCGCGTCCTTCATCGTCAACTGCGTCTCGGACGAGTCCATGGTGAACAAGATGCTCCCGATTGGAGGCCCAGGTAAGGCGTACACGCCAAGAGAGCAGGCGGACCTGCTCTTCGGTCTGATGGGGGAGAAGCCCAAGTACTTCCCGGTGCCCGTCAGCCTGATGGACGGCATTATCGGAATCTTCGAGTTCTTCTCCAGGTGGTTCCCAAACCTCGAGGACACCGCTGAGTTCGGCAAGATTGGAAAGTACTACGCGACGGAGTCCATGCTGGTGTACGACCCGGCGACGGGAACATACGACGCGGACGCCACCCCGGAGTACGGCGAGGACACGCTCGAGTCCTTCTTCAGGAATGCCCTGGAGGAGGGCCTCGAGGGGCAGGAGCTCGGGGACCAGGCTGTCTTCAAGTGAGAGGGGAGAGACCCTTAAATACGAACTGCAGCTTTATATTTTTTCTTCAACCGCTGAGGTCCCTCTCTCGAGTATCCCATCTTCTCCAGCATCCGCCCGCGGACCTTTCCGCCTTGCTCGTTTTCGATACTGTACAACGGCCGCCCTCGCCCGCTCCAGGAGCGAGTCACCGCGCCTTGTTGTCTGCTGGGCTAGCCTTCGGTTTCCGCGCGCTATTCATCAGGAACTGAAGCGCGTTGACCTTCTTGGGTCCTTCGGGGGAGGGGCGCGAGGTCTTCGGCGCTCGCGGAGCGTAGCTCGGCCCGAGTCCCGCCATCAGGGGCACCTCCGACGCCCTCTTCATGGCGCGCTGTCGACGGCGCCACCAAGTTTCGGTGCTTTGCTTCGAGCTCCCGTCTCCTTCGCCGAGTCCTTCGCCGACCAGGCTATTGCGCGCGCGCCCTATCGCCTCCCCGCGGACGATCCACACGACCTCTGCGACTCTCGTCCGCCGGCCGGCCGGCCTCGGTTTTGATTCAAAGCAGATCTTGTCAGTTCTGCCAGACGTGAAATATGGCGGGAAAGCGGGCAAGATGGCCGCTGAAGGGGAAAGGCGGGCGGGCGCCCTCGGCGACAGAGAACGCATATATGAATATCATGGCAGAGCCGTGGGCCTGCTGGTGGTCGCGGTGGAGCCGAAGGTTTTGAGACTGGCCTTTGCGGCGATGAGCGCGGCCGAGCTGGCTTGCTGCGTGGCGTCAACCCCCCCGCCAGACCGGAAGTTTGAGAAGGTCCACTTGAGAATCCAGAGGCTCACCAAGCCGATCACAGTCCAAAGTATCGCTGATGAGGGAAAGGGGTCGAGAGGTTAAGGTCAGCCGGATGAATTTTTGTTGAGGGCGCGCTTGTGCGTCATGTGTATTTGCTCACTGTTGACCAGGCACAGGATGCCAAAAAAGATGTGGATTCCGCCCTTCTTCCCGAACTCGTAGATCATGGGGAAGAGGCCTGAGTTGTAGTACCTGTGGAGCAGAAAAATATGATACGGACGTGTCAGCAGAAGGGAATGCTCTGGTCGGATTCCGCTTTGGTGGTTTGAGACCCATGACCCCGCCAATCACTTACCCGATCACAGGCGGGCTCAGGGCCACCAGGCCGCAGAATCCAACGTGGAACGAAAAGTGGAAGAAGAACCTGAGGTTGACGAAGATTCCCGAGCTGTCCTTGCCAAGAGCGTACAGCCCTTGATACCACATGAACCACGACAGCGGGATGCCTCCACCAGTGGCGAGGGCGCACCACAAGAAGGATGTTAAGCTGGATCCCGCCCCCGTGACCAACATGAGAAAGCTGATGAGGAAGTTCACGACGTAACCGCACTCCGTCGCGCACCACACGACGAATCCGTAGCGCACCAGCTGCTGCTGCTCTGCCGGGATGTCGTTCTTGATATCGTTCCGCACGAGAGGGTAGCACGGCGGCCAGTTCGGAACCTTGAGCACGATGCCCTGCGCGCGGTTATGCTCGGCCTCCCTCGACTCCAACGCGGCCTCCCGCTCCGCGAGCTCCTTCTCCCTCCTCTCGATCTCTCCCAGCCTCTCATCCGCGGCGACCTTGCCCTTGGACCACGACGGTTCTTTCTCCCCCTTGCTCGCGGACGGCGGGTCCACCAGAACGACCTCCGGAACACTCTGCTCGGGAGGGTCCGCGAGGTAAAACCCGTCCAGGTCCTCGCTCGTGGGATTTTCGATGAAGGGGTTCTCCTCCTCCGCGCTGCTCTTGTTGCCCTCCCTCCCGAGCAGGGACTCCCCCTCACCCCCTCGCCCGAAGGGACCTTGGTCCATCGCCTTCGTCAGTCAAGACCCCCCGCGACCTGCCACAACAAGAGAAAAGTGCGCAGGGCTGGAGTCGAACCCTCGACCTCTCACGCACTCTCTCTCTCTCTCTCTCTCTCTCTCTCCGCGTCTCTTCCCAGTGCTACGTATTCTGTTCCTCATCAATAACGTCTCAACTCCGCCCCTCTCGGAAAGAGCCTGCACACAATTTGTTCTGCACATGGCGAAACCGCCTGTGTGGCGTTACACGGGATTTTCTACAGGAGACCTCGGGGGGCCATTGAATTGCCCTCGAGAAAAAGAAGAAGGTGTGACTAGAGTGCAAGAGAGAGGTCAGGGTCAGCGGCGACCGCTGGAGCGTGACGAGTACATCGCAAGGGAGGGCTGACCTTTGTTTGAAGAGGATGAGGGAGGGCTGCAGCAATGACGTCGAGGCCCTTGCGCACAACCTGACCCGGCGGTTGACGATGGGGAGGCACTCGCACAGGGTCAACAGCCTGAGCGAGAAGGACAATGCAACGATCCGGAAGTGGCAGGAGACGGGCAGGGAGAACTTGACGGAACGGAGCAGGATGTACTCGCAGAGGGAATCCCTGCCGAGCGATGGCACGACGTCCGACGTCATGACTGAGACCTCCATGCATAACGTGAAGGAGGCCACGGACCCCCTAAGCAGCACGAACGCTCAGTACGCTGTGGAGCTGCTGAAGGACGGCTTTGGGGTGGACCCTCAGATCAGGGATAACATCGGGGAGAGGCTCGCGCTCACGACGCCGATTACCGTTGAGCTCAAGAACCAGGCCTCGGGCGGGCTCTCGGACGCGGACATCAAGGAGGCCAGGAAGGGCCTGCTCAGGGAGGCCGGCTGCCTCGGGCTGCTGAAGCAGATAGAGGGCAAGAAGCCCGTGGGCGCGGACAACGTAGAAAACTTGAAGATGTCCGAGACCGCCGTCGCGTTCTTCAGGACGATCTACTACGGCGAGAACCCGGAGATCATGCTGGGCAACGACCCAGCCTACCAGGAGCTCAGGAAGGTGACGAGGGCCACCCTCTCCAAGGTCTTTGTCAACGCCGCTGCCAAGGAGCACTTCTCGGTGAGGGACTGGTTCACTTCGAGGGGTATCCAGCCAAGGCCCGTGTACACGTGCTCCCTCGTGTCGAACTCGGACCTCCTGCTGGGCCAGGGCCCGAATGGCGGCCATGGCGGCTCCTCGCTGTACAAGCCAGACGGCAAGAAGGGGGCCCTGAGGGACAACCTGACGAAGATGACCAGCCACATCAAGGAGCTGTGGATGTCCGGCAACGACATCAACCAGAGGATCTTCCACCGGGTGAACCGGGACGAGGAGGTCATCGGCTTTCTGGTCGGGCTGAAGCAGATGGACGTTGGCGTGGTCATCGCACTTGGCAACCCGAGGTCCTACAACATGATGAACGTGAAGACAATGCTCTACGGCAAGGGGGGGTACGCGGACGCGGACGTCTTCAGCAAGCCTTGGCTCTCGCTTGACAGCAGGAGCGAGACGTACAAGAGAAACACGGCGAGGGACTTCTTCAACTACTTTGGCGCAAAGGACGGGGACGACGGCTTGCCGTGGAGGGACATCGGTGACGGAGTGAGGAAGTGCCAGATCCAGGACTTCGAGCTCACCTCGATCTTGGTGAAGACGATGAAGAACAGCGCGGGGTGGCCCATGGACCTGTACGAGCTCAAGGTCGTGTGGAGGGACGGCTGTCTGTGCGCCAGCGTCAAGGAGGAGCTCAGCATCCAGGTCCTGAACATCAGGACCTGGGACCAGTCCCCGTCCATGCTAGTGGCGGACGAGGTGGACCTCCTCGTGGAGACCATCCTCGACAAGGACAGGGACAACAAGTTCGTCTTCATCCATTGTGCGGGGGGAATTGGGCGCACGGGGAACATCGCCTACGGGCTCTCCGAGATCATGTGCAGCGGCGTCCCGAAAGACCCGCTCAAGAAGCTCGAGTGGTTCAGGAGCTTCCGGCCCGGGTGCATCCAGACCCCGGAGCAGCTGGTGGATGGGATGGTGCTGTCGAACATGATCCTGCAGAACGTCATTGCGAGGTGCGAGAAGACAATGAAGGATAGGTCCGTCACGTCGAAGGCCAGGAGAAAGGAAAAGTGAAAAGAAGATAAAAATTCAACACCTACGTGGCCCCATTGTGGACCTTGTCTTGAGTAAGTCCCCCGAACCCTGCCGCTTCTAGAACCCCGCAGTGTCCAGGTAGTCGTTCGCGAGCCTGACTTGGTTCACGTACTCCTGCTCCATGACCAGGCTCCGTCCCTCCTCCAGAAGCTTCTCCAGGGACACCTCGATCTTAATGGAGTCGCCCTCCCTGTTCTCGCCGTCCCTCAGGTCTTTCATCAGCAGGCGAAGGTACCCGGGCGGACCCTCGGGCAGGGGCTTACCCTCGTACCCCTCCACGCGCCCGTCAAAGGCTTCCATCCTCTCCCTCACCTCGGAGTCCGCCATCCTCGCCTTGAGCGCCCCGAAGAAGTCAAGCCCCTGGTTCGGAAATGTGTCGATCACGGTCTGCACCTCCTCAGGCGTCACGACGTCCTCCCTGAACATGGTGTAGACCATCTCGAAGATATCCTTCCGGGATGGCTCCCATTTGAACTTTTCCATGCGGCCGTCCCTGAGAAGAGGGGCGTAAATTGTGTTGAGGTCGTTCGCCGTGATGATAATCGGCACCCGGTTGATGACATCATTCTTCCTCCACCTTTGCCCCACGGATATCTGCTTTGGGTTGTCACAGATGTTCATGAGCGTGCCAACGACCATTTGACTGTTCACGGTGTTCTGAGTCTCGCGGAACCTACCGACGCCGGCATCCAGGTCATTGATGACGAGGGCGGTGATCTTGCCCCTCACCTTGGACAGGTCAGCGGCCTTGCGGTACCGGTCGCGGATCAGCTTTGCAGGCCTCCCCGCCACCTCGTCCTCGAGCTCCCCGGCGGACATGATCACGGCCTCGGCCTTCAGCCTCTTCAGCACGAGCTCGGTCAGGAAGCTCTTGCCCTGACCCTTCCCGCCGAAGATCCCCAAGATCAGCGGAACTCTCGGCATGTAGTCCGTGAGGTCCTCGAGGTAGTTCTTCACGATGTGCACGGTGAGTTTGTCCTGGAACTTTTTGGGGATCCAGTAGTCCCCCTTTATGTTCTCGAACTTCCTGAACTCGAACTTGCGCAGCGACCCGTCTGCGATGTCGGCCCTCAGCCCGCCGTCTCCCATGGTGAACTTCTTGTCAATGTACTGAGCGGTCTGGGCCATGTCCACGTTCATGGAAATGTCCGCCTGGCCGAGCTCGTACAGGTAGTCCGCCCCCTCCTTCTTGTACTTGCCCACCTTGTCCGAGGGCGCGTCCCACGACGAGCGGAACCTCCTCTCCTTCTTGCCCTCCTCCCCCCGCTCCTGCTCCGTTGGCTGGGCGCTCGTCTCGCACTGCAGTTCCAGGGCCCGCCTCTCCTGCTCCGAGACCGCTTTGAGGGACTTGCGCCTCGCCTCGGCGGAGCTGGCGTCGAGCTGGCGCGCGATGGCGCGCTCCTCCTCCGGGGATACGCCCCCAAGCAGGGCGCCAAAGGTCTCCGTCGCGGGGTTGTTCTTCCGCGAGGAAGCGACGTACTGCAGGGCGAGCGCCCGCCTCTCCGCCTCGGAGACGTCCGCGAGGAGCTTCTTCTGCTCCTGCTCCGCGCTCGCCTCGCACTGCATGGAGAGCGCGCGACGCTCGAGGGCACTCAGCTCGCCCAGCAGCTTCCTCTGCCTCCTCTCCGCGCTCGCGTTGCACTGCAGCTCGAGCGCGACCTTCTCGATGGAGGAGATCTGCTGCAGGATCTCACGCTCGGTTGGCCTGCCTCCCAGCTTATACGGCAGCCTCTCCTGCTTCAGGTCCTCCTCCGTGTAGAACACGGGCTCCTGGGCGCCCTCCACGACGCCTACGACCTCCTTGAAGGTGGTGGTGGTGACCGCGCGAGCGACCGGGGTCGTGCGAGCCGAGCCCTTTGCCCGGGATCCCTGCCTCCGCGGAGACCTCCTCGGGGCCGCGGTCGCGCCGGACGGCCGCACGGGGCCCGAAGTCGTTACCATCGTCGTCGCCTTCATGTTCAGGACGTTCCCCTGCCTCCTCAAACAGGATCTCTCATCTTGTGTGGCTCCGGCTCTTTTTACCTCATCCGATTGCAAAAAATCCGAAATTTCCACGTTGGCTCCGCGAATCTGAGCAGACAACGCTCAGAGGAGGGCGTTTCGTCTGAGGGAGGGACGAGCCCTGCGGCGACGGCGGAGGGGCGAGCGGCTGAGGGTGGCAAAACGAGCCCGGGGGACGCCCGAGGGTTTTTGGCTGAGTGCTGAAGAGCAGCTCTCTCGACGTTGTCACGTCGTCGAGCCTCGCGTTCTCGCGGGCTGGAACCCCCTGGAGAGCTCTGGAAGCACTTCTTCTCTCGATTGGAGGGGACCTAAGCCATATCGGGCACCATGTATGCGCTTCAGTGGATGAGAAGAAAAGCCAGGGGCAAGAAGAGGGAGGATCTCTCGCGCCAGTTCACGTCGACCTCGTCCGTCAACAGCGGGCACGGCTTGGGCGAGAGCCCGAACTTGTCCGAGAACGACAGCGAGTTCCAGGAGCTCCTCATCGCGAAGAGGTGGGAGTCCGACGACCCGAGAGACCAGGAGGGGGACCTGCGAGGCTCCAGGAAGAAGAAGATCGCTAGAAGCGCAGTGGGCTCGGTGGACAACCTGGCGGCCTTCGTGGCCCCCCAGAACCGGACGCACCTGTCCGGCAGGCACGTAAAGTACCAGACGCGGCAGAAGATGAAGGCGCCGCACACCAACTGGGTCTCCATAAACGACCTCGGGGTCGTGAGCAAGCTCGCCGCAGACAAGCGCGCCATCACCAAGGCCAAGGAGCTGGGAGTCACCACGCGAGAGCTGAGGATGTTCGACCAGGTCTACGGACATTTCCACAACAACACCACGAGAATTCTGGTGAGGGAGAACGCCCTGCTCTTCGTCATGGAGGGCTACCGCCTGATCATCACCAACGACGAGGTCTTTATCCCTCTCTTCGGACTGCCCGCGGAAGAGCTCTCGGATCTGATCAAAGAGCTAGAGTACGTCCTGAGCCGCCGCTCCGAGATCATCCGGAAGATCAAGCGGGATAAGGAGAGGAACAACCTCACCGGCGGCTCGCCCGCCAGGGCCCCGGGGTCCACCGAGAGCGAGGAGGACGACGAGGAGATCCTTCCCTTCGAGCTCAGGGTCTTTGAGGTGGCTCTGGGCCGTGTGGTGGGCAACTTCAAGGACAAGATTGTTGACCTGGACGATGCGTGCCACCCGGCTCTCGAGGCGCTCACCAAGTCGGTGGACAAGATGACGCTGGACCACGTGAGGAACCTGAAGAACAAGCAGGCCTTGATGTTAAAGAAGGTGGAGGCGGTGGTGGAGGAGCTGGACAGGCTCATGGACGACGACGACGACATGCGAAGGATGATTCTGAGCGACGACTTCTTCGAGGACGAAGACCTGCTCGAGTCCTCGGCGATCTCCATGTCGGGTGGGACCCCAAGGTCCTTCGGGTCGGGGAGGGGGCCCTTTGGGGACGCCGCGAGGCCAGGAATGGACGAGACCCAGGGGCCGCGGACGTCGCGGAGCCTGAAGATGAGGACGGAGAGGAGGTCCTCCTTTGGGGCGTACGAAGACGAGCATGCCGACCACGACAACGAGGTGGACCACGCCCTTGACATGGTGGAGAACCTCTTGGAGTTCTACTTCTCTATCTTGGACCACGCCTTTGATTGCCTCAAGACGCTCGAGGAAATCATCGACAACACGGAGGAGATGATCAACATCGAGCTGGACACAGCGAGAAACAGGCTCATCAAGCTGGAGATCATGCTCACGGGCTGCACCTTCACCTTCACCATCTACGGTAAGTCTCTCTGTCCCTCTGCTTCTCGGTCTCGGAATGGGTTGTAGCTGACGCCTCCGGTTTTAAAGCGGTGGTGGCGGGGGTGCTTGGCGAGAACCTTGATCTTCCGGAGACAATCGTCAGTCAGTTCTGGATGGTCAACCTCGCCACCATTCTCTTCTGCTCCTTTCTTATGGTGGGCTTGTGGTTGTGGTGTAGGATGGAGGGCCTCCTTTGATTTGCATTGATATGGCGTAGTACGCCTGCTTTGCTATCTCTTAGAGATCAAAAAATAGAATCTACGGACTTCCTTGGAAAGAACTCACGCCCGGTTCCCCTCCGATCTTCACGTGTTTCAGGGGAACTGCCCGGTTCCCGCCGCCTCGCCAGTGCAAGAGAACGTTCGTGGCCGCCTCGGCGACAGCGAGCTCGTGGTGGAAGACTAGCTCGGTCAGACAAACTTCGATCTCGCTCTCCTCGATCACCCTTCGCTCCGTTTCGATGCAGAAGAGCTCCTTGAGCAGGCGCACGAGCACCTGTGCCTCAGTGTAGGTCTCCAGACTCGACTTGTACTGCACGAGATCTTGCGCGGTATACTTCGTGCGCTCCTTCTTCAGGGCGACTACGCCTTGCAAGTCCCGAATCCTGACCTGACGGAGTTTCCCGGACCTGCAAGGGCGACGCATGTTCGTAACGCTCCTGTTCGTAACGTCTTTCCTCGTGCCCCGACGGCTCCCCTGCCGCCCCCCCCCGTCTCGGCGCTTAGCCTTCGGCGAAGGCGTCCCTCGCTTCTGTTCGTTCGATCGTACCCCTGGCCGTTTCTGGGCGCGCGATCGCTGACAGGTGATCAATCGCACAGTGCGATTCGCACTCCGAGATCGCCCGTCGAGCAATTTCAGGAGGCGGCGCGGGAGGACTTGTACAAAGGAGTGCCATCATGGTGACCGCGGCCGACCTGTGGCAGAGGTGGGATGGGTTCGTTGCGGACAAGGTCTTCACCGCGTTCGAGACGCTCTTCAACGGCGGGGAGGACATTCGATCGAGCCCCTCGCCCGTTACGAAAGACTGGCCGGCAGTGTCTTCTCCGACGGTCCTGGTCACCTGGGCGCTGTTGTACCTCGCCGTCGTTGGCTTAGGGCTCGCGCTCATCACGCCCGCCGAAAAGAGGAAGAGCGCGCCGCAGTCGGCTGCTCTCAACACCTTCGTGAACTACCACAACGCGTGGCTCATCGTGCTCAGCGCGTTCATGTTCGCCAGCAGTTGCTACCAGGCCTACGTCAACGAGTACAAGTTCTGGGGCCAGGCTTACAACGCGAGGGAGGTCGGCATGGCGAAGGTGATCTACATCTTCTACGTCTCCAAGCTCTACGAGTACCTGGACACGTACATCATGCTCCTCAAAGGAAACTTGAAGCAGGTCTCCTTCCTTCACGTGTACCACCACCTCTCCATCTCTCTGATCTGGTGGGCCATAGCGTACTCTGCTCCGGGCGGTGACGCGTGGTACTCCGCGGCGCTGAACTCGCTGGTTCACGTGGTGATGTACATGTATTACTATCTCATGGGCAAGTCGTCCGCGGACCCCACATTCAGGAAAAAGTACCTGTGGTGGGGGAAGTACCTGACCTCGTTCCAGATGACTCAGTTCGTCTCCATGCTGGCCCAGGGCGTCTACACGTATCTTTACTCAGATTACCCCAAGTGGATATCGAAGTTTCTCGTGGTATATATGATGACCCTCCTGGTCCTCTTCCTCAACTTCTTCGTCGGCAAATACTTTGGCACAGCTGGTAAGGCGAAAGTGGAGTGAAAAAATAAAGTCCAAAAATGATAACTTGTCCGTGTTGCAAGAATGTTTGCGATTACTTCTTCCCTCACGCCACCGCGGTGGCAGAAAGAGACTGCAGCTGCACGTGGAGCTTCCTAAAGAGGTCGCAGGCCTCCCCTTGCAGGCCATCAACAGAGAACTGGTGTACGCGGAATGCAAACTTGAAGATCTTGAGCATCTGTGTCTTGTCCTCAGACAGGTGGAGCAGGGCGGCCCTCATCGCCGCGCTGGCCAGGGAGACCGATCCATTCTTCACCGCCCCGATCAGCTCCTCCACCTTCAACTCGATCTTGAACTTTGAGAACTTGTCCTGAACTGTCTTGGCCTCGCACATGATCTTCTCCACCCTAGGCTGAATCTTGTCCATCTCGTGGACCGCCTGGCCCACCAAGTCGGCAGCCTGGTACCGGTCCAGACCCCGCAGGACGGATTCGTCCGCCCGCTTGGACCCCCAGGCCTCCAGGGCCCGCGCCATCTTCCGCAGCTCCTGGGCCAAGCTCGAGGACTCTCGCAGGGCGTCCATCTTGGCCTGGGGCCACTGGAAGTACTTGAGGACCTGGTTCTCGTCAGAGAGCCCGTGGAGCTTGGACTCCATGTCCACCACGAAGACGAGGAGGGGCTCTGTTGCACCCTGGAACCCCCTGATTGCGTCTGCGAGGGTCCTCAGCATCTCCCCCTGCTCGGCCACGTCCTCCTTGATCTTCGCGATGTGCTTGCTCTTACTCTCCAGCTCAAACTTGACGTCGCTTGGGTCTATCCTCGGCCTGGCCTCCCGGGCCTGCGAGGTGCCGGGGGTCTTGCTTGGCATTCTCTTCCTCTCCTGCTTCATCTGGTCCCTCATGGTCTGCTGGAACAGCTTCACGATTTCCTTGCTCTTCTTCTGGAACATGGACTTCACCTTGCTCTGCCCCCTGGTCTTGCTGATTCCAGCGTTCACGAGGGGCGGAGGAGGGGGCGCCCCGCCCCTCCCAAGCCCGAGCCGCTGCGGCGGCGGAGGAGGTGGAGGTGGACCTGCAATTGAGCCAGCTGGTCGAGGAGGGGGCGGCGGAGGCGGAGGCGGCGGTGCACCCGATGTGGCATTTGGCTTGGATGGGGGTGGGGGTGGAGGTGGGGGTGCGCGCGCCGTGGCACTCGGCTGTGGCGGCGGCGGCGGCGGCGGCGGCGGCGGTGGTGGTGGTGGGGCCGCGAGGATCTGCGTGGTGGCTGGCCTGGGCGGTGGGGGAGGCGGTGGCGCTGGCTTGGCCTTCAGCGATGCCGGCTGTAGAACTGCAGTAAGTCTGCCCTTCTCTCCAGCCATCTTCCTCCCAGACTCTCTCCCAATGGGTGTCTCAAAGCCCGCCAAGGAGTTGGGGTCCACGTTCTCCTGGCAGGAGACCGACGGAGAGCACCTTTCCTGAGAGGACCGCATCTCGAGCTCGAGCTGGTCGATCTTTCTCAGATTTTCGCACACCGTCGCCCTTGCTCTCCTGATCGCAGACCTCTTGGCCTGAGCGAGCGGAGGGATCCGTGGCGGCAGCTGCACCAAGATCTCTTCCTTGGACACCGACTTGGGCAGCTTCACCCGCGAGGAGTTCGTGAGGTTCTGCAAAACCTTCCTCTTTGGCGCAGAAGGAGCGTCTCTCGCGGGAGTCCCCGCCTCGCCGGCTGACTCCAACAGTGTCGAGTCGTCGTCCCGCATCACCCGCAGTGCCCTAGGCGTTGCGCTGGTTGCTGGCCCTTGCAACTCGCCCCTTGGCGCGACTCGGAGGTCGGCTCCCTCGCCAGGCCTCGAGCGCGCCGGCCCGGCCGCCTCTGACGCCGGGACCCCACCGCCGGACTCCTCCCCGGGCGGCTCAGCAAGCGTTCCCGATCCCGACGACCCCCCCAGCTCGGCCTCTGCTCGCGCCATGGCGATGGCCCCGGGCCTGGCCCCACCTCCCGCCACCTTCCTGACGTTGAACTGCGGGTACAGGGTCTTGTCCAGTGTGATGCTCACGTTGACCTCCCTGAACAGGGTGCCAAGGTCCTTGGAGAGCAGAACCCTCGCGAGGGCTCCGTTGAAGGTGGAGTACTTCTTCCTGGTGGCCACGTAGGAGTACACGATGCACCTCGAGAGGAGCTCGAACTGGACGCGGTCCGCGAAGAGGATCCTCAAGCGCTTGACCGCCAGGGTGGTCTTGTCCGAGTAGTAGTGGACGCAAAGCATGCTGGAGCAGTCGCTGGTGTTCACGCCGGGGGGCGCGTTGTGTGGGCCGAGGCTCTCCGCCCCTTCCAGGTACAGCACGGACTGCATAGGAAGGGCCTTCGCCTTCTGGTACATCATTCGGAGTCCGGGCCTGCGCCAGCATAGCGTCGACAGCATGGCCCCGCGGGGGTTCCTCAGACCGAAGGGCCGCCCGCCCTCCTCGTAGAACCGCACGTTGAAGACGCGGACCTCCGCCCGCGACGAACCCTTGCAGTACTTGAGCAGCCTCGCACCGTCCTGCAGCGCGTCGAAGGCTTTGGCGTACTCCAGGGGCGTGAAGAGCCCGCCGAGGCCGGCCGCGCCCGCCCCGCTCGCGGCGCTCATCCGATCGTCGATCATCGGGGCGCGTCGTCTCTCTGTCCCGTCCTCGGTGTTCTGTCTATTCCCTCACGCTCGCCATGGAGTCGCTCGCTGGGGGCTTCCGTCCGTCCTCAAGTGCGCTTGTAGTTGTGAACGCCTTGAGGTGCGACAGCCGTGCGTTGTCGTTCCGCCCGCGAGGTAACGGACCTCCAACGATCGCAAGAGGAACGTATCTTCCCCTTTTTGAATCGTTTGCGATCGCTGCGTTTTCATTTTCAACGGCTTTTGCGATCGCCTCATCGCCTCCCATCAGAAATTTCCGTGAAAATTCCCCCCGCGACGTAACGCGTGTGCGTTTCACTTGGGGGCTGAGGGGGAGGGGGTGGGGGGCAAAAAGCGACCCTCGAAGCGGCGGGCGAGAAGGAGAAGAAGAAGATGGCAGGCGACACGATGACGACGAAGGAGGGCGGGAAGAAGGCGGGCACGGTCGCCAAGTACAACACGAACCTGAGGGCGGAGGTGAAGACGTACGTGAGCGCGGACCCCCGCGCCTTCGTGCACTCGAGGGAGTGGAAGAAGATTATGGCCGGCGACCCCGTGGAGATCAACCCGTCGGTCGGGCACGGCATGAAGGTGATGACGGTGACCGAGTGGTCCGCGAGGTGGAAGCGCAACGAGGACTTCCCGGACTGCCTGGCGTGCGGTAGCCTGAACACCAAGGAGCACCACTTCATCCAGACGTGGTGCCGCGGGAACAGGAAGTGGGAGAGCGAGACCCTGTGCCTCGACTGCCACAACTTTTCGTGGAGGTCCTACGTCGACCCAGAGTTCACGACCCCGGCCGAGCACGAGAAGGAGAGGTGGGGCAAGATGCTCGAGGGGAACAAGGCCCTGGGCGTGGAGAACTGAGCCCCCTGTCCCTGACGGATGGCCTTACCTCCCTCTGAGAGGCGCGCCCCACTGCGCACACGAAAAGAGTCCTTGTTTACACGAGAGTTTGTCTTTGTTTACACGAAAGTTTGTCTACATTTTTCTGAGGTGGGGCGGCACGTAGGCGAGCCCGAGAACCCGGAAGACCTCCTCCTCCGTCTCGCACTTCACGCAGTCCTCGTCAGCGGCCTCCCAGATTATGTTCCTCGTCAGCCGCTTTCCCCTCCTCTGTCTCAGCACGGGCCTAAGCTCCGTGTCCGTCAGCTTGAACGAGTTCGGCGGGTCGTCCGACCAGCTCTTGTGCAGCAGCCTCTGCTGGTCCTCGCGGTCCTTCTTCCTGGTTAAAAAATAGCGGACCGCAGACTGGGTCGGCAGAGACTTGAGGGATTCCGCGAGCTCTTCTCGCGCGCCACAGACGAAGGGGAGGGTCAGCACGTTGGAAGATGGGGGGGTTGCGGTGCGGATCGTCTCACCTCTGGTCTCCCTGAGCGGCCACCACCTCATCGCTCGGTTGAAGTCCGCTGAGCCCGTGCAGTGCAGCAGGGCAAAGGCCCTGGAGGTCTTGTGGTACAGCTTGACGTCCGCCCTGCCGACCTGCCCGCCGGGAAACTTGATGATGCTCATGAGCATGCAGGACTTGACCCTCCCCGCGACCTCGTCTTCTTCATCGTCCTCCTCCAGCTTGCCCTTGGACTTTCCCCTGGACCTGCCCTCGCAGAAGTCCAGCAGTAGGCCCGAGGCGCGCATCGCCTTCGCGATCTTGCCCATGGTGGCCTGGAGGTCCACGGAGGAAGACAGGACGAGCAGGTCCACGTCGTGGGTGCTCGCCTTCCCCCTCCTGTACGACCCCGCCAGGATCACCTCGAGCCCCTCCTCCTCCGCGATCTCCCGGGTGGCCTCCACAAACGCCGCGTGAGCCCCTTCCATCTGGTCCCTGGACACGGGCCTCTGTAGATCGTCGTAGTACTTGATGCCCAGTCGGATCATGGGGGACACCCGCATCCCACCAGGGTTCTGGCGCGCGGCCTCCTGCACGTCAGCGATCGTCCGGTGCCCCAACGAGTACCAAGACTTTGCGATCTCCACGCCACAGCCCCACACCTTGGTGAAGACGTCGATGACCCGCATAACGGGGTCACTCGCCATATCCTCCAGCCGGCCAAGCGTGTGGGACGGCGAGGCCAAGATCTCCTCGACCTTCTCGGCAGTCTTGGGGCCGACCCCCCGAGGCAGCAGGCCACCATGCTTCGTGGACAAAATCTCTTTCGCGTCCTTGATCTGCCTATCGCCGTCGCACAGGCCGAAGGGGGGGCTCGACAGCACGGAGATGGCGTGCCTTGAGGCCCTTGCCCTGAAGCCGCCGGCCGAGTCGTTGCGAAAGTCCGACCTGTACGCATTCACGAGCTCCTTCAGCTTTTCCACGACGATCCTGTTGGTGGGAACCGCCGGCTCGCCGCGAACGAGGTCCGGGGATTCGGTCACTTGGCTCTCGCTCCGTGGCTTTCGGTAAAAGTTCATCCAGTGGTCCTTCAACGCGCGCAGGGTCTCCTGGACGGCGACCTGCCCGTCCAAATCGGGCAAGGAGGCGGGGGTGTTTGACTCGGGAAGCGAGCCAAGCGTTTGCGTGAAGTTCGTGAGTGCGGAGACCTGGGACGACGGGATGGTCTCCGGCACCCTGGAGACCGCGTCCTCAGCGTCGCCCCGCTGCGGCGCCTCGACAACGTAGGCCTCCTTGTTGACGAGCTTCCCGGCCTTAATGGAAGACGTCAGCCACTGGCTTCGAACGAAGGTCACGCCTTTGATTCCGAGCAGACCCTTCTCCTCCAGCTTGCGGAAGACCTCCTTCCCCGACCCGGCCCCCTCCCCGAGAACCCCGTAGTGCCCTATGGACAACGAGAAGTCATCCTCGACAACGGCTCCGCGCTCCTCCAACAGGGTCTTCAACCTGCTCGCGTGCTTGGACCCGAGAAAAACGAAGTGAAAGCCGGAGAACAGCTTGGTGTTCTTCTCCAACCCCCGCCTCGGGGAGGACGCGGCCATGGCTCGGCGCTCGGAGGGGCGCGCCCCACCCGGACCCCTCACTTCTTCCCCCTCCGGTCTGACAGCTGGCCGTGCCTCGATGCCGATCCAAACAAGAAGCAAAAGATTCGAGGATCGTCTTTCCGATGGTTCAAGATCCAGAGCAAGTTGCGACCTTTGAAAGGCGAGGCGGGGCGGGGGCGGGAGAGAAAGAGACTGCGGGCGTTTTGCTTGCGTTCGTGCGAGGGGCGCGAGGGGCCAGGAGACCGAGCTGGATGATGAGCCGGAGAGAGTCCTGAGGAGTAGGGCCGAGCAGGGGTCGGTCGAGCTTTGCCGCCCGCGTCTTTTCGTTTCCCAGCAGCTCGGGGGTTGGTTGGTCGGTGGTCTTGGAAAGCAGCAACAGCAGCTCCACTCGCTGAGAGATGGATCTCAGCCCGTCCGTGAACAACAGGACGTCGGCCTCCTATGACGTGGAGTCGACGCAGAGCCGCAGCCGGGCGTCCTCCGCGAACGCCGCCGCGGACGAGCGCCTGCTGGGGGGGAGCTCGAAAAAGAAGAAGGGGAAGAACCTGCAGATAGTCTTCATCGTGGTGTTCCAGCTGGTCACGTCGATATCGATGACGCTGATAAACAAGGCGGCGGTGAGGGCCCTGCCCTATCCGATCACGCTGCTGCTCTTCCAAACTCTGGGCACGGTGGTGATCTTGGAGGCGGGCAAGGCCATGCGCCTGCTTCACTACGAGGGGTTCAGGTGGGAGAAGGGCGGCAAGAAGTTCTTGGGGGTCTCCATCGCGTTCGTGATCCCGATGGTCTTCAACATGATGGCCCTGGAGCACGTCTCCGTGGCCACGGTGGTCGTGTTTCGGCAGGTCTCAACCGCCCTGGTGGCTGTTGGTGAGGTCTTCCTGTTCAAGAAGAGGTTCAAGACCCTGGTCATCGTCTCGATTCTCCTGGGGATCATGGGGAGCCTCGAGTACGGGTTCTCGGCTACCGACTTCAAGTTCCTCGGGTACCTGTACTCCTTCCTCTACGCTGTGTCCATGGCCATCAATGCGCTTTATGTCAAGAGCATCTTCGACCAGCTCCCTCAGATGAGCTCGTGGGAGAAGACCTACTACCAGAACTTGGAGGGAAGCCCTTTCCTGCTGATGATGGCCCTCCCGCTAGAGTCCATATCGTCCTGCCTATCGGACATGGGCAGGCTGAGCTATCAGAGCTGGACCGTGATCGCCATGTCCTGCTTTGCTGGCTTTGCGGTGAGCGTGGCCGGCATCCTTGCTAGGACGGCCCTCTCGCCCACCTCCTTCAATATCCTGGGCAACATGAGCAAGCCCATGACCGTGCTGCTGAGCTTCTTCATCTTTGGCATCGAGAGCTCGTCCAAGGCCCTTGTCGGGCTCGGCATGGTCCTCGTCGCGGGGGCTCTCTACTCCTACGCTTCGAGGAAAAAGTGATGCTTCAAGGTGGTATAGGTTTTTTCGGATGATCGGGGGGGTGAGGGGGCAGGACAGGTCGGGAAGGCATTTTTATTTCAGGGGGCCGCCGGGTTGTGGAGTGGGGGAGTGGGGGAGTGGTGGAAAATGGGCTGCCAGGAGAGGCCCCGCGAAACAGGCCTAAGCGAGAATAACAATACACAATAATCCTGTCAAGAGTGTGCGAAACAGGGCACACGATTCTTTTCCACCAGTCCTGGCAATCTTCTTTCCACCTTTCTCTCCGGCCTGACGGTTTTCTTTTTACTTCCACTCCAAGGCTCCGCCCCTACCCCCCATCCCGTTCGGGGTGCGATCGCGAGATTTTTCTTCTTCCCCCAACGGCAGTCCTCGACGCATGCTTCCTGATGCCAGCCACACAAATCCACCCCACGATGTCAAAAAACCTTTGACAGGATATCCGCAGACGCACCAAGGGAAATCTACACGAACTCGCGAATCGCGACGTCGGTGCGCGGCTGCAAATGCAATCGGATCGACGTGGTGCCGCGATCGAACGAGGTCTGCCACCCCACGCGTCACTAAGCGAGTGACGAAGAGAGCCCGACGCTGACCGACCATGTCCATTTCCTTCGCTTTGAGGAACGGCGCGAGCCGCCTGAGCTCCGTCCTGTCCAAGGGCGGCAGCATCGTGCCAAAGGCCGCCGTTGCCGCGCGTCTGTCCAGCTCTGCCGTGCCCGAGCTGAACGAGGAGGCCACGCCATGGTTGAAGCATATGAACGCCTCCCTCGAGGAGATCGACCCTGAGCTGTTCGACATCATTGAGCACGAGAAGGACAGGCAGAGGAAGGGCCTTGAGCTCATCCCGTCCGAGAACTTCACCTCCAAGGCCGTCATGGAGGCCCTCGGCAGCGTGATGTCGAACAAGTACTCCGAGGGCTACCCCGGCGCCAGGTACTACGGTGGCAACGAGTTCATCGACATGGCCGAGCGCCTGTGCCAGCAGCGCGCGCTCGAGGCCTTCAACCTCGACCCCGAGAAGTGGGGCGTGAACGTCCAGCCCCTGTCCGGTTCGCCCTCGAACCTCCACGTGTACTGCGCGCTTCTCAAGCCCCACGACAGGATCATGGCCCTGGACCTCCCCCACGGAGGCCACCTGAGCCACGGATACCAGACCGACAAGAAGAAGATCAGCGCCGTGAGCATCTACTTCGAGACCATGCCCTACAGGCTGGACGAGTCGACCGGCCTCATCGACTATGATACTCTGGAGGAGAACGCCGCGCTCTTCAGGCCAAAGATGATCGTCGCTGGCGCGAGCGCCTACGCCAGGCTCTACGACTACGACAGGATGAGGAAGATCGCCGACGGTGCGAACGCCTGGCTCCTGGCCGACATGGCCCACATCAGCGGCCTCGTTGCTGCCGGTGTGGTGGAGTCCCCATTTGACTACGCTGATGTGGTGACCACCACCACCCACAAGTCCCTGAGGGGCCCAAGGGGCGCCATGATCTTCTACAGGAAGGGGGTCAGGAGTCACGACAAGAAGGGAAACCCGATCATGTACGACATCGCCGACAAGATCGACTTCTCCGTCTTCCCCGGGCACCAGGGAGGGCCCCACAACCACACCATCTCCGCGCTTTCCACCGCGTTGAAGCTTGCCGCCACCCCAGAGTTCAAGATCTACCAGGAGCAGGTCATGAAGAACTGCCAGGCCTTCGCACAGCGCTTCCAGGAGCTCGGGTACGCCCTCGTCTCCGGCGGAACCGACAACCACCTTCTGCTCATCAACCTCAAGCCCCAGGGCGTGGATGGATCCAGGGTTGAGCGTGTCATGGAGCTCGCCCACATTGCCGCCAACAAGAACACCGTCCCTGGTGACACCAGCGCCCTCGTTCCAGGTGGAATCAGGATGGGAACACCAGCGCTCACGACCAGGGGATTCATGGAGCAGGACTTCGTCGAGGTCGCCAACTTTGTTGACAGGGCTGTCAAGATCACCGCTGACATCAAGTCCCAGGTCGGGCCCAAGCTCAAGGACTTCAGGGCTGCTTTGGAGGAGAAGGAGTGGCCTGCCATCGCCGAGCTCAAGGCTGACGTCGAGAAGTTCGCCAGCGCCTTCCCAACCATCGGATTTGAGGCCAGCACCATGAGGTACAAGTGAGGCCCCTCTCTTTGCGAAGTTTGAGGGAGAAATCTTTTGATCGGTAAAGAAAACACACAAGCGATAATTTTAGACTTTCTCTTTTATCTCTTCCCGATGTCTCACCAGGATCCCACAGCGTGCTTGCTCGGGTTCACGAAAGCCTTGAGGTCCCACTTGGTGTCCAGCGCGAAGGGCTTTGAGATCGCCACCCCACTGCTGTCCACCTTGGCCAGCACGTACTTGTTGATGCTGGTCTTGTCCCTATAGAAAAGCACCCTGAGCGCCTCCTGCATCAGCGAGACGGCCTCCTCCAGGGACATGTCGTCCCTCTGAAACTCCCTGAAGAGGGGCCTCGACAGGTGGTTGCCAAAGCTCGTGGCGACGTGGCTGTCCGTGTATGAGGTGCCGAGCATGCCCACAGAGCCGACGAACGACCCGGAGGTCTTGTCCACCCCGGCCACCACGAGGGAGTTCCACAGCGGGTCCATCTTGTTCCTCCTGTTGTACATCACCCTGCACAGGTAGGCGTGGACCTCCTTGGGCGTCATCGTGCACCCGTCGTCGTAGCAAAAGTCCTGCGTCATGAGCTCGTCCAGCAGGTTGGAGATGTACTGAAAGTCCGAGATCTCGCCGCTGGCGCCCACGATGGTGGTGTCGTTCACGCGCAGGATGCGCTGCACGGACTTGTACCTCTTGGTCGAGCCGTATGCCCCCAACATGTCCGCGGCCATCAGCACGCCGTCCTTGTACTTGATCGCCAGCACGGAGTTTCCCGTGACATATGGGTACGTCGTGTGCTTCCTTGGTTCCGCGCCCGCGCTCGCCTTCGCCGCAGGATGGAGGTGAGGGGGAGGGGGGGAACCGAGTCAGTACCTAGGCCGCGAGAAGGTGGGGTTAGCGCGATCGAAGGGGGCCTCACCTCAGCGTGATCGGCACTCGGGGCCACGGAAAAGGGGGCGCTGCTGCCGCTGGAGGGAACGTGAAGATCTTCCGCTCGTCCGGCATGGCTCGGCGACGAGACGAAGGGCGACACGTGCGGACCGGTCGCGATGTGCGACGGGAGCTGGCAATGCGGAATCATGGCCGCGGCTCCTGAACGAGGCTCAGGAAGTCGTGCTTTTTGTCTCCCCCGTCTCCTTCGGGCGACGACGTGCGTGCACCCCCTTGTTTTTGAAAGGCTGATCATCGCCTGGTCGGAAAGGGTTTCACGTTCTCGGATTCGCGTTGTGGAGCGGTCGGTGGGGAGGGTGGGAGATCGCGATCATCTTCATCAGATGGCGTTCGCGATGGGGCCAAGAGCCGCGGAGGCGAGGTGCGCACCAGCCGGGGCGCCGACCAGGCGATCCAGGCCTTGCCGCGCGCGCCCAATCCCGAGCCGGAGTTCGAACTGGCGGGCGAGGTCCGGGAACGACGAGGGGAGTGGGGACTTTGTTACGGACTTGGTGGGCAAAATTTTTGGCAAGGACGTTCTGGCTGACCCGGAGCCCTTCGGGTTGAAGCGAATGACGAAGGAGGAGTGGCCCGATCAGTGGCCCGCGAACACGACGGACTTCGACGTGGAGCCCCTGGAGACTGACGACACAGTCGAGTTGAGAGAAGTCGTCCGGCCCGTTCTGAAGCAAACTCAGATGGAGTTCTTGGAGCTCGGGCTCGCATACGACGCGAACGTCCACGGTTGGTCCGCGTCGTCCTTCCACACTCAGATGGACGGCCAGGGCGCCGGGCTTCTGGTCGGGGTCACGGATTCAGGCCAGACCTTTGGCGGGTACAACCCGAGGGTGAGTTCGCACAACAATCAACACATCCATCCACCCTCCGTCCACCCAGACGTGTCTGACCCTCTTGCCGCCCCTTCCCCCTCCTTCTGTCTCCTTCTGTCTCCATCGGACCAGGGCTGGCTGGGCTACGGCGAGTGGCGGGACGCCATCTCCGCCTTCCTCTTCGTCTACCAGGGCAAGGGCAACCCCGTCAAGTCCGCCAAGGTGGGCGGGAGCGGGATGGCCATCATCGACGAGAGCGGCCAGGGGCCGCAGTGGGGCCCTGACGGCCTGAAGATCTCGCTCTCCTCGCGGCAGGCCAAGTCGAGGCTAGGGACCTACTACGAGAGGACGACCCTGGGAAAAAGCCTTTTCGGCGGGGACCCTTCCACTCCTGTGGGCTTGCGAGAGCTGCGGTGCTACGTCGCGGTGGAGGAGACGGAGCTGGCGAGGAACTACAAGCCGAACGCATTCCAGTGGCAGGAGGGGGAGCTGGAGGAGATCAGGAAGAATGACGACGGCGATGGCGACTCCCTTCTGGACAAGATCTTCAAGAACTTCAATCAGTGACGGCGATGGCGACTCCCTCCTGGACAAGATCTTCAAGAACTTCAATCACTTTTCCAAACATCACTTTCCCGATGGGCCTGCCGGAGGACGTCAAGGTGATCAATCGGTACGTTGTAATACAATTCAATCTTCCTTTCCTCACCCCCGCCTTCCTGCACCTGCTCCTCTCCCAACAGGAAACTGTCACCCAATGTGATCGCGCAGCGAAATCTCCCTCCAAGTTTACCAAATTCCCACGTTTTGAGATTTCCTTTCGCTGCCAGCGAAAGCCGGATCTTTTGATCGGAGGTGACCTGAGAGGGCTTAGTCGTACGCGAGGGCTTCTCGGTCATCGCGTCGCGCTTACTCTCTCGCCGCGGCGGGAGTCGGGAGGTCCTGCTTTGGTATTCCAAGAAACAGCATATACCAGATCGCGCGAAGCGTCGGTTGACGAAGAGGAAGCCCATGGCGACAGCGACCGCGCCAGCGGCGGCGTCCGCCCCGCCCCCCCACCCCTACGCCCAGGCCGCCCCGGTGCCGAAGATCTTGGAGTCAAAGACCGTGGCCACCCAGTTCGTTCAGCAGTACTACCACGTTCTGTCGACTATGCCCGAGAACTTGCACCGCTTTTACACGGACGCGAGCACCTTGAGCCGCTCCGTGGTGGGCGGGGAGACGACGCTGGCCCAAACCCAAAGAGGGATTCATGAGAAGGTCGTGGGGCTCGGCCTTCACGGCGCGGTGCCCCAGATCCTGTCGGTGGACGCCCAGACCTCGCTAAACGGCGGGGTTGTCGTGCACGCCACGGGATTCCTGACCCTCAAAGGTGCCGTGAGCCCTAGGCCCTTCGCCCAGGTCTTCTTCCTCGCGCAGCAGGAGATCGGGTACTACGTGCTGAACGACCTCTTCTGCTGGCTGCAGAGGGAGGAGGCCGCGGAGGCCCCGGAGCCCGTAAGGGTGGCTGAGGCGGTTCTTCCGGAGCCCAAGGAGAAGACCGCGCCAAAGAAGTCGGGTGGAGGGGAGGCCGTGCCCGCCGCCGAAGCCCAGCCGAAGCCCGAAGCCGTTGTGCCCGCCGCAGCAGCCTCCAAGGAGAACGGTGCCCCCGCTCCGGCGGCGGACGTTCCGATGACGTACGCCCAGAGGGCTGCGGCCGCGGCCAAGCGGGTCGCGGCCCAGGTGCCCCAGGCCAAGGCCGTGGGCGAGGTTCTGGCCCCTCAAAACTGGGGAGGGGAGGATGAGGAGAAGAAGCCCACCATTATTAAGAAGAAGAGGGAGAGGGGCAAGGGCAGGGGGCGGCGAGAGAGGGGCGACAGGGGCAACAAGCCTAACAACGCCTAGCACCAGCGCGCGAGAGAATCATTTTCCCCAAAAATTATGTACATCTAACTACATCTATAAATCTTTTAGTGCCGCCCGAGCTTCTCCGCAAAGCGGCTGGGATCAAAGGATGCGGGCAGCACCATGGGCCCTGCAACCTCCGCCACCGTGGACTCCTCCCCCGACAGAATCGCGATCGCGGCTAGGGCGAACTCGAACGTGGTCCCCGGCCCCCGGCTCGTCAGGCAGTTCTGCGACAGGACGACCCTGGCCTCCGAGGGAGATGCGAGTGCGTGCATGAATCCGGGGTGGCATGTCGCCGCCTCGATCTGGTCCATTAAGCCGTTTGGCTGCAGCGCAACGGCCGGTGCAGCGCATACTGCGTCATACAGCCTCCCCTCCTTCTTCTGGTCGCGAAGCATCCGGACGAGGGATTCGTTGCCTCCCAGCCTCTCGGCCCCGGGCATCCCACCTGGAAGCAAGATCGCGTCAAAGGACTCCCCCAAGACCTTCTCGAGCAGGCAGTCCGCCCTGATCTTGACCATCCTCGACGCCTCGATCTGCAGGATGCCATCCTCGCACGAAGCGATCACGACTCGGAACCCCGCTCGCCTCAAAACGTCCGCCAGAATCACGGCCTCCATCTCCTCCGTGCCATTGGCGATTGGCACGAGGACGCTGGGCGTCGTGCCCAGGGCCGCCGAGGGGCCTGCGTCCCCGAAACGAGCGAGGCTCTCTTCGGCGTCGTTGGGCAGAACCATCGGTTCGCCTACCTCTGCGGCCGCCTCGTGCCCCAGGAGCTCGCCCACCAGGCTGAGCGCGAACTCGAAGGTCGTGCCGGGTCCCTGGGACGTGATGAGGCCAGCGTCGACGACTACCCTGTTGCCAACGCTATCCTTGGGCCCCGCGAGCATTGGCTGGAACGCCGGATGGCAGGTCATTCTCCGGCCCTTGAACAGGCTCTGGCCCTGGAGGACGACTTGGGGCGCGGCGCACACAGCGCCCACCAGGCCAACGTGGTTTGCCAGGACGCTCGCGAGGTCCGCGCTGTCCCGCAGTCTCTCTGCGCCGGGCATTCCCCCCGGCACGGCAACGAGGTCGAAACTTTCGCCCACCACGTCCCCAATCATCTCATCGGCGACTATTGTGACCTGCCTCGAGCAGCGCACGGCCTTGTCGGCCTCCACCGACGCCACGCTCACCTCCATTCCAGCTCTTCTCAGGACGTCAGCCAGGATCACGGCCTCCATCTCCTCGGTCCCGTTCGCCACTGGAACCAGAGCAGTTCCCTTCCTCGATGACGCCGCGCGGGCGGCCATCCTGACGGCCGAGGCCCCGCGCGCCCTCCCGCCCCTCGCACCACCGCCCAGCCCGCGACAGAGGCTCATCTCGCTGTTCCCTGTTCCCCTCGACTCCGCCTGGATTTCGCGATCGCGAATTGCAGAAATTATCCCGCGATCAAAGTTTTTTTGAAACGATTTTCCCAGATGACCTCCTGGAGAGGCCGTGTTCTCGTCTGTCAGAAGGACAAGGCGTTGGCGTAGACGCGGCTCTCCTTCGCTCCGCGCTCGGCGGCTGGCCCCCCGACTCCGAAAGGTGGGTGGTTCTATCCCCCGCGGCAGACGACTGGCCCGCCTCGCTGGAACTCTAGGAGGAAGAAGGAGGTTGCCAAGATGAAAGAGAAAACTTTGGAAGTCCTGCGAAAGCAGGTGATATCGAAGCTGGACGAGCTGGGCGTGCGGCAGCAGATCGAGGACCTCATCACCAAGGCCAGGGAGGATGAGAACCTCTCCGAGGCCGACATGTTCAGGCAGCTGGAGGAGAAGGGGATCATAGCGAATGTGACGAGGGCGTTGAATCTGGACGCCTCCCAGACGAACAGCAAGGGCGGGCTTGACACGGCTCTGCTCAGGGCCAAGCAGAAGCACTTGCACATTAGGCTGTCCAAGGGCAGGGGTTTCACGGAATACGTGACGAAGAGGAAGAACTCCTCGGAGAGGCTCCGCGCGAGCGTGACCTTCAACGGCAAGCTGGTCCACAGCGCACTGGCGCCGTGCACCGTGGAGCCCTTCTTCAACATCGACCTCCTCGTTCCCATCCTCAAGGGCGGGGAGGGGTCCACCGTGGCGGACCTCCTCAAGAAGGAAGGTAAGGTCCGCGCCGTGGTCTGCGTCGTCACCTTGGACGACCAGGACCAAGAGGTGGACTCCAGGGTTTTGGGACACTGCCAGATCGACTACAGGGAGGCCATCGTCTCCTCTAAGGGCTACGTCAGGAAGCTGCTCCAGCTGGAGCAGGCCGAGCCCACGACCACGCTCGTGCCAGGCGCCGTGGACCTCACTCTCCGCGTGGTGCCCGCCCTGAGCGAACCGGTGGACAAGGTCGAGTACAACCGCCAGGTTAGGGAGGAGGAGATGACGAGAATGAACCGGTTCACCAACTTCCTGTCGCTCGCCAAGTCGTCCTGGAACGAGTTCGTCTCCAAGTCCGAGGAGTTCAAGCAACGGCCGATCAAGCTGATCGCGTACGGCGAGGACGGCCTGCAGCACTGCTCTTGCGAGTTTCTCAGACCGCTCAAGTGCGGACGGGTCCTCAGGACGCCCAAGCAGGCCGCATACTGGGTGAGTTTGCTACAGGAGGACACCGTCTCCCAGATGCTCGGGGACGTCAGCTCGAGGTGGAGCTCCTTCGAGACGATCGCGTCGCACGGGCGAGCCAAGTCGGAGGAGAGGGCGCTCCTGCTGTGCAGCTTCCTCCTTGGCTTTGGCCTCGACGCCTACGTTTGCTATGGGTATGACAAGCAGAGCAGAGTGCACTCGTGGGTGATGACCCTGATGAAGACTGAGTCCACCGCGATGTTTTGGGAGCCTCTTAACGCCTCGTGCTATAGCGCGTACGATTCGCCCTACGCCAGCATCGGGTGCGTTTTCAACGACCACGTGATCTACCTGAACGCCCAGGAGGACCCCGCCTTGGAGGCCACGGCCTTCGATCTGGACAGCAGCAACCTGTGGATGCCGGTGCACTACGGCAAGGCCGGGGGTATCACTCTCCATCCATTCCCCCTCGCCCCCGCTGCCCTCGACGCGGTGGAGGAGGAGGAACTCCTGGAGGACGCCCTGCGCGCCGGAATCGAGGGGTTCAGGGCGGAGAAGGGTTTGGGGGGGACCTCGTGGGATCCCAACCTGGAGCACGTGCTCTCGCAGGCCCTGGTCGCCTACGAGACGGAGGCGCGCACCGGCCAGGCCGCCCCCGGAAACCTGGAATTCCAGCACTCGGTGAAGCGGATGGTTCCCATCGGGTACACCTTCCGCGGGGTGCCGCTGC
>Ga0160423_10000441_pt1 | contig 33691 bp, 46 predicted proteins | sample CRUFie14St8metaG_FD_108191 | JGI IMG/M metagenome (GOLD analysis project Ga0160423, IMG submission 108191) | Marine microbial communities from the Costa Rica Dome - CRUD Field 142mm St8 metaG | ecosystem: Environmental > Aquatic > Marine > Oceanic > Photic zone | place: Costa Rica: the Eastern...
GGATCCTTCGTTCGTCAATGGGTCCCAGAATTGAAAGATATCGATAATGACTTTATCCATACGCCATGGCTCTGTACTCATAAACCAAAAGGATATCCGCCTCCCATCGTCGACGAAAAGACAACAAGAGAAACAGCCTCTAAGAAGCTTTACGCAGTTAAAAGAAAACCCGAGCATAAGGAGATTGCGAGGGAAGTTTACGTTAAACATGGAAGCAGAAAACGGAAGCAGACCACTAGAGGAACACGAATAAGCTCAAAGAATAAACTCCAGGGTGAATTAAATTTTTAAAATTAGAAAAAGGTATCTACCACAAATTTTTTTTCTTAATATTGAGTTGTACTCAATTACGTTCTCAAATGAATTATCAAACCCAAATATCCACATTTAGGATTATCCAGCCAATGTCCCACTATAAACGAAGAAAACGCATAACGAAGCATGCCTTAATTGCATTATTTGCAGTAATTGTACTACCGGCCGTTGCTGCACACGGCGGCGAAAAAAATTATACGATACTCGGCGCGGGCGAGATCTCTTGTCGTGTTGTTTTGAAAAATCCAGAAGATAAGGGTTTGAGAAAGTTTTATCAAAACTGGGCGCAAGGATGGATAACTGCCACCAATTATTTTGGCGAATATATTCGATTAGGGTTGAAACAAAAGACCATTATGAAAGGCCCTCTTCCCAATGATATAGCACCCCGCGAGGATGTAATTTGGTACAAAATCTTAAGTTTCTGCAGCGAGGAGCCTAAGGCTTTACTTTCTGACGCTGTAAAAGAACTACTCAATTCCCAATGGCGCAAGCAGGAAAAATAACTCCATAATCCGGTTAAACAAAAGTGGTTAAAACTAGACATTTTATAGCCATACCAATTCTGATTGTTTTATCTTCGGTTATGTTTCGCGAAGCTAAGTCTAAAACTATTGTGGCAGATTATACGTTCTACTTTGGCGGTTTTACTATTCTACAAGCCAACACCACAATCAAATTAAAACTCAGGCGCTATAAAGTCGTTTCTGAGTCAAAGACCGACGGACTCTTGAATATATTTTTTGAATGGAGTGGGCAAGCCATATCTGAAGGGAACTTTCTAGAAGGGCGTTCAGTCCCTAGGCTCCATCAAAACGTTGGCAAAAGAGCCGGGAATGTCCGGAAAACAGTTCTATCATATGAAAGCAGCGGACAACTAAACTCAAGTGAGATTCATCCCCCCCCAGACCTTTCAGAAGTTTTTCCAATCCCGAGGGGGCTGGTCAAAGAAACCATTGACCCACTAACAGCCGTTGTACAAATAAACCGAAGACTTGAACGTGATATGGGCTGTAGCGCGAAACTTCCAGTGTTCGATGGACGTCGCAGGTACGACTTGATCCTTGCGGACAGAGGAGAGACAACCCTCAAGCAAACGCCGTTCTCCGTTTTTCAGGGAAAGGCGCTTGTTTGTAAGATTAATATTAATATGCTCGGCGGGCATAAACGCGAGAAAAGTAAATATGCAGCGACCTCTGGAGAAAAACTCGTATACATCGGTCGGCCATTAAAGGATGGGCCATTCCTTCCCGTAGGTTTAAAAATTGAAACAGCATTTGGCACGTTAACGGGACATCTTGTGTCGATACAAAAAACAAATACGGTGCCAACTTCGCGTTTTAAGAAATAACTTCAAGGATTTTCATAAACACAATACCTACCATCTTCTTAAAACTTTATTTTGTATTACTAATCAGCCGGTCCTTCTCCTCCTTTAAATGGCACGGCCAAGCTTTTTTTATCCAACCTCCGTAGAAGTCTCCGTTCTGGGCAAAAACCGTTTCACCGTTTACATAACGAGCATCTACCTTTGACGCGTAAAAACTCAAATAATTCTTAATTTTTCTAAATCTCGGAGTTGGGTAGGTATATGTCCATGCAATATCCGTTATATTACGATTGCTTACCTTAAAATTAAAATAAGACGCCTTTCCTTTCCATTCGCAGAGTGTGGCGCGTTTATTACATAGTAGAGCATCCAAATTTATTTCATCTGGAGGAATATATTTAATTGGTGGGTGCGATGTTTCCAGGGAACGGAAACCTCTGTCTGTTTTCACAATTACCTTACCTGATACCACGACCATCAGGCTACCGTTGAAAGGCTCGCATATTGTTGGCCTTAGAATGTCCCATACATTTTCTTTTTTATTGCTATTTTCTCTTTTACCCACGTTCAGGCATTGCCAGCGGTCCAAAATTATTTTTTGTTATCAGTGCGCAAAAGTGCATTTTTAACTCAAAATGTTATAAGCATTGAAGTGGTATCGTCTGCCCAGTGAATAATTTTAGGTCTTGTAGTCAATGGCATAACCAGCTCATATAAAACATCCTTATTGCTGGTTCCTAGGGAAGTTTGATTTCTTTATTAAAAGTTGCGAGCACAGACAAGACGAGATTTAATACCTTTATTGGATCAATCATGCGCTCATGTAACCTAAGGTTAAAAGAAAATTTATCCCCCATTGTGTTCGTAACCTCGAACGAGAGAGAGCCTAAATATTTTTTTTAACCAATATTCCCTCTCACTTGAATGTCCGCATTGATATCTAAAACAATCTTTCAAAATTCTACGAAAAATATTTCGAGCCGGATTATTGAAGTAAAATTGCCGTTTACATGCCCCATTCCTAAAATATTTTGCTTAATTAAACGACAGCCTTTATTGCCCTAGGAAGACCCCGTCTTGCCGAAGGCGATTTTGAAGTTCTAGAGTATTTATGGCGGCAGGCGTTGTTTTAGTTTCTATAGCTAAGTTAGCAGCTGTACCTGCCGCTTGCCCCATCGCAAAGCAGGGGCCGCTGACGCGAATAGAGGATTGACCCTCTGGCGTAGCAGAGGCGCAACGGCCAGCAACAAGAAGATTATCAACTCCTGTCGGAATTAATGAGCCGTATGGGATTTGATGATAGCCCCTTCCCCCTAAAAATGTCCACTTAGCTGCACCTTTTAAATGTTGCTCTAATGGCCACCCATTACATCCGATTACATCATCGAAGTCTGAGCAGCCTAAAACATCTTCTTCTGTTAATACATATGAACCGATAATCCTGCGAGTCTCTCGTATACCAACCTGAGCCGCTGTTTCCAACAAATAGGAGTTTTGAAACCCTGGAACGCATTCTTTTAAAAACTTATGATATTCAAGTATTTGGCGCCGTCCCTCTGCTTCAGCAAAACTTAAGTCATCCCAATTGCTTCCGTCTATAGGTGATCCATCACATTTACTAATTTGTGTTAAATTGGCTCTCCATTCACCTTTGTGTGCTTGCGAGTTAATTATACCGGTTTTACGCGGTAGATTATAATTATCTCCATGTTCGGCTATGAGTTCGTTTAAGTTTGGACGACCCAAGCGGTGAGCTAAATCATCGTCAACATTCCCAACCCTGAACATAGTTGTCGGATATGCTATAAACCCATCATCATTACCTTTTTCAACCTTTGCCCCTGACCAGAAAGCCAAATCAGCGTCTCCTGAACAATCGACAAAAATCTCCGCCTCAATAGCTTTTCTCCCCGATTTAGTTTCCAAAATGACGGCATCGATGGAAGATTTATCATTCATTGCGACGCCCGCAGCAAGGGAATGAAATCGTATGTCTACGCCAGCTTCTTTTAAAAGTTCGTCCGCAACAACTTTATAAGCTGCGGTGTCATAAGCTTGAGCAGCGGTATCGTGCCCTCCGTTTCTCCCCTTGATGTTATGGGGAGCATTTAAGCCGCCGAGGCCTTCCAACCGAGCTAGAATATCATCTGCAACACCGTGCACAATTTGTTGGACGGAACCGTTTATATTAGCATGGAGCCCACAAAAATTTGTAACCATGGCCGCGGTACCCATACCGCCCAAAAAACCATATCTTTCTAGTAAAATTGTTTTAGATCCAGAGCGTGCCGAGGCGATTGCAGCAGCTATACCTGATGGACCTCCACCGAGAATAAGCACATCCGCACTGGCGCATACCTCTATCTGCCGTTGTGGCTCAATTATGTAGTTCATATCGCAGAGTTCCTTGAGTTGCTCCTTATTAAGGCACTTTAATTACCGAATGCTAATATTAGAGCTTGTAAGCTTATCTGTAGAGCACATATTTCAACTACGATTTTTCATTGAATAGACACACTTTTTTTATGATATGACGCTCTCTTATCCCACAAGTTTTCCAATAAGCGTTCTTTTACACCAATGTACAACGGATTGTCGAAAGTAGCACCGTCTAAAAAGACTTTTAATGCGTCTTGCTCTTTTACTGAGATATCCGAAAAAGCTTTATCAATAAACCCGTAAACATCGCCTATGATACTCAGTGTCCAGATTTCTGGATCCAAAGTCTCTTTTTCTTCAATCATAGTTTTCCAATCCGACTCATTTTAAGACCTTTATTTCTTATTTAGTTTGCAACTAGTAAATAATCTTTTTTGCATGTGTTTACTATAGTGCAGAAGATAAACTCCAAAATGAATTCCTAGTAATCAATTTTCTTCGCTAGCATCTGCGCCACTAGTTATCAGCGGCATGGTTCTATTTTGTTTCTAGTTAGGGGCCGACGTAACAAGCGGATATTCCGCGTTAACTTTCGCAAGTATCTGATCCCTTGAGAGACCCTGACGCTCCAGAGCACGTTCGCGCCACGCCCTAATACACATTAAACACTGAAACGACCATTTTAAATTATTAAATTCGTCAGGAAGAATAACCCATCTTCCTCGTTCTTCACACTCGTCGAGCTCACATTCACTGCAAATCGGCATGATCTATCGAAAAGGCGTTTAGACTGCGTCTAGTGTGTTTGGCGGAGCGGCCGCTTACGCGTTCACGCCACTTCCTAAAGGATCCCGGCTTGAGAGAGCGCCTCATTAATTTTATAACACCCTTTTCCGGTAAACCAGTCTGGTCTTCTATCATTTCAAATGAAGCTTTATCATCCCAAGCTAACGCTATAATTTCCGAGTCTGAACGCATCAAATCTTCCTACAATATTCTATGATTAAAATACGAAGGTAAGTAGCTTGTAGATTTGTTTCGTAGATGTTTTTTTACATAATCGTGAATGTTCCCCTCACCCATTTGCTCTCGCTAGAAAAGATTTCAGCAACTGTCTAATAACTTACTCCCCTGCATGATCTAATACAACCGTTTACGCGTAGTTTGAGTATTGTCTTTCGACGTTCTAACAAGAGGATTAACAAGGTGTACAGTAACTTTGAGAAACTTGGCAATAAGTACGGTCTAACACAGCTATCACTAAGTTATGATTCGTCGAAGAGCATACAGGATGTATTTTCTGGCGATATCAAGTTCTCATTTTTTGGTGCTAAGGGTTCTCATAACGTAGGGTTCCAACTTTCTCAAAAGACCCACGTCTCAGGTTTTTACCCTGTATTGGAGGTAAATTGGGCAGACATGGAACAAAACGAAAGAACTATTTTTGGAAATGTCTTCTCCGATAACCCGACGGCACACGCATGGATAGTCGACAGCCTTTTAGAGGTATTTGCTATAGCTGTGCAGCAAACCTATCTTGAAATATTAGCTTTGGGGACGCCGACGGAAAACAGCGAGTGCGGCACAGGCCTTACCGTCCCTGAACTATCCGTTTCCCGAAATTTAGTTAATAAAGTCGACCATGCTGAGATGCACTAATTGAGTGAGCTCAAGGACTTTAGACTAACATTTCCAGCAAATGTTAGTCAGCGCAACGACGATTGGTGCAGTGGTGAGCAACAAAAGGGCAACAGTTTGCACTAACTTTGTATAAAACTTCATCAACTACCTTGTTTCAAGAGAACTCGAACTTTGCATTATGAGTCATAACGCAGAGTACGACGCGGCTCCACCGCTATCTTCGCACTGCTGGTATTCCAAAAACTCATAACTTATTGCTAGTTCGCAAATTCAAAGGGCTTTAAGGTTTAGCTCGCGCTCTATTATTTTCATATTTGCTGCAGCAGAAATTGAAAATGGATAAATTTTCAATACCGCTGTAAATGCTACTAAAGCTCTTTGAAATTCACCACGGTGCATGAAAATAAGCCCCATTCCAGACAACGCTCCAAAATGACGTGGCTCAAGTGCAAGCGTTGCTTTAATGTCCATTAGTGACTTATCGTATTTTTTCATTAAAAAATATGTCGTAGCTCGTTTATTATAGGCTTCGGAAAACGCCGGCGCTTCTTTAATAATATTATTAAAAATATAGAGTGCCTTTTTAAAATTATTTTCCTGCAAATACGTTGTGCCGAGCCTCAGTTTCTGCGATAAGCGAGGCATTTTATGCCAATGCCATTTCGCCCAGATAATGCGCTCCACCCTCTGAGCTTCTGTCAAAGACGTTGCCTTTTCGAGTTCAGCGAAAAGCGTGTCCAACGTGACAGTATCATCACCTAACGTTTTTACCAGGTTTTCGCTTTGGTCATCGGCTAGAACAGCTGGCAGAAATAATGGTTCTGTAGTGAGACAGAGTAGCGAGAATATTACAGTTCTTAAATTCATTTGCATTGGTTCTATGTTTAACAACAAAAGCATAAATTTGTCTTACTGCCTGCAGAGGTTAACTATATCCCGATATAGGCTTGAATCACGAAATAAAAAACCTAAAAAATTATTATCTGTTGTTAGCAATACTTTTCGCAAACGTTTCCGAGTATTAAATCGCCAATAAACATCATTCTGTTAATATGGAAAAAAAATGAAAAACAAAATTGATCTGAAAAGGAGCGAACATAGATGAAGACCATTGCTCATCGCGAACAAGCCAGCAGTACCATTCAAGTTGACAACGAAAGAGTACGCGTTACAGAGTACACCTTCGAAAGTGGGGCTGAGACTACCTTTCATCGTCACGAATGGGATTACGTTGTTGTACCACAAACTGACGGTGAGCTCTTATTAGTGGATGGAGATGGTAACGAGACACGGGCTAGCCTCACCAGTGGTGTCTCCTATTATAGAAAAGCCGGCGTCGAACATAATGTTATCAACGCGGGAGACCAGCCATTAACGTTTATTGAAATTGAGATGAAAGCTCATTCTATAGTATAGATTGTTGACATTTTTCCAAGTAACGGCAGCTATAAAAAGGTACGTCAGAAAAAATAGAAGCACGCTTAATTCTCGTTCAGTTTATAATTGACACCCGACATTCGAATATCTCACCAAACTTTTAGATAGCCTCGATAGAAAACAAGTCACAACAGTGATCTGGTGAATAGTGCTGAGCCGTATGTCACCATGAGGGAGATACTCGATGAGTGAAGCAATACAAACGTATATACTACTACTTCTTCTTGGCGGCATGATTTTTTTTCCGGCTGTTGTTGCGCCAGCTATTTTTTCGTCTTTGGATATAAAAACATCTGGAACAGTTCTGAGGCGGTTATTTCCTAACTATTATCTTTTCATTGTTGTTTTGTCCCTCATTGCCAGTTTTCTAGGTAAGTTGATATCGGTGGCCACCGCAGCGTGCATTTTTATCTTTGTTACAACCGTTATTGTTCGACAAATACTTTTGCCTAAGATTAATCAATGGCGGGATGAAGAATTAGCGGGCAATCTGCATTCCGCAAAGAAATTTAGCCTTTCCCACAGGCTCACCGTGGTATTAAATCTATTACAAATGGCTCTGATCGTTTATGCGATAGGATCCGATCTCCTACTTATTTAACTCGCGGACTGTACCGTGGATAAAAATGACGACAGCCACTTGCTTTACAATATAAAAGAGAACTTCGTTTGTAATCAGTGTTATGAGGAATATTGTGCTGGATTGACAGATAGCAAGTCTCTTCAACAACATACAATGTTTGATGTCGGTTTAACAGACATCGGTCTGCAAGTGTGGTGCCGTCGCCACGATGTCAACGTAGTTCACGTCGACTTTGGTGGGAAACAACTAAAAGCTGATTTTCGCAGCTTAAACAAACTACAAAACGCTTGATACCGTCTTCTAAAAATCTATGGAAGTGTCAAACAGAACTCAACCGTCTACCTCAGCTCTACAATGAGGTAGGCGTTTAAACCGCCATTCAGCAAATGCTGCGTATAATTTTCTTAATATCTGGTGTACAAGCGGCAGTGACGCCACGGCTGCCAAATACCTCCACCGATCTAAATGACGCCAGATGACGAAGAATGCATCTACACCTCGGTGGACAACCCCTGAGTGATCAACAACGTGAAGTAACTTGAGCGCCTCTGCGGTCTCTATTCTATACCGTTGCAAACGTTCTTTTTCAGCGCTTATCGGGATCCATTCAAATTCATTTGATGCTATTTTTTTATAGTGGGCTATCTCTTTAGAACATAGACCGCATTTATCGTCGAAAAAGACCGTGATCATCTGCCTAAAGTCGCGGCTAGCGGTTCTTTGTTTGTTGATGTAATGGTGGAAAGAAAGTCAGCATCTGCCTTTCTGGTAAACGCAATAGTCACACGTCCGACGTCTAAACCAAGCTTGCTAACGGTCGCTTTGTTGATCAAAACACCGTTTGGCTGAAGAAACATCCAGTCGTCAAAGTGTACTTTCACTCTACTTCCGCCAACCTTCAATCTCATATCATACTTCCAATTGAGTGTGTTCCCCGAAACTATTCCCTTGGCTGCCCCAATAACATCGTCAGCAGTTCCAATGTAGGAGCCTGGCGCAATCTTCTCGATCGACCAAACACGCGTTTCGGACTCCCCATCACTAAAAGTAAACTCTTCAGTTAGAGTGAGCATTTTACCGTCCCAAGTACCGTCAAGGTCAACAGTAAACTGGCGTCTTACATTTCCAAAGCGATCTTCAAATATCCCAGAAGCGAAAGTCCTACCAAGAAAGTACTGTTCCAGGACTAAATCAGGTTTTTTTTGAGACACATCAGAAATCGTCATTGTTGAGCAACCTGCTAAAATTAAAATGCCAAAAATTGTAAAAACACTTTTCACGAAATAACTATTTGTAAGTTGAATATTGAACTATTTACGTGTTTCAGTGGACTACAGATCACTCAGCCTTAAAATATTTTGCCCCGGTACGTGGCACTTTTTGTTAGGTGGTTATCGCGATTTTGTTGCCGATTTTAGGAACTATTCAATAATATGTTGCGTACGTGGCTGCGGATACCAATCCTCGTCGGCGATCTCCTCATCCGAAGAATCAGCTTTGAAGTGAATGACACTTTTTCTGCCGCGGCTTTCAATGGTAAACCAATGTTGCGCAGGGACGCGTTTATACTCGCCTGGACGAGATAAAATACTGGCAGTGGCATCATGACCGTTTGGTGAGATAGTGATTACGACAGAGTCGCCTTCGTCCAGCGTAACATCGATATCAACGCTTCGCCGACGCCAACTAATATAGTTATCAAAGTCGAGTTTTTCCTTCATAAACAGATCTCCGAACGGTAAAGTAATCCGTTTCTACTCTTCTTCAAGAATCAAAATTCGGATTTGTAATCCAATTACTTCGGTTAGCCGTATTCTCTTTGAATCAAACTAATGTGAGTATCGTCAATGACAAGTTTTACATCTTGGAAAAAATGCTTATTCGCCCTTTCAATAATCGTGTCCTCTACAGCTCTTCCTGCATCAGCCTATCACTCAAGTGGTAAGGATTTAGGCGTGGGCGCGGTACAATGCTCATACATACTAGCTTACCAAGAAAACCCTGCAGCCCAAAAAGACATACGAATCTGGGTTCAAAGGTTTGTTGATCGAGTGAATGAGGAGATGGCCTCAAAAAAAGCTCCTAAAGAAAAGCCAAAGGTGGCACTTAGCCCGGAATTGCAATGGTTTGCGACACTTCTATACTGCGGCTTAGATCCTAACCAGCCACTTGTTAAAGCAACAATGCGTATGATAGACGCCGAATGGGACAAAATGCAGGAGCAGAAAAATCGACCATCATAAAGTTGCTTCCCAGTTGTCGCCTAATATTCTTTATACATAACGTCTCCGCTGTGGGATAATAGTTTAACGTGTTTTCAATCTTGTACTTGGAGCGGTTATATTGGTTTGCAATTAAGGTGCTCCTGTTTACAGTTATTTACATTTCTCCATTAGGAAATAGCTCCGGGGTATTCGCGTCGGAGACTAGCATAGCACGGATAGGGCCTGCTCTTGAGCATCCGTGGGGCCTAACTTTACTAGACAACCAGCGCGTCTTAGTTACAACCCGACCTGGATCTCTTTATCTCATTAATACGTCTACTCAAATCAGTAAAAAAATTTCTAACACACCAAACGTCGTAGAATACCGGCAGGGTGGCTTACTGGATGTAACGTCCCAAAGAATCGGGGACGAAATCGTAGTATTCCTTTGCTACTCCAAACGCGTTTCCTCATCCGAAAGCAGCACAGCCGTTTATCGAGCAACATTGGATGATGATACATTAGTGAACGGTTCAGATATATTTGTATCAAACAAGCCATCCAAGGGCGGCGTCCATTTTGGTTGTCGGTTAGCTATAAAAGATAACACCCTTTATGCTTCAGTAGGAGATAGAGGTGAGAGAGACAACGCACAGAACCCTAGAAACCACTCAGGAACGATAATCCATCTAAGTTTATCCCCAGCCAAAACACCGCGTTCTCCAAATAAAAACTGGGCAAAAGAGATCTACTCAATAGGTCATCGAAACCCACAAGGCCTGGTATTTAACGATCGAACCGGAGAGCTTTGGTCGCACGAACACGGCCCACGCGGCGGTGATGAAATAAATATCATTTCTTATGGAAACAATTACGGTTGGCCTAAAGTGTCGTATGGTAAAGAATATATCGGCGGCAACATTGGGCTTAACTATTCCCCAAAAGGTTTTACCGACCCTGTTTGGAAATGGACACCAAGCATAGCACCCTCTGGAATGGCTTTTTATTATGGAAACATGTTCCCAGAGCTACGCGGAAAACTTTTAATTGGAAGTCTCAAGTTTATGCGCTTGTTCGTCGTGAGCATGGGAAAAAACGGTTCCCCCACATCCGAAACAAGCATCTTGAAGAACGTAGTTGGAAGGGTACGAGATGTTGAAGTTTTAACGGACGGTAGCATTCTCATTTTAAATGACGAACAAGACGGTGGTTTGTTTCGAATATCGAGAGTAAAGTAAATTGATCGACAGAGTGTCTGCTGCTCTATCTGATCCCGGGCTGGGTGCACGTAAAAGTTTTTAAACGGACGTCTTTTGAAAATGAAACAGCTAATGCGAAATATCTTTTAAGGATGAAAAAAAAAATATTCGTGCCAATAATTTTACTGGTCGTCGTTTTAGTTTTTGGCGCTGCTATGATCGGACCAATCATGAGTAACGTTGAAGTACCCGCCTACAAAATATTAAAGAAAGAACAAAATATAGAAATTAGGCGATATCCTCCATTGATCATCGCGGAGGTAAAGACCGCTGGCTCCCGTCAGGCTTCGATCAGTGATGGATTTAGAATATTAGCAGATTTCATTTTTGGTAATAACGAAGGAGAAAAACAACTTTCAATGAATGGTCCAATAACGCAGCAGGAGGGAATTAAGATTGCGATGACTGCGCCAGTTCAGCAGGAAAAAGCGGATGCAGAATGGGCTATAAGCTTTATAATGCCGTCGAAGTTTTCGATAGATACTATTCCAAATCCAATAAATGATAGAATAAAAATAATCCAGATACCTTCTAAACGCTACGCGGTGATCACTTTCTCCGGAAGGAATACGGAGGAAAACCTAACTACTCACGCGAACGAGTTAGAAAAATATATAAATGGTTCCAGCTATTCCAAAGCTGGCAATGCGAAATATGCCTTCTATAATCCGCCTTGGACCCTTCCCTTCTTGCGCCGTAATGAGGTTCAGTTCGAGCTAACTCAATAGAAAAATTACATCCGATCTAGTTCCGCTTGCAACATCGATTTCCTTCTAGAACTCGACAGCTTCCGAGTCTAGTTGAAGAGAAATGTTATTCGCAACCAAATCAATATGCCTATTGCTGATAATTTGCCCACCATACTTTTTTACCGCACCCCATCCAATTGAATGATTATCGCCAAGAGCTATGTGGGCCGTCCCTTTTCTAAACTTATTCTCAACATGTCCGATTTCTCTCGCCATTGGATTTGTGCCAATACCGAGTTCAGCTAACCTGGGCACATTCTTGTCTCCTGCCTTTATGATTTCTTCGAGTTTTTGACTATCTCTCCCCGCATTAATATCAACTAAATTCCCTTTGGCAAAATGCATTTCTATAGGTTCATTTATTAGCCCAATTTGCGGACCTGAACCATCGATATAAACTACTTGACCAAACGAGTCGGCCACAAAGATTCCATCAGCCGTGTCTTCCTCTGGCACCAACATAGCTTCACCACTGGGAAAAGATCCAAATCCCATTTCCCTATCGGCAAACCCAGTCAAGGATATGCATGGTCGGCAGATATTCATGCATAGATCAGTCCCATTATTGGAAGTAACACGTATTTTTTTCGCATCTGAAATCCGCCTTGCAAGTTTTCTTGTATCCGCGTCTAAGGCTACAGGGTCTGCAAGCGAAGCGCCCCTGACAAAATCCTCTAACGGCGCATTGTTAATGAGGACCTGTCGTTTTCCCGATTTATAAACAACGTCGCTTAAGTCATCATAAGCTCTTGGGAAATTGATTGTCGTTGCAACAATGGTGAGATCTGAATGCTCTACGGCTGCCAACACGGGAGCAGGATGACGGAAGTTTTTTAGTGTTTCCGGGCAAGCAATCACGATAGTGGAAACAGTTTTGGGGTTATTTCCAGATACGGCTGCCGTTAACGAATCAATCAACCTCGCGTCTTGATCTGAGCTTGTTACGATAAGGACATCATCGCTAGAATTGACGTTATTCTTGGCTAGGTTTGCTGCCGCTCGATGCAGTTCATGATGTGGGAATATCGTCATTATTTGGTTTCCTCTGAACAGTCTCCGGTAATACCGTTTTTGCGAACTCTGATTTAAAAAGCGGGGGTGACATGTCTATCACTATAATAATTGAAGCCAATGTAAAAGATTTTGAGAAACGACTTCCGTTATTTAATGAACTTGAAGACCAAAGACAAGAAGTGGGTATCAACTTCTTGGCTTTTAAAAACACCAGTGAGCCGCACAAAAGCTGTGTGATATGAACCGAACCATCAAAACAAGTTTAATTTGATTTTTTTAATTTTCCGACCCGTTCAGCTATTCAGGGGTCTATAATGGTTAAGCAACCTATAATAACTTTTTGGAAGGCGTTTAAATTGCCTTCGGTATAAATCTTAGCATGGCTAAACTAAAATTTGGCTACTAATAATTAATCTAAGAAGACATTTCCAGGACAACGATGCAATACTGCATGCTCCACGCACATGCCTCTAAGTTTAAAGTTTTCTTCAGAAAGTGGCATCGTTCTCAACGATAAGAAGGCTTTATGTGACGGATACCAAATTGCTATGATCTCATGCAGCTTTTCTCCGCCCAACGGCTGACCATACGACGGCATTTGCCATAGAATTTTACCGCCAAGGCTCTCTAACAACTTCGACAGAACACCCATGTAAGATTTATAAAGTTTGCCACCGGGGAAACTCACAGATTCAAAATACCGGTTAAGATTAAGCATCAAAACTGGCCGGTCCATGTCACTTTCGGCGATAGATCTAATTATAGAAACATCCTCCTCATTTGGCTCAAATTGATCTGTCATAAACACTAACTTTCTTTACCAGCACCTGGCTCAATTAGCGCATTACGGCTACCATCCAAGTGACAACTCTCCGTACCTCTTGCCGCATAGTTAAACCAAGTTTCCATTTTTCGCGGCGCTTCAATATTACCTACAAAATGCGCTTTCGATCTCTTAAATACTTCTCCTGAAAGTTTAAACCAAAAAGTAGGAGGATCAAATGTTCCCCCAGCAACCCCAACGTCACCGGGCCATGCCTCTAAATACATAAATAATGTAGTACCACAGGTGCCGCAAAATTCATTTTTCCATGTTCTACCCATCTCAGTTCTGAAATGGTATTCGGATAATCCCCCTGAGCGTAGTTGCAATTGCTCCAGCGCGAAATAGACCAGAGTCCCGAATGCACTTCCCGCTCTTAATTGACAATATCTTCAGTGGCATACTCCAGCCCTAACAGGCTGCCCATACACCGTATATCGTATTTTCCCGCAAAGGCAGCCCCCATCATGATTAGCCGGCGCCGTATACCCCGTTATAGGACACTAGCGAAAGTCAGCAACGCTTTCCATTTCTTCACAGACTGTATCAAAAAAGTTATTCATATCGCCAAGCTGCTCGATTATAGCTTCCCCACTTTCCGCTTTCCACCAGCAGAACATTCTCATGGAACTCACGCCATTGGCCCAATTCATTTGGCACTGCGCTTTGTCACCATTAACAGCTGCGCTGATATCCTCTTCCGACATTTGGGAAAAAGTCTGAAAATACTGTTCTCGAAGTTCCGCAGATTTAAATTCGTGTGTCGCAATGAAATTTTTCATAACTAATTTTCCTAGAATTATTATTAATTATTACGTTATAATAGTGAAATTATAGTAATATTAAAAAGTTACCCTTTTGTTACAATCCTATTTCAAAAAGTATTTACATCTCGCCATATAGCTTGAATTAGCGTTGAACTCTCTCAACTTGCAACTACTTCGCTAAGGTTTTACGACTTGGATAACTGACCTTGGACAAACACAGATGACGCACCTTACGGCAACTGATGAACCTAAAGGGCCTTACCGGTGGGTTGTTTTATTTGGTGTATGGTTAATCTATTTTAGTTTTGGCCTAACCGTTGCGGCTCTAGGCCCATTGGTCACGCCGATAACAGACGACCTAAAGATGACTTTTGGTGAGATGGGCACAGTATTAGGAGCTTGGCCCTTAATATATATTCTTGCGGCCCTTCCCTGCGGTTTCTTAATAGACCGTATCGGACCTCGACACGGTCTGTTGATCGCCGCAGTAATAATGGGCCTATCAGGTTTATTGCGAGGCGCAGCCGACACCCATTTAACACTTTTCCTTGCGGTTGCTATTTTTGGTCTCGGCGGACCTTTAATTTCCATTGGCGCTCCAAAAGTTATCGCACTGTTATTCCAGGGAAAAAATCGAGGCCTTGCGATGGGAATTTATATTACAGGTCCTGGTCTCGGTGGCGTAATAGCAGCCTCAACCACTAATAGCGTATTATTACCATTTTTTGATGAAAACTGGCGGCTGGTTGTGGGTGCCTACGGTTTCTTTACTCTTTTTTCCGGTTTGATGTGGTTATTATTATCACAAAATGAAGCGGGCAAAATTATCAAAAGTGCTGTCTCTGAAACAACCAAAGAGTCTATCCCAAAAACGTTTAAGCGTCTGGCCACCATTCCAACTGTACAGCTAGTATTAGCTTTAAGTATTGGTATATTTTTCATAAACCATGGCTTAAATAATTGGCTTCCAGAAATAATTAGAGCACACGGATTATCTGCTGCTTCAGCAGGCTACTGGGCGTCAATTCCAACTGCAGTTAGCGTTCTCAGTGCTCTTTTAATACCAAGATACGCAACACCAGAGAAAAGGATTTTAATTTTAGGGCTGCTCATATTTTCCAGTTTTATAGCAACGTTGCTTCTACAAATCGCGCCTGGACCGATTATGCTGACTGGCTTGGTGCTTCAAGGATTAGCCCGTGGCGCCATGATGACAGTTGCACTTTTATTATTGGTGGAAATTCCAAATGTTGGAGCCAAGAGAGCTGGAACAGCCGGGGGACTTTTTTTTACGGCCGCAGAAATTGGAGGTGTATCAGGACCAGTAGCAATAGGATTAGTTCATGACGCAACGGACGGTTTCTCATACGCGCTTGTTTTATTAACTGCCATTACGCTCGCTTTGCTTGCACTGTTATACCCATTAAAAAAAGCTCTATCGAAAGAAATTTTAGACACTTAAAAAATCACATCAAAATATCTTAGGAAAAAACGCAATGATAACAAAAGGTATAAAGGAACTTTGTGAAGCGGCAGAGAATGAAATAGAAACGCTTACCGTTGAAGATGTTTTAAACGTTCATAAAAATGAGGGAATAGTTTTGGTCGACATAAGGGACATAAGAGAACTATGGCGCGATGGGGCTATACCAGGTTCAATTCACGCGCCAAGAGGGATGTTAGAATTTTGGGTAGACCCAGATAGTCCATACTATAGACAAGACTTTGGATCAGGAAAAAAGTATGTATTCTTCTGCGCTGGCGGTATGCGGTCCGCATTAGCGGCACAAACTGTGCAGAATATGGGATTGAAACCCGTTGCTCACATGGCAGGCGGTTTTAGTGCCTGGGTGAAGGCAGACGGACCGACCGAGGAAAAACCTTTTAAAAACCCAAAAAAATAACCAAATGAAATTATTTTTTCACTATTCTCTAAATAGTAAACGGCACTTCGTAGTTGCATTTTTGCTTTCGATGATTACTGGGAGCTCGGCGTCATATTGCGAAACTATCCCTTCAATCAAAAAAGGTGTGGGGGCGACACTTTGCTTTGATGTTATCTCGTGGCAACACCATGAGACAGCTAAGAAAGACATCACAAATTGGGTTATCAGTTTCATTGACGAGGTCAACAAAACGACAGCAGCAAATAACCATTTCGAAAAAGTCCCAATCATCAACTTGAATAAGAATTTAGTTTGGTTCGGAACCTTGGCTTATTGCTCTTTGGATACAAAGCTAACCCTTGCTGAAGCTACTATGAAGCTGATTACCAGCGAATGGGAAAAATTAGAAAAAAGATAAAGGTGTTTTGCGTATCGTCCGAAAAATTTTTTTAATCAATAGTGGGGGCCAAGCTCCTCTTACCTAATTATTTAACTGGTAATGGAAATTCCAATGAAAGAAACATTTAAAGAAGGCAATAAAACAACCCGCAGATTTAAAATTGACGCTAGCAAAACAATTTCAGTTGCTGGAGGGAATTTTGATGTCTATGCAACGCCAGAGATGATTCGAGATATCGAGCGGACATGCAAAGACTATATACTTGAGCATGCGGACGCGAATGAAGACTCTGTCGGAACCCAAGTAAACATTTCGCATGTCGGCGCAACACTTTTGGGCATGTCTGTTGAAATTTCAATATTACTAAAAAGCCTTGACCGTCGGCGTGTGGTTTTTGAGATTACAGTAAACGATGACTTTGACTTAGTTGGGCATGGTACACACGAGCGATTTATTACTGATAGTGGTAAGTCAACGGAAAGACTATCACAAAAGGCTCAAAAAGCTGGGCTTTTGAAATAAAGCAGCATACATGTTGTTCTCCCCGACTTATCTGTTTGCTGAAATAAGGTATATCTGACTTAGCAAATATTTTGCAAAAGCTTGTATTTCAAAGGTGATCGGATAATTCCTGTCGATTTTCTAACCTACTGGCTGCTTTTGAGGCCATTTTCCCAATTCTATCGGAGGTAAACCCAAGCCGTTGTAGCGCCGGGAAAGTATCAGCGACCTCTGAATACTGATAAATTAATCCGTTTTTAATTTTCACATTTGCTATCCCCTCAAATGCCACCCGTCTCCCGGCCGCAGATTCCAACTTTGACTCAAAACTAAAGATATATCGGCAATATCCAATAGACCCTGTTGATACTGGATCATGGAGATCCCATCTGAACTCACGCGCGTCCCGATAAAAATAATTTTCTATAAGATCAATAATACTTTTTCTGCCAACGAACTGGCCATAAAAAACGTCGTGATATTCGCCATCCTCGCAAAAACACGCTGCTACATCTATTGGTCTTTCCTGGCATATCGCCTGGGTCATTTTAGTAAGAAGATTGGGAAATTCCATACCGTCAATCCCTCCTGCAAAGACAAATATCCAAACTACCGTTTAATATAAAGGATGGGTCTATACACCCTTAACGAAACATATCCTTAAGACGGATAGGGTCGCGTAAAGACAAGTTTTGAGTTGTCCGAATCTTCCGAACTAAATATATACCCACCATAGTCAAAATCAGTCAGCTCAGCTGGTTCTGTTAAACGCTTCTTGATTGCAAATCTTGCCAACATCCCCCTAGCCTTCTTAGCAAAAAAACTCACAATTTTTACTTTACCATCTTTACGTTCTAAAAACGTCGGAGTGACAACCTTCAATTCTAGTGCATTAAGGTCAACGGCATTAAAATATTCCTGTGACGCGCAATTAACTAATGCGCTACTTTTCGTTTCCTTTGCTTGCTCGTTCAGCTTTTTTGCGAGCGAATTTCCCCAATATTTATAGAGCGAACTAACCTGCCCCACTGCAAGTTTACTTCCCATCTCTAATCTATAAGGTTCTATTGCATCCAGAGGTCTCAAAAGTCCATATAGGCCAGAGAGAATTCTTAGTCTGCTCTGTGCAAATTCCAGATCTGAATTATCTAGCGATGTCGCGTCCAACCCCTGATACGTATCTCCGTCGAAAGCGAAAACGGCAGATTTTTTTTCCTGTGTACCGAACGCAGCAAAGCGATCAAAATTTAGCTTTGCTAGTTTATCACTCAGGCCCATTGTGTTTTTAAGTTCATCCACACTAAATTTCTGCATGTTGGAAACAAGCTCGTCGACCTTTTTTGAAAAAAGAGGTCGGCTCGACGCTACGCTGGGTGTCGACTGCATGTTGAGTTTTTTAGCGGGGGATACAACAACCAACATTTTTTTCTCCTACTGTGCTCTTTCGCTCAAAGATTAAAACAAAAAGCCTTCTATAAGCATTATACTACTCGAAGTTATAAATATGTAAAAGGCCGCCTTATCAACACTATTTTTTGACACTGCGTTCTTGCAACCAGCGCCTCAAAAGCGCTATCGCATCTCCTGGATATTTATCAATGACTTTCTCCAGCCTTTTACGCGCTTTTGGTGACTGCCGGATCATAATTTTAGCATTTTTGGCTTGCTTCATCGGTACAGTGACAGCCCCTCAAAAACATGATTTGGGATAATCGCAAGAGTACTTTTCAAGTCAAACTATTATACGGTCTTACATTACAGCTTAAAACTATCCGAATATGTTTTTAGAAAAGTTTATAAATAGTGTTTTCGTTTAATGAGTTGTGAAGTTTTAAAATGAGAAATACCAGAAGCTGTTTTTGTAAAAAAAAATTCGATACACAGATACAATTGACGCAGAAACTGTTAAAATTTCCGGTTACACAGACTGTCAAATTAACTCGGGGGCCGCCTACGGCGTGGTGGTAGGTGTAACTAACTAAGAAATTATTCTGGAGGCTGGCCAACTTACCTACTTTGAAAAGATTGGTAATAGTGGGGCTAGGAGAACTCTAGCATTTTGCTCCACCTGCGGACCTAGAGTACACGGAAAGCGGCTGATGGGAAGCCAGGACGTTTTGGCATAAGAGTTGAAACCGTAGATCAGCGAGGAAGCTTAATACCTAAACAACAGGCCTGGTTTTATGCGGCGCTAGATTGGATAGTCGATATAATAAATTACAAAAAGATCTAGTCAAATCTTTTGAGAAAACTCCACCACATCACGTGACCTAGTCACCTTGCCTTCCCAATGTCGATCAAATTCTTTTATAAACTCCTTTATGGTGTCAGAAGAAGCTATATTATTAGCGGTATTCGCATCGGGAAATTCGTAAAATGCTATGTGGACGTTGTCCTCCACCTCGCTCCAGCCCCGCTTAGCACTTAATGCTTTGAATGCTTTCACTGCATCGGGTAAATGCTCATTTTGATACCAACTGTCGAAACCTTCTCTTACCGATGGATCAACCTCTGCTCTGACAATTAAATACGCACTCATAATTACTTCCTCACTACATGTTCAAGTCGAACTTTTATAAATCGGTTTGTCTTTTCAGGCAATAATGCAAACTTTTCAGAGTTTTTTGAAATCTTAGTAGTCAGAGTTTTTATATCGCGTTGATTTAGATCCAGTATTTTTCAAGTGCTAAAGCTATGTATTTTTTGCATCTCAGGGTTGCTTTAACAGCTCTGGCCATGCAGCACCCCCAACATTATGTATGTGATTTAACAACAAAATATATAAGGACAAAAATGTACGAATATCAAAAAGATCCATTATATCAGCCTCATGTACTCTCAATCGAAGAAATCGAGGAAGCGCACCGGCGTGCCAAAAAACTTCAATCTACGGCATTCGTAAAAGCTATTCAAAACCTCTTTGAAAGTAGAACTAAGCCATCAGTAAGAGCAGCTAGAAATATCCAAGTGCCATTACCATCAAGCAAAGGGTTTGCATAATCACAGGTATTTAACAAAATGGGGTGATCTAATGTTGAACCCAGACAGTTAACCTGTCCCTGAACTAAACAGAATGCCCCAACTTTTGTTTTTCTCAGTAATTACATACAGAGATTAATATATGTCTATAATGCTTCCGTCTCTTCTTAAAAGTTTAAATGTGATGCCGGTATGACATTTCTTTTTTGAGATGGTCTCAATGTCACCACCAATCAGTTCAGTAAAGTGCCAACTATCTTCTTCTAAGCGACTTTGAAAATCATCCCGACACTTTCTCGCCGCCTCTCGGTATCTTGGCTCTACAACAAGCGCTACCCGTGTGTGAGGAAAATGAAGATAGCTTTCCAAGGAGGCTACACTCCGATTATTTAAGGTAGCGATATAGCCTTTTACTGTATTATTAGCCTTTTCTTCTAACTCTCTGATATAATTTATGTTTGCTTCTCAACAATAAGGGTGATCACTCTTGTTTATTTTTCCTCTTAATTAAATTTAAGATGCTCCACGAAAGAAAAAACATAACAATCGACACCGTGAGCAGAATAGGTGGCCACACGATCCAATCATCAACTTTGTATTCCGCTATCAACACCCAGATCATCATGAGGCCCGTTGCACCAGACCCAAAAAGAAGAAAACTCAATAGTGCTTCAAGTATTTTTTTATTCACATTATTCCCAATAGTGCCAGATTTCTGTTGGTGTTTCGAAGCCATAAGTTAAGTTATCTTGTAAACTCTCTTTCTAAAACGAACATCGCGCACGTTTTATTTGTACAAACACACCGCTTCAATTGACGAAACGGGTACCAAAGTTAAAGATTTTAACTGAATGAACCAGCAACGATTATGAACCTTTCCATTTGTTGTATCTTTAAGCGTTATTCAGGTGGAAGGATCTCTTGAACACAGATTTCATCTATTAAGCTTTCTTTGTTGAGATCCAAAAGGTGAGCTTTCTTCTCATCATTTGTCAGTTTAGACCCAATACCGTTTGTCATAATCAAAACGAGTGATTTATCACTTTTATCTAGCCAATATGATCTTCTGATAAGTTTATCTTCCTCATCTCTAACGAAAGGACTGTCCAATTCCGTTTCGAGATCAGGCTTATAAAAAGCCGACATACTACACCCTCACCTTGTTTAAAAATGCCTTCAACCCTCATATTATCAAACAATCCCATGAGAATAAAAGGGTATTTATTACAGGCAACAAATAGACAAAAATAATAAAACATGGCGATAGCACAGCCTGCGTTTTAAGCGCAGCTAATAAATTAGGTTTAAGTGTCGAAATCGTAGAAATGCCATTATCAACCCGAACAGCAGATGACGCTGCCCAAGCATGTAGCGCCATTGCAACTCAAATCATCGCGTCAATAACTATTGTTAAAACCGATACAAATGCTCTTATCCTTCTTTTAGTGTCTGACTCGATTAAAATTGATCTAATAGCAACCTCTATCGTTTTAAACGCAAATCTAACTATGGCAAAACCCACGTTGAAAACCGTAATGGTTTTGCAAGTGGTGGGGCTTCACCTCTAGGACATCAAGCTTAAAACATATTTTGACTCAACTTTGTCACAGTATAACGGGGTCTGGGCTGCTACTGCGCACCCAAATATGATTTTTAGATGCAACTTTAATGATTTATCCAGTGTATCTTAGCTAAATGTCCTCCAATTTCTTGTTTTGTAGAAAGAAAGTAGAAGGCGCTTTAAAAGCTTCAGTTCCTGTTTTAAAGTAAATTCACCCTCAACTATAAATTTTAATTGGAATAGCCATGGATCCAAAGCCTGATATTGTGATTAGAAATGGACAGATTGTTGACGGATCTGGCGGTAAAACCTTCGTGTCAGACCTAGCGGTAACTGATGGTTTAATCACCCAAATTGGCGGCTTCATTTCTCAAGGCAAAGAAGAAATAGATGCTTTAGACCGTCTTGTTACTCCTGGCTTTATAGATATACATACCCATTATGACGCCCAAGTCACCTGGGCCAATAGAATTGATCCTTCGTCTTGGAACGGAGTAACGACTGCTATGATCGGAAATTGTGGTGTCGGATTTGCACCATGTAAACCTAACCAGCGAAACCAACTCGTCGAGCTTATGGAAGGCGTTGAAGACATTCCAGAACCTGTCTTAACAGAGGGGCTTCCATGGACATGGGAAACTTTTGATGAATATTTAGACACCATAAACGCAAAAAATTATGATTTAGATATTTTAACGCAGGTGCCACATGCTGCTTTACGTGTCTATGTCATGGGGGATCGAGGGGTTAATCGTGATGCGGCAACTTCAAAAGATCGAGAGGATATGGCTCATCTGGCCGCAAATGCAATCCAATCAGGAGCTTTTGGCTTTTCAACCAGCCGAACGATTAACCACAGAACTGTTGCAGGCGAGTACACGCCAACACTAGGCGCACCGGAAGAAGAGCTTATAGAAATAAGTCGCGCCGTAGGTAAAACCGGGAAAGGTTGGCTGCAGGTAATCTCAGATTTTGACAATCCTCAACAAGAGATGTTGCTACTTAACAACATGGTTGATGCATCAGGCCGTCCAATGACTATAACAATTTTACAACGAAATGATAGACCGGAATTATGGCGTGAAACGATGAAAGATATTTCGCGGGCGCATAAAGATGGAAGAAATATCTTTGGGCAAGTACTTACACGGCCAACAGGCGTGATGCTAAGCTTCGAGCTTTCACTTAATCCATTTATGGCCTGTGAGGCATGGAAAAGTATAGAAAAACTGACCCAAGATCAAAAAATGCGCCATTTGAAATGTCCATCGTTTCGCAAGAGAATGCTTACTGAGCCTCAAGAGGAACATGTAATGCGATCGCGAATATTAAATTGGGCCAGTATTTTCCCGTTAAATGACCCACCTGATTACGAACCGCCACCTGAATATTCCATTGCATCACAGGCATCTGCCAAGGGTGTTTCTCCAGAGGAACTAGCGTATGATTTCCTTTTGAAGGATGAGGGCAAAGGCATCCTCTATCGCCCGTTATCCAACTACTCATACGGTAATCTTGACAGTGTTTCCGATATGCTCGAAAACCCTGGCACCATTATAGGTTTGGGAGACGGAGGAGCTCACGTTGGGATATTAAGTGATGCAAGCGCCATAACATATATGCTTACTCATTGGACGCGAGATCGAACGCGAGGCCGAAAATTTAGTGTGCCATGGGCAATAAAACGGTTGACGTCTGATAATGCCAATGCGCTGGGCCTAACCGATAGAGGTCTCCTTAAGGTTGGAAAAAAAGCCGATATTAATATCATAAATTATGAACAGTTGCGCATTAACTATCCTGAAGTTCGTTATGACTTACCTGCTGGCGGCCGTAGAATGGTACAGACAATCGATGGATACGATGCAACTATCTTATCTGGTAAGATTGTTAGGCACATGGGACAATCAACATTAAATTTACCTGGTCGTCTCGTCAAAAGCTCCTAACAAGAGGCAATATTTAAAAATTTATAAAGTTGATGACTCATTTTAACCAAATTGATGAAACTCAATATGTAGATTAAACATCTATTACAGTTAGCTCGCAAACCTCCTTACCAAATATCTTAATTTCTTCATGACAATGCGCTCTATCTTAATGTCAAAGCTGGACAACCACTTGAGAGAAATTCATAATCGACGTTGATATAACTGGGCTACTAACATCGCCTAACACGTTTGGTTATTAAAAAAAGGATCGGAAAGATGTCTGATTTTCCCAGCACGGTAGAAATTCACGAAGAAGGCCCACGAGAGGGGTTTCAAATAGAACCCGGTCCAATTTCAACAGTGGACAAGGTCAAGTTAATAGACGCACTTTCCAAAACAGGTCTCAAACATATACAGGCATGTTCTTTCGTAAACCCTAGGTTGGTCCCTGGTTGGGCAGACGCTGAAAAGGTTGTAGAAAGCTTCAATGCACATGAAGGTGTGGAGTACACCGGCCTTTATTTTAATGGGAATGGGCTTGATCGGGCATTGGCATTTAAGGACAAACTTACAATCTCTGGCTCGATTTCTCTCACGGCATCTGAAGGTTTCACCAAAAAGAACCTGAACCGAAGTCACGCCGAAAACATGGCGGCAATGGAAAGGCATGTCATCTCTCATCTTGAACTTGGCATTCCTGTTAATCGAATTGGTGTGATGGCCGCATTCGGATGTAACTACCAAGGTGACATAAGCCCCGAGACAGTTATTAAAACACTCGAAGACGGCATGCAAATTGCAGCCCAAACGGGTGCTGAAATAACACTTTTTTCGTTAGCTGATACCATGGGTTGGGCGGCGCCGCACCGGATAGAAAGAGTTGTTGGTGAAGTAAGAAATGTTTGGCCTGATATGAATATTTCTCTTCATCTTCACGACACGAGAGGGCTTGCTATAGCAAATGCTTACTCCGCTTTGAAGATGGGCATAAGACAGTTTGACTCGACGGTTGGTGGTCTTGGCGGCTGTCCATTTGCCGGCCAACCAAAAGCTGCTGGAAACATTTGTACAGAAGAGCTCGTATTACTGTGCGAAGAATTAGGAATTGCAACCGGCGTGGATTTAGACCAATTAATTGACGTCGGCAGATTGGCCGAAGATATTGTTGGTCATCAATTACCTGGAGAACTTATCCATGCAGGGAGCCTCGATGCCTTTCGGCGCGAACGCCTTCAATAATGACACTAAAGCACCTAAATGGCATAAAGGTTCTGGAATTCACTCAAACCGTTATGGGTCCAACCGCAGGCTTAATCTTAGCAGAATTAGGAGCAGATGTTATCAAGGTTGAACCAGCTCCCAATGGCGATAAAACCCGCCGTTTAGGAGGCTTTGGCGCTGGTTTTTTTTCTGGATTAAATAGAAATAAGCGCGGATTAGCGGTTGACTTAAAATCCCCGGAGGGACGTAAAATCGTACACAAATTGGTCGCAGATACAGACGTCATTCTTGAAAACTTCGCGCCCGGAACAATGGAAAGACTTGGCTGTGGATTTGAGGAGTTATCGCATATTAATCCGAGGTTAATCTATCTTGCATTAAAAGGCTATTTAGCTGGCCCATATGAAAATAGACCCGCCTTAGACGAAGTGGTGCAATTTCAATCTGGATTGGCTTGGATGACAGGACCACCAGGTCAACCATTGAGAGCTGGTGCTTCTGTGATCGATATTATGGGTGCGATGTTTGGGGTGATCGGCATTCAGGCCGCTATCCAAGAGAGAGAAAACAGTGGCAAGGGTCAAAGAGTGTCAAGCTCGCTCTTTGAGAGCGCTGTTTTCCTAATGGGGACCCACATGGCCGGCATGGCAGCGACTGGTTCTGATGCTCGTCCAATGCCAGCACGAGGACGAGCTTGGGCAATTTATGATGTTTTTCAAACAAAAGACGATGAAGAACTATTTATTGGCGTTACTTCCGATCAACAGTGGGAGAGATTTGTAACAGAGTTCGATCTAACAGATCTACGTAATGATCCTCGTTTATCAACAAACCCAAAAAGAGTAGAAGAGAGAGAGTGGTTGCTTCCCGCCGTACGCAAAAATTTACAAAGACACAATCGCAAAGAAATAGAATTTAAAGCCGAAACTTGCAAAATATCATGGGCTCGAGTGGGACAGCCAGGAGACTTATTTGATGATCCACATCTACTGGCAACAGGTGGACTTCTTGATGTTTTTGTATCTCGTTTTGGTGAAGAAGCAGGGCAAACTGTTGGATTGCCAAACTTGCCACTGGAGTTTGGGAAAGCTCGTAATAGGCCGTCCCTCAAAAGACAACCGCCAACAGTCGGTGAACACAATGAGGAAATTCTTTTAGCTGTTGGCTATAAGCAAGACGATATTGATGAGCTATATTCCAAAAACGTGCTTGCAAACAACACAACTATCAAAAAATAAGCGGCACCTTAATTGGAGTTGCAAAAACATTAACGTAGTCCTGCCTGACAAGTATCAATATGGCTCGGCAATAAAAACAGGGATCTTCCTTGAGGTTTTACTCTGATATTCCTCATACGGTGGGTACGCATCTACACTTGCCTTCCAAAGACGTTCACGCTCAGCGTCACTTTCAACTTCTCTAACACGCATCTTAATGACTTCTTCATGATCACGAATCTCTACGTCGGGATGTGAGCGCAAATTATAAACCCAGACTGGGTTTTTGGGTCGACCACCATATGATCCGATCAAAACATACCCCTCTCCGACCTTTACTTTCATTACCGGTATTTTTCTTATGGCTCCGGTTTTTCCGCCTTTATGCGTTATAATAATACACGGAAGGCCGGTATCTCTGAGTGTCGTTCCTTGTTTGCCCTCACTTCCTTCATAAAGTTCCACCTGTTCCCTAACCCAATCAAGTGTTGGCGGTAAATACTCGGTCATTTAACTTTTCCAAATTTCCAAAGTGTCAAGAAAATCGACAACGACTCAGAAGCAATGCGATCAATTTTTCAATTTTAAATAAGATCAAGACACCCCTGCACGCTCAATCCCAATGCTTATCGTCATCAGCAGAGAAAACTTGCTCATCGTAACCATACTTAGAACTAAAAAATAGAAGAGCCATTAAAAACCCGCCAACCAAAAGACTACCTAGTGCTCCGAGAACAAGAGCTAAACTGCCATGAAAGCCTATCTCGACATTCTCGCCGCTAAGCCAGATCTGGCTGGCGCCCCAAACAGCGGCTGCTAAAATCGCTATCAGAACTCCAAAAATAAAAACCAGCTTTTTCATAGTAGACATCCAGTGCTAATCTAATAGCGTTAAAAGTTGGCTTACAACGTCCTATAAAGATAAACAGACCGATGCTTTTGTCCAGTTAAAGTGGTAGCAACTTTAATTTTTCTTTAAGCAATAAATAATGATTTCCCCATTATGCAAAAAACGCATATCAGCTTTAGAAAAATTGCGCTGATATGGAATGCGTTGATATGTCATACAGCCGTATCAGTTGCTATGGAGGTTGATATGCTTTGCAACACTAGTCCAAATGATAAATTCGAAGTTTCGCATTCGTACAAATCGCGCAGAGATATTTTAAGCGGGGAGAGATTACGATCTATCACCCTTTTTAATAAAGCCACAACAACAATCAAATCCGCAAATGGGGTTATCGTGAAATTAAAGCAATCTGAAGTTCAACAATTTTCCAAGATACCCTATAACACACATCTAATAGCGTCGGTTTTACGTTGATTAGCCCAACCACTATTATTTCGATGGAGAAATAAATATACGATCGAACCCAAAATCGTTTTTCTTTAAAGAATGCAGAGCATTTAAACGTAGGCCGAGTAATTGTTCAGCTAAGTTATCGTTTAGATTTAGAAATCCTGCTTCCAAATCACTTATGATATTTGGTAGAATACGAACGCTATACCACCTTGCTGGTTCATTACTCCTTTTCGCTAGTATTTTGAACCGTTTGCCCACGACAATAGCTTTGAGTGTGTCGCGACCATCCAACCCATCGTTCTGTCGGGTTACCGAGTTTGCGAGATGATAAATATTTCTTTTTTTGGTTAGCGCGGGTTGGTTAAATACCCTATACGGCCGCAAATGCTCAAAAGAAGTCATCTTTTTTCAGAAACACGGCTTGCTATAGCGACGATTCTCTCCATGTGACGTAACACGGGCTTTTCGATTAACTTCCCATCAATAACAACCAATCCTGTTTCAGCTTTTTTAAAAGCTGCAATGATTTTTTTTGCATTAGCTACCGTTTCATCGTCTGGGGTAAAAACTTCGTTAATACTAGTAATTTGTTTTGGATGTATGCAGCCCTTTCCTGAAAATCCCAAATCTCGAACTAATTCGGCTTCTTTTATCATTCCTGAAAGATCTTCTAGATCCAAGTAAGGTACGTCGATAACATCTAAATCAGCACCAGCTGCTGCGTGAGCCACCCGACTTCGGGCGTATAGCAAAGGTTCCCATGAATTTTTGCACCGCAACTCGGCCGCCATATCCACGCCCCCAAAAAATAGAGCATCTACTCGACTACTCGATTTTGCTATATCATAGACAGCCTCTAATCCAGCATTTGTCTCTATAATAACATGGAGCCTAGTGTCATGTCCTCTTTCCGAAAAAAGCTCGTCCACCCACTTCACCTCATCAGGCGTTTTAACCTTTGGCAGCATAATAGCTGGCGGAGGAGACGATGTTTTAAGGATGGCCTGAACATCAGCTAGACCAAATTCATCTCGAACTGAATTTATTCGCACAATCAATTCCGCGCCCTTACCATCGAGAGGTGACGAAAAAAGATCAAGCGTTAGTTTACGGGCTTGATCTTTATCTTTTGGGGCAATTCCATCCTCTAATTCTATGCACACAATATCTGTGCCCGAATTAACCGCCTTGGGAAACATATCTGGACGAAGTCCAGGACAAAAAATAAAACTACGCCTCGAAATAATGTTTTTTATATTCACGTTAAGTCATCCAAAAATTATCACAGGGGGATAAATCCTTCTAAAATACCTGATTGTCTACTTATTTAGAATTCTTAGTGTAAACAAATGGCTAATTATTTCAAAATAAGTTGATACAAAAAACATGTTCTGAGCATATATCCTAGATACTGCGAGTAGAATTTAATACATTAATCTAAATCAACGAAAATCCAGAAGGTTTTAAATGTCTCATAATATCAGCACACAAAACAGCTTTGATACGATCGTAGTTGGATCAGGGATCGCAGGTTTATCCGCCGCCATTACGGCTCAACAAAACGGCGATAAAGTAGCAATCGTAGAAAGAGCTCCACCTGATGAAAGAGGAGGAAATACGCGTTATACCGAGAGCTTCTGGCGCATGAAAAGTGAAAATGAAGTATCGGACGATTTTGAAGATCGTTTTGCGGAAAACTCAGGTGGATGGCCAGACCTTTCGATTTTAGAAGATCTGGTTAGAGACAAAGAAAACCAACCCGCAGTCCTTAGATCGTTGGGAGTGGTTGACCCAAATTTAATCGCAACTATAGCCGAAGAAGCTCCAAAAGCTTTACAATGGCTAAAAACATTTGGGGTAAAGTTTGATTTTTTACCACTTTATTTTCTGAGTCAATCTACTACAAGAATGGGACCTATTGGCGGTGGCCTAGCACTTGTTGATGCGCTAGGAAAATATGCAGACGAAGAAGAGGAAATAACTTGGTTTTACGAGACAGCCGCAAGGGCACTCATACAAGATGACTTTGGTTCTGTGACCGGCATAAAAGCAATATCAAAAAATAATGCACCTCTAATGCTCAAAGCAAATAATATTATCCTTGCTTGTGGAGGGTTTGAAGGTAATCCGGAAATGTTAAGTCACTATGTGGGAGCCCAAGCACAGTTTATTAGGCCTGTCTCACGGGGCGGTCACTACAACCGTGGAGAAGGAATAAAAATGGCGTTGGATATAGGTGCTGCGCCATGTGGAGATTATGGTAGTTTTCACGCGCAGCCGGTTGACCCACGATCTAAAGATTGGGAGCCTGTTGTTCTAAACTATTCCTACGGCCTTCTCATTAATGACAGCGGGTTAAGGTTTACAGATGAGGCGCCAGCTCTTGTAGACTCGACCTATGAAGCTGTAACTCGCATAATTATGCAGCAACGCAATGGATTGGCGTATGCCGTTTTCGATAAGAAATTAGATGACGTTCATAATTGGAATGCAACTGTTAGAACGCGCGTCCCGCCGTTGGAATCGAATACACTTGAAGGTCTCGCAGAACAGATGAAGATAGATCCTGCCGAATTTTTGAATACGGTTACCGATTTCAATAACGCATGCCCCGAAGTAAACACTGATTTTGATCCACTTATCCCAGATGGCTTACGCACGGAGGGATTAACAATCAATAAGTCACACTGGTCCCGACCAATTTCTACACCGCCGTTTCGTGCTTGGCCTATTATTTGTTCAAATTGCTTCACCTTTGGCGGCCTTAAAATTGATGAAAACGCCCGCGTCATAAATACCGAAGGCGATATAATCCCGGGGTTGTATGCGGCAGGAGAGGTTGCTGGGATCTATTATAGAACGTATACTGGAGCAACGTCGGTCATGCGCGGAGCCGTAACAGGGCGACTTGCCGGAGCTGATGCTGCCCTCAGACGAAATAATTAATTTAGCCTTGTAAAGTCACAGGGAGCGGGTTCATTATGTCTATTAAAATTGGCGCGTTTTTTCCTACGCGAGATACGCCCAGCGACCCTCACCAAATTCGAGCGTGGACGCTAGCGGCTGAGGAAATAGGTTTTGACTACATAGAAGTGTCGGATCACGTTCTCGGAGCTGATAGAGAACAGCATGAAAACTTCGACGGACCTTACGACGTTGACGACTGTTTCCATGAAACCTTTTGCACTCTATCCTTTATGGCAGCAATCACCAACCGTGTTGGTCTTGTCAGCGGCGTCTTGATCCTGCCACAACGACAAACAGCGCTTGTAGCAAAACAGGCGGCGCAACTGGATGTTTTAAGCAACGGCCGCTTAAGACTAGGAATTGGAGTTGGTTGGAACTCAGTTGAATATGAGGCACTAGGTGAGAACTGGAAGACGCGCGGCCAAAAACAGAATGAACAAGTTCAATTGATGAATAATCTTTGGACGCAAAGGACAGTAAATTTTTTCGGAAAGTTCGATACAGTTCGAAACGCCGGAATAAACCCGCTTCCCAAACAAAAACCCATACCAATATGGTTTGGCGGTCAAGCCGATGCTGCATTGAAGCGTGCCGCGACTTATGGCAGCGGCTGGATCCCGTTGGGTAATCCCGGAACTAATAGTGCTAAAGCGCTAGATAAGCTTTACAAATTTCTCTTGGACGAAGGTCGAGATCCCAAAACTTTTGGAATAGAGGCATGGATACGTTTTGGTGACGGTCATCCCGACAGCTGGGTGTCAACCGCAAAAAAATGGCTGACAATGGGTGCAGACCATTTAACATTCTACACTTCTGGGCAAGGGGCGGGAGATACAGACCAACAAATAGAAGAAATGCGAAAATTCTACGAAGTTTGTAAGAGTTTATAAAAAAAGCGTTAGCACCAAAAAGGAACTAACGCCTTTTCCTTACGCTATAACGTTATTTTTAGCGATAACGATGTGCTTGAGACCAAGCGTCCTTATAAGCATTTTGAGAGGCCCACACTTTTCTAAACCAATCGTTTGCTTTCTTTCCTGTTTCCTCTGCCCACTCGTCGGTCGCTTTCTTTGCAGCATCCTTAAACGATTGTGGAAGGTCAATAATCTCGTTTTTACTATTATTTACATATTTCATCCAGTTTGGTGCGTCGTCATGACCGAGCTTCATATAAAGATCCCAGGTCATCATTTTTCCGCCTGCAATAAGCTGTTTTTTAACCATGTCAGACATACCATCCCAAGCCTTCTTGTTTACTGCGCACTCATGCATAGCAATTGGTTGATGAACCCCTGGCACAACGATATATTTTGCAACTTTTTCAAAACCCATCACGATGTTATGAGTTGGTGTTCCCCATTCAATGGCATCGACAACTTTTCTCTCCAAAGCTGGATAAACTTCAGCGCCCGCCAGAATTACGGTAGATGCACCAAGTTTTTTTGCAATTTCCGCCCATGCACCGGACGTACGTACTTTCATACCCTTATAATCTTCAAGGCTCCTGATTGGCTTGTGGCTATGGGCAAATACCTCTCGTGGTGCGGAGCCACAAGGAAATGCTGCTACGTTAAATTCAGCCATACGCCAATCCATCCACATTTCTTTTCCGCCACCACGGAATGTCCAGTGCATCATTTTGTCCCAGCTCATTGAACCTGCAAAGCCACCCCAAAGAACCGCTGTTTTATCTACACCCCAGTCGTAACCCGGCCAATTATGGCCAATTTGCGCTACGCCCTTTTTTACAGTATCTGTAACTTTAAGAGCTTTCCCGAGCGTGCCACCAGGAAAGACTTCCACTTTTACATTATTCGAAGTGAAGAGTTCCATATTGGCTGCAGCTCCTCGAGCAACATACTCGAGCATGATCCCACCACCCCATGGCGTCGCCATGTCGAGCTTCGTGGCAGCTTGAGAGGTTGTTAAAGCTCCGAAGCCAATAACACCCGCAAGTCCTAACTTTAAGAGACTATTTTTCATTACTTACTCCCTGTTGGTTAACCTACAAAGCGTAATTTTCAGGAATGATCCACGGCCAGTTTATTAATTTACTTAACCGACCCTAATCTTTGTACGCTTCGAAAAGATCTTCGGATTTACGCAGCTAAACTGTCAACGGAAAGTCTATATATAATATAGACAATCTCGTATGCGTTGTTTATCAGGAACTATCGCTGGTTTTTATTGAAAGGGATGATCACTTAAATAGCTAGATAACCCCCGTCTACTGGCAGCTCAACGCCAGTAATGTAGGATGCTTCATCAGATGCTAGAAACAAAACGGCCTTGCCCACTTCTTCTGCTTCTCCCGCGCGTTTCATTGGAACATAAGCATCAAGAATTTTTTGACGGTGTACCGGATCTGCTGTAACCCCAGAAGTGCGCATCGCAGGCATTATCCCCGGATGGACACTATTAACTCTTATCCCATCTGTAGCAAAGCGCACGGCACTTTGTTTTGTCATTGTTCTCACTGCCCCTTTTGAGGCGTTATAGCCTGGATGTATGTAGCCTTGCCCCACAACACCAGATATAGAGGATATATTAACTATGGCGCCACCGCCTGATTTTATAATTAAAGGAGCACAGTGTTTAGTGCCCAAAAATGGGCCAGTTGCATTAATTCGCATCAAGTCCTCCCATGCCTTAACATCACCTTGGTCTTGATAACCACTGCCACTAATTCCTGCGTTATTAACGAGAACATCAAGACGGCCATACGTGCTGTCAATTTGTTCAATAATGCTTTCCCAATTATTTTCACTTGTAACGTCTAGCTTGACGTAAATGGCTTCGCCACCTAGTTTCGTCATCTCATTAATGCGCTTTAATGCCTCATCCTCTAAGAGATCAGCAACTACAACTTTGGCTCCCTCCGAAGCAAAAAGTTTTGCCGTTGCCGCCCCCATACCGAATGCGCCTCCCGTTACAAGCACTACTTTGTTTTCAAATCGTCTCATTATCTCCCCCTCCGTAAATTGATTATTTAAGCCGCCCCTCAACCAACATATTAATTTTTTATGGTTATCCGATACTAAAAAGGCAATAGATCTAATATCTGATTGAATTACTGCTCGTTTTTAGGATACTACGCACAAGTAATTTTAGGCCAAAAAATTGAGGAGCTGTCTATGGATTTCACCGAAATTCTCTTTCAGATTGATGAAGGTATAGCAATCATTACCTTAAACCGTCCAGAGGCTAGAAATGCTTTAGCCCCC
>Ga0160423_10000442_pt1 | contig 33663 bp, 29 predicted proteins | sample CRUFie14St8metaG_FD_108191 | JGI IMG/M metagenome (GOLD analysis project Ga0160423, IMG submission 108191) | Marine microbial communities from the Costa Rica Dome - CRUD Field 142mm St8 metaG | ecosystem: Environmental > Aquatic > Marine > Oceanic > Photic zone | place: Costa Rica: the Eastern...
AACTTTTTCCGCGGCGACTTCCTGCATCACCTCCTCAAGAAGCCATTCGCTGAGCAGCGCTGCCGCAGTTGGATTTCCCCGCTTAGATCTTGGAGGCGAACGCTTCAAACTGATCAGCGACAAGCACTAAGATAAAGACCCGTTTGCGGGCGGGGCGTTATTTGACGGAGGAATCAGCTAAGCCTACCGTAACCTTCCTCAAGGTTAAGGATGAATCTTTAAGACGGGCCTGCTCCCCCGCCTCTGTTGACGATTGAAGACCACAACCCCCAGTCAACTCATTCAGGTCACCGCGCTTACTCTGGCGATCGGCGCCTTCAGCCCTTGGCTTTTTTCCCAGGAAAATGCCGTGGACGAGAACCGGGACGAAGCGGTCGCTGCCAGCCCGTGGACGGAAGCGGATACAAAGCTCGCCAACCACTATATCCGGTTGTTAGAGAAGAATCCTGAATATGGTAACGTTCTCGACCTGCTCTGGTCTCTGTATGAAAAGAAGAGTCAGACACCCTTGCTGCTCGATTATTTCCACTCCGCCGTATCATCCGAAGACGGCCCTTCCGTTGTGGTTCTCATCCATGCTCATCTCTTACGCAAAAGCAACGATATCGAGGCTGCTCGTGAGGCCTACACCAGGGTCACTGACCTAGACCCTAACAACATCCCAGCATTACTCGCGCTTGCTGAAATTGCGGACCTCCAAAAACGGACCAACAAGGCGCTTTCCCTCTACACCCGACTCGTTGAGAAGCTTTCAGCTAATACCGAAAACGGTCTCACCGTCCGTCTTCGCAAAGCCAACCTGCACCAACAACTTGGCCAGCTCGACGCCGCCATCAACATCTGGAGAGAGCTGTTAACCGCTTACCCTGAGGAGGCTTCTCTGCGTACGGAAATAGTCTCTATGCTTCTCGAATCCGGAGAGACGGATACTGCCATCCATGTCCTTACGGAACTCTCGAATTCTGTGGAGCCAAGACAAAAGCTCAACGCGTTCACCGAACTGAATCGCATCTACGAGTTTATCAGTAATTTCGAGGGTGCCTCCGATTCCGGCCGCGACGCTCTAAAACTGCTGCATTTCAAGAGTCCGGAATACGGAATTATCTTTGGACGCCTCGTTCAACTCCATGAACAATTTGAACGGCTGGAACTGCTCGATAACGAACTCACTGCGGCCGCGACTGCGGAGAATCCAACTGAAAAGTCACTTCATGACCTCGCCGCTTTTTACGAGTTGACCGCTGATCCTATAAAAAAAGAACAAACCCTGCGACGACTCGTCTCAATCCTCCCTAACAACATCGATTACCGGCTTCGTCTTGCGCGGGCCCAAGTCAGCATCGATCGCTTCGAAGAAGCTGCGGAAACTCTTGACGGCGTTATTGCCGAATCCCTCCGCCCGGCTCTCAATCTCATTCTTCTCAGAGTAGGAGTTTCCCTCAATGCAGAAGAGCACCTCGAAGCGGAGACAATTCTCACTAACTACCTCGAAGCCAATCCTCCGAATGCAGAAAATCTTGCCATCGTCATCGAGTTCGCACGCAGCAACTATCTCGATAAACTCGTCGAACAACTTCTCAAATCCAAGGCCGATAAACCTGAAGCCGGACCGCCCGCAGAACTAGCCCGGTTCCTCAATGAGCGGGGTCGGCCACACCAAGCCGTCGAAGTCTTGAACAACTACATCACCCGAGCAAGTGAAGGGGGATCAGAGAAAAAAAACCGTCTCGTCGAGGTTACCGCCACACTTCGTGACCTCGACCGGAGTGGCAAAGCTCTCGAAACGATCGAAGCAGCCATCGCGCTCTCACCAAAAGAGCTTTCTCTTAAAGAAACCCGCGCCGACATCCTCATCGAAAATAATCGCATTGAGGAAGCCATCCAGCAGCTTTGCAACGTTTGGGACCAGTTGGAAACACTTGAAGAAAAAACCGAAGTGGATCAGCGCCTTTTCAGCTTGCTGCGCGGCCACTTTTCCAATGGAGAGGAGGCCATTGAGGATCCGAGTATTCTTCGTGACGGGAATATCCAGAGCCTCGCCCAGTACCGGAGGCTAGCCATCGTAGCCAACAAAGCCTCGCGGCCCGGTGATGAACCGCCGCCGGAAGAACTGATTCATTTCTACGAGACGGTTAAAAAAACTGCCAACACCACCCGGACATTGGCCGACCGATACCGAGCAGCATGGTGGGCATTCAAACTCCAAGATAACCACGAATGCTACGCGCAACTAACTACGGCCAAGGAAGAGGCGGGTGGCCCTATCCTGAAAGTGGAACTCATGCTCCTGTCGCTCGCAGAACTTAACGAGCGAACCACCTTGATGGTCGATCACTTAACCACCCTGTCTGAGATCGATCCTACCAACGCCAATGATTACCTTCAACGCCGAGCAGCAATGCGATTTGAACTTGGCTACGAGGACGAAGCGATTCGCGAACTAAAGCGTCTCGCCGCACAACCTGAAGCACCCCTCACCACCCTTAGTACTCTCGCCAAGGTTTACTCTCAGCAAGGAAACTTCGGTAAGCAGATTGAAGTTTGGCGACAAGCCTACCGACAGGCGAACTCATTCGAAAAGCGCCGTATCATCAAGCAACTTTCTACGGTCTTAATCGAAAATGGACGACCCGAGGAAGCCCTCGCAGCTCAGATCGATTTGCTGGAGCAGGAATCTGACACCATTCAACGACGCAAACTTCTAGATAGCCAACTCAACATTGCCCGGACTCACTTCCTACTTGATTGGATGCTAGGGCGCTTTCAGAGCCTCGCACAACAGCACCCTTTTGACCGATTTTATCCAGAAGCGCTTGCGCGCGTTCAACAAACCATGGGTGACACCGCAGGTGCTTTTACCTCCCTCAAGAAGGCCTACTACATGTCAGAAAACCGTGATAGCCTTCTTAGTGAGCTCAGCAGTCTTGCCGATGAACTCGGTGACCTGAAATCTGCGATCTACTATCGCCGCCAACTCCTCTCAAGGGGTGAAGGAGACCAACTTGAAGACTGGCAGACCCTGCTCTCAATGCTTGAAAAAGACCTGCGCGTCGACGAGGCCAACCTCCTGAGAAGTCGCCTTGAAAACCGATTTGGCCGTGACCCTGGATTTCTCTCAGAATTGGCCAAACATTACGAATTGGATGGGCGCCACGCCGATGCAGAACGAGTCCTTGCCAAGATTGTTCAATTGCGGGACTGGGATCTCCAAGCACGCTTCAGGCTGGCCTTAATTCAATCCAAACGCGGCCATCACTCCGAGGCTCTCTCTCATTTTTTGAGTATTATCGACAACACCAATGAGGTGAATTACCCGAAGAGCTTTCTCGACTTTGCACGTCCTCTGATTCGAGTAGACCGGCTAACCCCGGAAGATAAGAAAGACGCCGGCAATGAACTCCGTTCCCTCGTCTTCGCTATCGAAGAATTCCCCTACCTCGGTGGAAGTATGCAAGACGATATTGCCGAAGCTCTTATTGAAAAGCATCGCGAGTATCAATATCTGCCCGCCAAACCTCTCTGGTTGAGAATTCGAGCCATCGAAGAAGCGGCTTCCCTTTCCGCCCTTACAAATCAGGCAACCTCTTGGCTTGAGCGCTGGGAAGTTAGCAAGCGACCCAACGTCGAAAAGCTTTGGGCTTATCGTTTCCTTAAAGGTAATCACGAAGCTCTTAAGCGCTATACCCAACTGGTCGAAGAGCAACCAAAATCAGATGCCTACATCCATCTCTTCAATGAGGTTTATGCCCGAATACTTACTGGCAACGCCGACGCGATTCTTTTCTGGATTAACGATCCCAGTGCGCGTGTAGGTCGTCACGACCGCGTCGCCTGCTTCTCAATGGCTGCCCTCATTCTCCTGACAGATCCCATCACAGGTGCCGAAGTGCCGGCCGAGTTTATCTTCAGCATCCTTGAAGAAATGCCACTTATCGACAAATTCGGCCCTTTTCTCTTCGCCCAGTTGCGGGAGAAGAGATTCTACGACGAAGCCTTTAAGGTTGGAAGTCTTACCGTTGAATCAATGAGGTCGACCGATGCTAGTTTTCTATTCTCACTTTCACAGGTGGCCGCTCAAACGGGCCATGTTCGCGCTCAAGTCAAAGCGCTGGATCTGACTCTTCAAGCCGCGGATCCGGGAGACAGCATCCGCTCTCGAGATCTCTTTCTCTCTGCCCTGACAGAGAGGCTTTCGTTGATGGATTCCGATCTAGAAAGACAAGAACTCGTGAATCGCCTTTTACGCGAAGTAAACTCACCTGAACCGTCGGCTCAGGAGAACAAAGAAGAAAAAACCTTACTGATCCATATCGCCGCGCGGCGATACGATAAGGCCATTCAAACATTGGCAGGTATTGTCTCACGCCAAGTTGATTTTATACGGCCTCAGAACCCCGATCCGGACGATGTCCGCTACAACCAAATTCAAAGCTGGCAAGAGTTGGTTCAGCTCCTTCGCTACTATTCGGCCCGGATCCCACTCGATTTACGATATGGCGCTCCGTTCGTGAAAGCGATCAGCGCCGATGCCCTGGCACTTCCCGTCGATGACTCTGGAATCGCTCAATTCGAACATTTTGAAATCATGTGCGAAACGCTTCCGATGGAATGGGTCAATGCCCAGGAGCGGGTCGCTATTGCCCTCAATCTTGAGGGGCAGCTCGTCGACCCTGACAGCCGCTTTGAACTCGGTAAATTTCTTGAAACACTTGGTTTTCATCGGGAGGCTGCACTCGTTTACCAGCGCGAGGTCAGTCGGCGTGGCAAGAGCTACGGCCCAATGCAGGGTCTCTTCGAGGCTTGCGAAACAGCACTCTATCCCGCCCCCGCGCTCGATGTTATTCATCGCCTTAGTACCAGAGAGTACAACCCGCCGCCCGGTCTAACAGCTGACTACATCGCTGAACAACACGCCCGATTTCTGGCCATCGAACGGAACTTCGAGCGACTCGTGCCACTGAGCAGAAAGCCGACCGGAGCGGTTGGCTCCCCGCCCATCGCCACTGAATCTCACCTACCATTTCAGCGGGCCCTAATCGGGGCCTACCAGCAAAGTGGTGAAGATGATGCTCTGATGAGGTTGCTGACTCAGCTTCGCAATACTGGAGAGATCGAGAGTCGCTATCTCCTCCTCGGAGCGGATCAGCTGCGGAAAAACAATCGACCTCATGCTGCGCTAGAATGGCTCAAGGAAATTCCAATGATGAGCAACGAGCCTGATTTGGAGCGCGAAGCTATAATTCGGATGGCCGAACTCTATCAGCTTCCCGAAACAAAGGACCTTGATGCGCTTATTCAAATCGCCCATGACAGCCATCAAAGTCAGCCTTTTTCCGTCGCCCTCGCCCTCGCTCTGGCGACCCATGAAGCCGGCGCTACAGGTGAAGCACAGTCGCTCCTTTCACTAATCCGTCGCGGAACTTCCGATCGTAAAAATCGCTTCTCCACCTCACTTTCAATTTTACTAACACAACAACAATCGGGGACTCCTCTCGAAAACATGCCCAATCAATGGGAAGCCTTATTCCATGATTTTGACTACGACGATACTTCTGTTAACGCTTCCGGTTTTGCTGAGTCAAATGCCTCTCATTTGATTGGATGGGTCGTCGAAATCGCAAAGCCATCAGAAGCACTCGCACAATTACTGGAAAACACTCCCATTCCGGAAAAAGCTAAGTGGCTTCAGCGACTATTCATCGCATGGAATCGCAACAGCCTCGAATCAGCGGCCGGCGAGCTCCTCGCGCAAACGAACCGGCGCGAGCGCGAACGGATTCTCCATACGTTAACAGCCTTTGGTGATACTGGAATCTCTACCGCTAAACAGTTCGTCAAAACGTCAGCCTTTCCAGGATCTTACTACTTCCCGGATGATCCCGAGCAACAAGTCCTTTTCTTCCACCGCATCGGCGATCGCCCCCGCCTGCTTGAAGTGCACCACCGACTGATGCAGGAAGCGAAATCTGACATTTTTCGCCAGACCGGACTCAGCACAGAATTCGCGACCTTAATATCGCGACGCCAAATCCCCACTCTATTCCATGACTTGGGCGAGACGGATTTAGCGAGCAGACTTTTCCGTCGCTACCATGACCAACTCACCTCTTACCGTTGGGATCACCGCCTCTTTCTTGAGGACTACGCCGCACATCTAATCAAGACCCGGCAATTCGAAGAAGCAGAAACTCTTCTGCACCAAATCTTCCAGAAGTCTCTCTCCATTGACTTACGGCTGCTCATGCGGCTTTACGCTGAATGGGGCAAACTTGACTCATGGGAGGATCGAACAGTCGACCTGCGTTTGACCAGCGGTAGAATTTCCCTTCTGCGTGAGTGGCGAACTGCTCTTGCTCAAGGTAACGAAATGGTGGAATATAGGGATTCATGGTAATTCTCCCCCGTCAATGGCTGCTTCTTGGAGCGGCTGGGTCTTCCCTGCTGCTCTTCTGCCAGTGCCAGACTCAACGTAGCTACGGTGAAGTGCGAAGAGGTTCAATAACCTTCGACGAAAAGGCTTGGGGCGGACAGGGTGGTAGCAGCGACGATAGCGAAATCCGAGCCAAGTTTGCTGAGCGAGGATACACCGTCGCCGATGATGGCACCCTCATCGCTGACAAGCCCAACCTCTATTCCGGCAACAAGGCCAAAGGACTCGGCGGGAGGTTTGGCACAAAACAGGCACGACTGCAGAAAAACGAAGCGGCTACCAAAGAATTCCGAACCCCAGAATACCTTAAGCGCCAGAACTATGCGGGCTACAAAGAATCCCGTTATGGCGATAATAATGCTCGCGAAAGTAACTTCAATCGGTCTCGTGATAATGCTTCTGGTCGCCTCTTTGGTAATCTGAAGAAAATGGATTCTTCCAGCCAGATAGCTGACCACAATACGGGGTCTTATCGCGAAAGTAGCCAAACCTACATGACCAACCAAGACCGTGAAGGAGCCGCTGGCCTACGAAATGCAGCAGACGCGCAGGGATCACCCTTCAATTCGGGTTACCGGGATACCGACCTCAGTCTTGATGACGTTAAACGAATGATCGATCCTGGTGATTATGCTAGAGCAAAACGCCTCGAATAAGAAGCGGTCAAAATCTTAGCTTCACGCCGCCAGTGACGAAAACGGAGGCGTCGAGTTCCCGTTCGAAGACATAGGGCGCCTCCTCAATAGAAATCTCCTGGCCCATCTGGGCGCCGCCATCGAGATAGGCCCACCAAGGACCGGACAAGCGGCGTTCCACACCAAGGCCAATTCTCATGCTCTTGTAATCGAGGTCAACATCATTAGAACCACCGGCCGGATCGGTGATATTCCAACCGGCTCCACTTAAGAAAACACGGCCCGCAATGAACCAGTCTCGATTGGGCGCATAGGCAACCTCAGCCCTTGGAAAGGTCAGAGCGATGGACCACTGGGGATCCGGCTCAAAGATAAAACCAACAGCTGGAAGGAGGCGGGGTTCTCCCAAGTCTCGAGAGTAATACCCTCCAAAGGCGATCCGCGCTTTTTCATTCCATTGATAGGACATTAAGGCGAGGGTCGTGAGAATGAAGTCATCGGATCCGACGTTGTCGAAATCGGAATACCACCCGGGTTGGAGACGAAGCCAAAGTTTCCAACGAGGATTCAAATCAGCCCAGAAATTGACTGGAATATCCACCCGGTGGAGATCGAAATCCATGTTAGCCAACGGTCCCAGGGCCCCAGTGAATTTCAGTCGGTTGTAGCGATACTGGATGCCCGCAGTAAGCCTTATTTTGTCAGTTTCGAAAAACGGGACATTGGCTTGGACGCCGGTTTCCCACTGAGACAATGACCCAAGTGTGCTGGAAAAATCAGCGTCTGACGCCCAGGAAATATAGCCACCTGCAACTGCGTATCGTGGGATAAACCTTTCCTCGGTACGCAACTCCTCTCTGTCACCCCGATAATCGGAGTAAGCAATAGGATCCTCTGCTTGGACAACAAATCCGAAGGCGAATAGGGAAGTTAAAAATAAAAAAGACCCCGTTATAGGGAGCCTCGTGCAGATTAAAAACAGCATTGGGGCGGAAATTTTGAGTCACACTACCTTAGTAAGTCTCGACGGGCGAACGCTTTCCGTCTTCGACAGAAAGAATCTTAGCCCGCTCCTCTCCCAAAGTGGAAACGCGAAGGTCCCAGATCTGACCATCGATCTCCTGAAACCGTTCAAGCGACCATTCATGGGGCGGTTTCATCTTTTTCTTAGCCGCTTCGATCCTGGTGAGCGCATCATGGATAACAGGATTAGGTAAAGTCTCTATCACCTTTGCCGCGGCTTCCACCAATTCGACCCTGTGACAGATCATAGCCAGATCATTACCAGCCTCGATACAGGCCCTAATAGTTTCATCAAAAGTCACCTCATTAAGGACTGCGCCCATGTCGAGGTCATCGGTCATGACCAACCTGTCGTATCCCAATTGATTCCTGAGGAACTGGGTAATGATATTTTTCGACAACGAAGCAGGCCAGCGGGGACGGTCGGCGTCCCAGCAAGGATAATGAGAATGGCAGGCCATAACGCTGTCCAAGTCAGGCAACAGAGCGCGAAAAGGTTTCAGCTCATCGGTTTCCATCTCTTCCAGTGTCTTATTGATCACGGGCAACTCATGGTGCGGATCAACTTCAGCTGAGGCGTAACCGGGGAAATGCTTACCGCAGGAAAGGATCCCTTCCCTTCGCATACCGAGGTTAAACAGCGTCGCATTCTCGATCACCTCCTCGGCTGTAGAACCATAGCAGCGCCCTTTGAGCGAGTTGTCCGCATCGTCATCAAACGAGATATCCAACACAGGGCAAAGATTGAGGTTGAAACCAAACATCCTCAAAATCTGCCCAGTTAATTCACCATGCTTCTCAATGAGTTTGAGGTCACCCCTATCCCGCAACTGCTGGGCATTCGGCGGCTCACTCCCAATGAGACGAATACGCGAAACTCGCCCACCTTCCTGGTCAATTGTGATAAAGGGCTCGATATCACTGAGATCACGAAGGTCATCTATCAACTTCCGCAACTGCTCCGGCGATTTGATGTTGCGCCCAAACAGTATAAAACCACCCGGCTGAAGCTTTTTAAAACGGGCAGCGGTTTCGGAGTCGAGTTCCGTTCCAGGAACCCCCGTCAGTAACAGTTGCCCTAAGGGCGCGCGCTCATGCATGGGAATTAGTAAAACGGAACCCTGAGGATCCTCAATCCTTTTTCGTTTTCGACACGTTCCAAAAGTTCTCCCCTTCTTATCATTTTATTAACAGGAAACTACGCTACCTTGGCATCCATGAGCGCCGAGAATGCACCTCCTCCTGAGAAGACGGATGAAGGACCTTCTCCGCCTCCTCCGAGTCCGCCTACTCCTCCCTCGAAAGTTCCTCCTTCTACCCCCATGGATCCTTCTAAACAGGAAAATGACTGGGCCATGATCACTCATCTTTCAGGTCTCTGCAGTGCCATCGGTATCCCTTCTTTTATCGGTCCACTAATCTGTTGGCTGATCAAGAAAGATGAGTATAAAAAAGTCGATCTTGCCGGGAAAGAGGCTCTTAACTTTCAACTTTCTGTCCTCATTGTTCAGGCGCTATCAGTTCCCCTGATATTCATCCTAGGGCTGGGATTTGTGACCTTTTCCGTCGCCGCTATCGGCGGACTGGTTTACACCATTATTGCCGCGGTCACAGCCAGCAAAGGTGAAAACTACATCTACCCCTTCACCTTTCGAATGATCAAGTAAAGCGGCTACAGCCGCCTCCATCCGTGATCATCCTGCTCAAACAGTTCGTCAGCTTCTTTCGGTCCCCATGACCCTGCCGGGTATTCCGCCATCTTGGGAGGATTGGTGGACTTGTGCCACGCATCCTCAATCTGGTCGACATACTCCCAGGCGGTCTCTACTTCGTCGGCACGGGCAAAAAGAGTAGCATCGCCAGCCATCGCATCGAGGAGAAGACGCTCATAAGCTTCGGGGCTACTTTTGCCAAAACTAGTCTGGTAATTGAAGTCCATCTTCACCGGCTGCAGCGTTGCTGCTGGTCCAGGACGTTTCGAACGCATTCCCAGCGAAATGCCCTCGTTCGGCTGAATTCGTATCACAAGTACGTTTCCGGGCATGGCCTCAGCACCCACCGCAGCGTTGAACAGCACATTGGGAGCCTGCTTGTAGTGAATTGAAATCTCAGTGCCCTTTTTGGGGAGGCGCTTCCCCATTCGCACATAGAAGGGCACCCCTTCCCATCGCCAGTTATCAATCATGATCTTTAAGGCGACGTAGCTCTCAGTCACGGAATCAGGATTGACCCGATCTTCGTCACGATAGCCTGAAACTTCTGTGCCGTTCAAGGTCCCAGCGGTGTATTGCGCTCGCACCACACTCTGACCCACATCCTCGGCACCTTTAAAATGACGAAGTGATTTCAGCACTTTCACTTTTTCGTCCCGAACACCGTCAGCCGACAAATCAGTAGGTGGCTCCATTGCGATCAGGCTGAGCAATTGAAGCAGGTGATTCTGGATCATGTCGCGCATCGCGCCTGATTTGTCGTAGTAACCCCCACGACCCCCTTCCATTCCGAGGTGCTCGGCGCAGGTGATTTGAACATGATCGATGAAGCGGTTGTTCCATAGCACCTCAAAGAGATGATTAGCAAAACGGAGCACCATAATGTTTTGCGCCGTTTCTTTGCCAAGATAGTGGTCAATCCGGAAGGTCTCACTCTCTGGGAACACGTCGTTGACCACTTCATTGAGGTGCTGAGCCGTGGCCAGGTCGGTTCCGAAAGGCTTCTCTACGACCGCACGGCACCACCCGGTATCCGATTTGTTGAGCCCTGCTTTCTTAAGGTTGAGGAGGATGTCATCAAAAAACTCTGGAGCCGAGGCGAGGTAATACAGCCGGTTCGGGCTAGCTCCGTCCTTTTCCATCTCATCGAGCTTTTCCTTGAGGGTCGCGTAGCCATCTTCATCGGTAAAGGTGCTCTGATGGTAGGTGACGCTTTGCGAAAACTGTTCCCAAAGATCTTCATCATGCCCCTGGCGCGAGACTTCCTTGTTCAGCTCCTTGAGACCTTCGCGAAAGACCTCATCATCCTTTTCCCGGCGGGCAAAGCCAACAACGCGAAGGCCGGCCGGCAAATCGCCGTCGGCAGCGAGATTATAAAGGGCTGGGATCAACTTTCGATGCGTCAAATCACCGGTCGCACCAAAAATCACTAGGACGCAGGATTCTGGGTGGTTACGCAAACTCAGATCGGACTCTCGAAAAGGATTGTCTTCCATCGCCCGCATCTATCAGCAGATTTGACGGCCTTGCAAATGAATAGACTGTTGATTTGCAATGAGAAAAACCCAAGTGAATCGCTAATTGCATCAATTTCGCCCTGTTTTCGCGGGCAAATTCAGTCGTCTCGCCTTCTGGAGCAAGACCCTTGACATCCTCACGCCCCGGGATAACTGCTTTAACAAGATGGCAACCTACCATCCAAGGTAGGCCAGATTTTTATCAAAACCAATCGCTCTGGCTAATGAAGTAATGATCGGGTCCAGCGGCAGGCTGCGGGCCTGGGCCACGCCGGGGTGCAGGTTGGTTTCAAGACTTCATCAGCAGTCACGCGGTCACTCCTTCTCTCAGCTTGGGAGCTGTCGCGACACTCGGATTCAAGAGATCCTCTAGCGCGTCCGCCAGTTCATGAAAGCGAAAGTTGAAGCCCAGGCCGTTGATGCGGACTGGCAGTCCCCGGCGACCATTCAAAGCGAGATCTGGATCCGCGCCGATGATCGGCGCGGTCGCCTTCATCAACCAGGTCGGGATTGGAATCCCCACGGGAGCTCGTAGGGTGTCTCGCAGCGTCCCCATGAACTCACGGTTGGGAACCGGTTGTAGCCCTGTCGCGTTGTAGATCCCTTGAACGGCAGGATTCTCGATCGCCTCGACAAAGAGGCGCATCATATCCTCGATGTGAATCCAACTGATCCACTGGCTGCCTCGGCCAATCGACCCGCCAAAACCTAAACGGGCCAGATTGGCGAGGGTCGGCAAAGCGCCGCCATCATTACCTAACACAAATCCAATTCGAAGGACGCTCCACCGCATCTCCGGTCGGATGGCTCTACCAAGTGCTTCCTCCCAAGCAAGGCAGACATTGGTAGGGTATTCATCAGGAATGTAGGCTGCTTCATCACAAACGCGGTCGCCGGCGTCCCCATAGATAGCTAGGCTTGCCCCCTGAACCCAAACTTGTGGAGGTCGATAAACCTTCCGCAAAGCCTCTCCAAGCACGCGGACGGAATCCACCCTGCTACTGATGATTCTTGAGCGGTTCGCTGCGGTCATTCGGCAGTTAACTCCCTTACCAGCGAGATTGATAATCCCATGGGCGCCCTCCAACGCTCGGGCCCAGTTTTCTTGGACTGATCGACCGTCCCAACATAACGCCTGCCCTCTACCAGTATAACGCTCCGGATTTCGAGTCAGCACCACGACATCATAACCCCGACGTATAAGGGTTTCCGCTAGGTGACCTCCCAGGAAACCCCTGCCGCCTGCAATCACGATTCGTTTTTTTTCGATGCTTTTCATCATCACCATTTTTTTAAAGCTCTAGATCCGGCGACTTCTTCCTTCGTTTCGGTTATTTCTGTTAGGAGGGAAATTAAAATCTAAATAAATGGGGACTATTTACCAAAATCCCCCAGAGTTTTTGCGATCTTATCGCCCATTCCAATCATCTTTACCGCTGACTTCGTCGGCATCTTGTCCATCTGGTTGTAGAAATCGCTGATCATTTCAAAAAACCTGAGTAACTCCTCTAACTGACCTTTGGCGTAGGAATCGTTTGGATCGTTAGCCTGACCCGCCTCCTCAGCGCTTTTACGAAGATTCCGGAGGGTCGGATCGATCTCACGCTTCTTCCTCTCCGTGACAATAATCCTGAACAACTCATAAACATCCTTCACGCTCTCAAAATGATCCCGACGATCGCCCGATAGATGAACGACGTTAACGATCCCCCAATTCTGAAGTTCTTTGAGACTATTGCTAACGTTCGAACGTGCCACACCAAGGCGATTGCAGATGTCCTCGGCGTTTAGCGGCTCCTCCGAAATAAAGAGTAACGCGTGTATTTGGGCGACGGTGCGATTGACTCCCCATTTTGTGCCCATCTCTCCCCAATGAAGAATGAAGTTTGTAGCAAACGGGGACTCTTCGTTCATTCTTCTTTATTTCTGTCTTTACAGAAATCTAAGAAACAGATTTTGCAATGGGAAAGTTTGAAATTCGCCCCAACATCCTGGGTTTACCATTTTGAAAGGCAGCCTTATAGTTTCCACAGATGGAAACACTCAAGTCTCTCGTTGCTAATCCCTTCTTCTGGGGCTGCATCCTGATTGGCGTCCTTTACGCCCTCGCCCTATCCGCCCACTTTGTGACAAAGCGGGAACTCAAGCGCCTCAAGGCTCATCTCTCGGATAAGCTAGAGATCGAAGCCGAGAATATGTCGGAGATGAAGAAGAAGATAGATGGCCTTCGCAAGGAGAACGAGAACCTGCGTCTCAAGATTAATTCCGGTAGAGCTCAAGACAGTCTTCAGTCCCTCGAGCGTGAACTTGAAATCTACGTTCGTGCAGAGAAGGCTATGGTTGTGAATGCGCCTGGTTTTGCCCAGGCATGGGAAGGGGCCAAAGACTCAGCCCTCAGCGAAGTCGAAGCCGAAGAAGCCGGGAAGAGTTTCCCCCGCCGAATGTTCAAAAAGTTCTTTAAAAGTGGCGCCACCGACACCGAGATCGTCGAAGTTCTGCCTTCGGAATCGTCCACCAAGAAAAATAAGTAAGCCGCATCCGCGGACTCCTGAGCACCCACCCACTGCGGCTGATAGTTCGCAGTTTCCGGCAAAAACGAAGGTTGCGTTGTCGCTTGAAACGGGCAGGTTCGGTCCATGAAACTCGACCTGCCTGATCGCGACTTTGACGGATACATCTTTGATTGCGACGGCACCCTCGTGCATTCCATGCCTCTTCACTTCAAAGCATGGACCGCAAGTTTCGAATACAACAAAGCGCCTTGGGTTTGGGAAGAAGACGAGTTCTATGCCAATGCCGGCGTTCCTGATCGTGTCACAGTAATGGAGCTCAATGAGCGCCATGGAGCTAATATTTGCCCCGATGCCGTTCATGCTTACAAGGCAGATTGGTATGCAGAGCACGTCGAGAAGCTTAAACCTGTCCCCGCTGTAGGAGAGTTGGCCCGTCAACTTCACGCAAGCGGGAAAAATATCTCCATTGCATCGGGCAGTGACATCTCTCTTGTTGAACCCTCACTCGCCGCAGCGGGCTTGCGTGAATTCTTCGATATCATTATCACCCCGGCTCTCGTCGAACGCGGTAAACCAGCTCCCGACATGTTTCTTCTTGCAGCCGAAAGAATGGGAGTGCGTGCGGAAGAGTGCCTCGTTTTTGAAGATGGTCAGGCCGGAATCGAAGCTGCTAATGCCGCCGGCATGGCAAGCGTATTTGTCGACTCTCGAAGCCTCAAGGTTTAAGGCATTAAAACGCCGTAACTTTTTCGTTGTCTCGCTTGAACGCTGAGGGAACATTGGCACTGTGTTTCAGATTATCTTCAACGAACTCAGTGCTGCCGAAATTTCCCAGCTTTCGACACTGGATCAGCTCGCCATATTGAATGAGTTTAAAGTTAGTCCCGACGATCTTGAGGGAATCGAAGACAACGACGCGGATGCTCCGTTCGGACAAATCGAACGCGATGGAAAAACGCTATACCGCTACCGTGCCGGTGAGGTCCGTATTTACTTCGAAGTCACCAATAATCACCAATCGATCATCGTGCACCGCGTCCTTTGTGCCAACACCTTCCAAGATTTCCTCTTTCGGGCAAAGCTGCCAGTCGGAGATGACGATATGCTCGCGCAGTCCAAGCAATTCTGGGAATTGATTGAAGAAGGGGAGCGGGCTCGGCGCATCTAACCAGGATGAGTGACCTTCTAACACGCGTCGACTCCGACGAAACTTGGCGACGAGCAACCTTCCCAGCCTGTCGCGATCACATCTTCATGGCTCACGCAGCCGTGACAGCAATCCCGCAGCCGGCCGTGGATGTGATGAATGACTTCAATATTGCCACTTCGACGGGAAATCTCGACTATTCCGAAGTTCTCCTCAAACAAATGGACGAGGTCCGTAAATCAGGGGCTTGCCTTCTCGAATGTGACTCGGATGAAGTCGCCCTGCTGGGACCAACCAGCCTTGGTCTAAGCCTCGTCGCCAACGGCGTCGACTGGCAGGCAGGAGACGAAATCATCACTTATCTTGATGACTACCCAGCAAATGTCTATCCATGGAAGAAGTTGGAAGAAAAGGGAGTAAACGTTGTCTTTCTTCGTCCCGAACGAGTGGGCGAAATTACTCCAGAACTCGTTTCAACTGCAATAACACCTAGAACAAAAATGCTGGCGCTGGCATCGAACAACTTCCTTAGCGGCTATCGCTTGGATATCGAAGCGGCGAGTGCACTTGCGTCTGAGCATAATATTCTCTTTTGCCTGGATGCTATTCAAACTGTCGGGGCATTCCCGACTGATGCAAAGCTAGTTGATTTTTTGAGTGCCGATTCCCACAAGTGGATGCTTGGACCCATGGCCGCGGGGCTGTTTTATGTGAAGAAGTCCCGCTTTGAAACGCTCCAACCAACACTAATTGGTGCTTGGAACGTGAAATGCCCCAATTTTATCGCCAACGACCAGATCGAATTTGAGCCGGGCGGACGACGATATGAGCCCGGAGTTTTAAATTCTCAGGGACTTGTAGGGATGAAGAACTCAATGGATATGCTCACAGAGATCGGCATCAATCGAGTCGCTGAACGACTTCTGGATCTTAAAGCACACCTCCTCGAAGGACTTGATTTCATGGGATTTCACGCCATCGGTCCGCGCACCGGCATCAATGCCTCTGGAATCACCTCTTTCACCCATCTGGAACAGCCGCAGCGGATCCCAGCTTTGTTCCAAGCACTGGGCGAAAATAGGGTTGTGGCGAGCTTTAGACACAGTCGCGACGGGATCCCCTACATCCGACTCAGCCCTCATTTTTACAATACCCATGCGGAAATCGATCGACTCTTGTCCCTGATGGATAAGGCCGAAACTTGACGAATCACTATTCTACGCTTTTTTCGGGGGCTTTTTGCGCTGGAAAATACCCAAATTCTGCGTGAGAGTTGTCGCGGTCTCAACTTAGAACCGTTAATAAGGCCCCTTGAATTTCAACCCGGAAGGCAACTGCTGTGGACTTCAAAGATATTAAGAAAATCGTCGAACTCATGGATGAACATGGGCTCTCTCAATTTATGCTCGAGCAGGACGAAACGAAGCTTGAGCTCAAAAAGGGCGGAGACGTTGACGTCGCAGCCATTTCCCAATTGATGGCTTCAGCGCCCGCTCCCGCCGCTGCTTCCGCCGCTGCTCCTGCCACTGCTCCTGCCGGCGCCGCGCCGGACCCTGAGCCAAGTGGTCTCCCTGCTGGCACCGAGGAAATCACTTCACCAATGGTCGGAACTTTCTACACCGCTTCAGCTCCAGACGCTGACGCGTTCGTTAAGGTCGGCGATAGAGTCAGTGCTGACACCACCGTCTGCATCGTCGAAGCCATGAAGGTTATGAATGAAATTCAGGCAGAGATCGCAGGCGAAATCGTCGAGATCCTTGTAGAAAACGGAACCGCAGTTCAATTCGGTGAGCCGCTCTTCCGAGTCAAAACCTCCTGATCCAGCGCCCAAAAAGGGACCCACCGGACAACGTGGATCTGATACGCCATGTTTAAAAATATACTTGTAGCTAACCGTGGCGAAATCGCCCTCCGCGTTATTCGTGCCGCCAAGGAACTCGGGGTTCGCACTACTGCCGTTTATTCTGAGGCCGATGTGGACTCCATGCACGTTCACCTCGCTGATGACGCCATTTGCATCGGACCTCCTCCAAGCTCTGAATCCTATCTTCGGATGGAGGCTATTCTCTCCGCTGCCGAAATTGCAAACGTTGATGCCATCCATCCGGGATACGGATTTCTCTCTGAGAACGCCCGCTTCGCCGAACTCTGCGAAAGCTGTAACGTTAAATTTATAGGCCCTTCAGCAGAAGTTATCACGATGATGGGCGACAAGAATACTGCCCGCGCCACTGCGACCAAGTATGGGATCCCAGTGACCCCTGGATCTGAGGGTATCGTCGAAACCGAAGAGGAGGCCATCAAGTTGGCTGAAGAAATTGGTTACCCGGTCATGATTAAGGCCACCGCCGGAGGAGGTGGCCGTGGTATGCGTCCAGCTCTCAATAAAGCTTCTTTTGTCAGCGCTTTTCACGCTGCACGTCAGGAAGCTGAAGCTTGCTTTGGCAACCCGGATGTTTATCTAGAAAAATTAGTAGAAAACCCACATCACGTTGAGTTTCAGATTGTTGCAGATAGTCAAGGTAACGTCAAAGAGCTAGGTGAGCGCGACTGCTCCATGCAGCGGCGCAACCAGAAGATCATCGAGGAAACCCCTTCCCCCCTCCTAACGGAAGGCCTCCGTCAGCGAATGGCAGAAGCGTCGGAAACTTTGGTAAAAAACATCGGTTACGAAAACTGCGGGACCATTGAATACCTCGTGGACGACCACGAGAATTTCTATTTCATGGAGATGAACACTAGGATCCAAGTGGAACATCCCATCACCGAAGAGGTTCGTGGCTGTGACCTTATTAAAGAACAAATCCGCGTGGCCGCCGGAGAACCGCTCTCCGCTCACGTGATGAACAGCTCGTCGCGTGGCCACTCCATCGAGTGCCGAATCAACGCCGAAGATCCGTATAACAATTTCGCTCCGAGCCCAGGCAAGATAAATCTTTTCTACGCTCCCGGAGGCCGAGGCGTCCGTGTCGACACTCACGTCTACAGCGGCTATGAGGTGCCTCCAAATTACGACTCAATGATCGCCAAACTGATCGTAACTGGTGCCACTCGCGAAATCGCGATAGCCCGCATGGTCCGTTCCTTGAATGAGTTTGTGATCAAAGGCATCAAGACGACAATTCCATTCCAAGCCTCAATACTGAAGCATAGCGCTTTCCGCTCCGGCGACTACAACATCGCCTGGGTAGAAAAATTCCTCGCCTCGCAGCCCGGACCGCCTGAGCTTCCGGACATCATGCTAGAGGAAGAGTAAGCAACGGTCCGAGAAGCCCTTTATGATTTGTTAGACAAGCTGTTTGGCAAAACTAAAGCTCACCGAGAAAGTAGCTCTGAAACCGCAAGGCTACACATCAGTTTTGGATGGAGCCGGTTCGGCCCGCTTCATACATTTCTTCAATCATACTGTTGACTGGGATGCCCTCAACCCGGTAGCCCAAATCTTCAGTCAGAAGATCATAAGAAGATTCAATTCCCCGATAGGTCTTAATTTCTGTCACAACCTGACCTCCTGAAATCACACTACCTACTTCTAATTGTTTGGCCCGAATGCCACCAATGCGGTGCATGCTACAAAGATCAACAACGCCACCATTGGAGAACTTCACTTGGTAGAACTCAGTTTCCGCATCTTCCAGATAACTGTGAATCTGTTGAACGCGGACCGGTTGCCCATCATATCCAACCACTACATCCCCAACGCGAAGCGTTTCAATCGAAACACTCCCATCGAGAGTATCAATCTGAGTCCCCTCAGGAATGCAGGCAAATGCCAGCTTCAACGGAGCCAGTGCCAGCCCCATTCCCAAAGTTGGTCCAATTAATGAGCACCCGCTGAGAGCGACCATTGCGCCGGTCGCCAAAGACGCCAGAATGACGCGAATCAGCTTAATCGAGGAAAAGAAAGGAAAGCCCATAGTGCGTGTTACCCTATCGATAAAAGAGAGAGGCCTCAATTACTAACTCCAGTAATCGATTAATAGACTTTGCGATTTCCAGCCCAATATCCTCGCGGGACATTCCCCAGTTTAACAAAAGTTCGAGAGGAATCGACCCCGAGGGTCTCTTCCGCAAGATCTGAGAGCACCCGGCACAGATCTTCTGCTGGCTCTGGAATCAACTCAATGCCTTCCACCTCAAATAACGCAGTTGGCTCAGAAGTTACTCCAAACGTCATGGATACGCCGCTTTCCACCGAGGCCATTGTGACGGACTCAGGCTTTCCTAAGGCTTGGGCCACCGCAGCAGTTGCTGAAGAAGCAAGCGCTAACTCCGCTTTTCGCTCAAGTGAAACATTTGTCCTTATACTTACCAGAGGCATAGTTACACTTTAGATGCAGATTCCGTTAAAATCCTCCTGAGATTATTTGTGCCCTGTGAGAAAAGCCTTCAAGGTGCCCGTTTATTCTTCCCTATTGAACCTTTTTATGGCGAAAGCCTCACCAACCCAAGCGCTCATCGGGCTCTGCCTCGCCCTGATTCCCCTCAGTGGCAGTTGCGATGATTTTCCGAGCCGCCCCATTACAGTGATTGTGCCTTTTAACGCAGGCGGCGGTAGTGATATTTTTACACGTATTTTTCAGAAGGCTATCCGGGAGAATAATCTCAGCCCTCATCCGCTTGTCGTTGAAAACCAAGGCGGTGCCGGAGGCACTATCGGCAGCCGCATAACTAAAGATGCCCCACCTGACGGACATATAATTATGTGCCTTCACGACGGAATCTACACGGCTCAGCACTACGGTAACGCTGATTGGGGTCCGGATGACTTTGAGCCGATCGCTGCAACAGGCCGCTCCGGAGTGGTTATCGCTGTTGCGGAGGACTCCGAATACATAAGCCTCGCTGCTCTGATGGCAGAGGCAAAGGAGCGACCCTACGAACTGGTCTTTGGAACCAACCTGGGCGCACCCAACCACTATTCCGCTCTCTTCGTCCAGAACGGCAAACCGGGGTCCAAGTTTCGATTCACTCAAACCGGAGGTGGATCCAACCGTCTCAACCAGCTCATAGGGGGTCACGTCGATGTAACCGGGTTCTCTGTCGCGGAATATGCTCAATACAAGGAGGCTGGAATTCGCGCCCTGGCCGTCCTCAGCGAAGAACGGGAACCCGCCCTGCCGGATCTTCCCACCGCTCTCGAACAAGGGGTAGATGCCACTCACAGTCTTATGCAGTTCTGGTGGGCACCGAAAGGAACTCCAAGGGAACGGGTCGACTATATAGCTGATGTATTAGGTCAAGCGATGAAAACTCCTTATGTGCAAGAACGCCTCTCGTATCTTCAGATCGAGCCTATCTTCCTCACCGGTGAAGCGCTCAAAGCTAAGGTTACAGAGAGGGGAGACCGCCTTAACGCAATTACCATTGAAACCACACCACCACTTCCTCCGCTTCATTGGATTATTCTCAGCCTAACTATTATTTTCACCGTTTGGGTATGGCGCGAAGATAATCACAAGGAGACCGTATGATTGAAATTTTCACATCGCCGGTCGTGCTTGGTCTCATTGTTATAGGAACCACCTTAGGCATTGCTGTAGGTGCTGTTCCCGGCCTAACCGGTACAATGCTCATCGCGTTGGCCTTGCCATTGACCTACGCCATGAAGCCGGTCCAGGCTCTTGTTTTGCTCGTTTCCATGTATGTCGGTGCGGTTAGTGGTGGCCTCATCAGCGCCACACTGCTGCGTATGCCGGGGACTCCGGCGGCTATCATGACCACGCTAGATGGCTATCCTATGGCTCAAGCCGGCAAGCCTGGTCGCGCTCTGGGCCTCGGAGTTGGTGCCTCGCTCGTGGGCGGTCTCGTATCATGGTTTGTTTTGTGGTTACTCGCCGAACCAATGGCCGACTGGTCCACTTTACTTGGCCCATTCGAGTATTTCTCACTCGTCTTTCTTGCTATGGCCCTGCTTGCGGGGGTGGGGGACTCAACCCGTGCCAAGGGGCTGCTCGCCGGAACCCTTGGCGTCCTTGCTGCCATGCCGGGTAGCCACCCGGCTACCGGAGAGCTTCGCTGGACGTTTGGGATCACATCGATGAATGCCGGGTTTCAATTAATCCCAGTACTCATCGGCCTTTTCGCGATTGGAAAAATACTCACTGACATCGGCACTAAGGAAACGAAAGCCGAAGAGAGCGACAGCCACGACTCCTCATTTATTCCTTTCAAACACTGGCTACCGCACTGGCGGAACCTGATTCGTTCCTCTGGGATTGGAACCGTTATTGGGGTTCTTCCCGGCGTTGGAGCCAATATAGGCTCCCTAGCCGCTTATGCTGCAGCTCGGCGCTCTTCTAAGGAGCCAGAAAAGTTCGGACATGGCAGTGAGGAAGGAATCATTGCTTCAGAGGCTGCCAACAATGCCACTGTAGGAGGTGCTCTTATTCCTTTGATTTCTCTCGGGATGCCAGGCAGCGTTATCACCGCTGTTTTGTTGGGAGCCTTGGTGCTTCACGGACTCCAACCCGGACCACTCTTGTTCCGCCAGAACCCAGAAGCCATTAACGCCATCATCGGTACAATGCTCATTGCGAACGTGGTCATGTTTCTGATCATGGTGATCGGCGCTCGTTGGATCGCAAAACTTTCAGCGGTGCCTCGTGTCATCCTTTCACCGCTCGTAGTCCTTTCATGCCTTTGGGGTGCCTATGCCTTGTCTGGGCGTTGGTTCGACGTCTTTGTTATGATTGGTTTTGGTTTTCTAGGCTGGCTTATGGAGCACCTCAAAATACCGCTAGCGCCCTTTGTGATTGGTTTTGTTCTCGCCCCTGTCGCTGAAGAAAACCTCTGTGCCGGACTCATGGCCAGCGGAGGCTCTTACTTACCGCTTCTGGCTCGACCTGTATCCCTCGCTTTTATCGTGCTGGCTGTCTTTTTGTTGGCTCGCAAAGAAAACAACCACAAAAAACTCCGGATCTCATCATGAAATCTTTTCCTACTCTATGCTTGATCAGCATCGCCATTAGCGTATCCGCCAGCGACCCCTATATTATTGACACCCACACTCACTTTAAAGGAGAAGAGCAAATCAAGCGGCAGGTCGAACGTGGTCAGAGGAAGAATCCTAAAAACACGCTGACACAAGTCGTCACTCCAGACGATTACCGCGAACTTGCAAATCGGTTAAATATTGCAGCGACCCTCGTCGTCGAAGCCGTCGAACATTCCGATGTCGATTTAAACGCTTGGATCTTCGAGCAAGCAGAGAAATCCGACCTACTTTGCGGTTACGTCGCCCGCGAAAACCTTTCCGATCCCAAGTTTGTGGAACACTATGAAACCTGGAAAGCAACCGGCTATCTTAACGGCTTTCGTTTCCGCCGAGAAGAACTCAACGACTACCTCCAAGATGATCTGGCTCGCCAGAACATTGCTCGGCTCGCAAAGGATGGAATGGTTGTCGACCTTCTCATCAAGTTGGAACAACACCCGGCTGCTCTTCAGCTCGCCACGGACTATCCCGACCTCAAAATTGTGCTTAATCACTGCTACAGCGCCCGCATGGAAGATGGGAAAGTCAGCGACGACTGGAAAACCTCCGTCTCAGAAACCTCAAAACATCCCAACATTCACATGAAAATCTCCAGTATTTTAAATTTCGCTGGAGTCAGTGATAACGCTCCCAGAGATCTCGATCACTACCGAGAGATTCTCGATCACTGTTATGATTCCTTCGGAGAAGACCGAGTTATTTTTGGTACTAACTGGGGCGTCTGCACCCACTGGGGTTCAGTCGATGACGTCGTCAGGATCGTTGAAGAATTCCTCCGCCCTAAGGGCACAGATATCATGCGCAAAGCGATGCGTGATAATGCCATGAGGGTTTACGGAATTTCTCCGGAAAAAATTCGGAGATGACCTACTCCTATTTCGCCAAAACCCCGTTATAAGGCAACTAACGTTTTACCTGACCGATAGGTGGACCCAAAGACACGCCGGAGAGCCCAGAAATTTCCTGAATCACGGAATTAAAACAGATATTCTCTTTGAGGTTGCTATACTCGACGCAGACATGGAAAACACACGCGAAGACTTCGCTAATAAACTCAACGCTGTTCGCGCCGAAGTCGGGCGCGCCGTCGTCGGCCAAGAGGAACTGGTCGACCGTATGCTCCTCGCGTTGCTTTGCAATGGTCATGTTCTTCTGGAAGGCGTACCAGGTATTGCCAAGACGCTGACTGCAACAAGTCTTTCGCGCGCGGTCCAAGCTGACTTCAGCCGCATCCAATTTACACCTGACCTCCTTCCAGGCGATCTCACCGGAACACTGGTCTACAACCCTAAGGACCATTCTTTTAATGCCGAAAAAGGTCCTGTCTTTGCTAACCTGCTATTGGCAGACGAAATTAATCGAGCTCCTGCAAAGGTTCAGTCGGCTCTACTCGAAGCGATGCAAGAAAAGCAGGTTACTCTGGGGAAAGAGACCTACGATCTCCCCTCGCCTTTCATGGTTCTTGCGACCCAGAACCCCGTCGAACAAGAAGGCACTTACTCGCTGCCCGAAGCTCAAGTCGACCGGTTCATGTTCAAGCTCAAGGTCGACTACCCGACCCCTGAACATGAACTTCTTGTGATGCAGCGCATGGCCAGCACCTCCCCTGAAATTGAGATAGATTCGATTCTCAGCCTCGAAGAACTGATGTTAATGCGTGAGGCCCTCGAAGAAACGTTCCTCGACGAGAAAGTGGAAAAATACATTATCCGCCTTGTGGGTTGTACGCGTCATCCCGAGAGGTTCGATTTAGATCTGGAGCGCTATCTCCGCTTTGGTGCTTCTCCACGCGCCTCTATTTACTTGAGCCTAGCCGCTCGCGGTAATGCTTTTATGGAAGGGCGTGACTACACCACACCACAAGACGTGAAAGACATCGCTCATGACGTTCTACGTCATCGACTTGCTATTTCTTATCGTGCTGAAGCTGAATCACTCACACCAGATGATTTACTCAACGAGATGCTTTCGGCCGTTCCCGTAGTGGAGGAATGATCACCGAAACTGACAGCCGGCTCTCTCTTCTTGAATTGAAGTGCCGCCGCCCGGTTGAGCACCTGCTCGCGGGCGAATTTCATTCGGTTTTCCGTGGCCACGGCATTGAGTTCGAGGATGTCCGACCCTACCAACCAGGCGACGACGTGCGCTCGATGGACTGGAGGGTAACCGCCCGTACTGGTGAGCCTCACATCAAGCGTTACATCGAAGAACGCGAGCAGTTCCTCTACCTTCTCGTGGACGTCTCGGCATCAGTTTTGGATTCTTCCAACAATCAAAAGCGCGACACGATTGCCCAAATCGCTTCGCTACTGACTATGGCGGCAGCTAAGAATCAGGACCGCGTCAGCCTAATTCTCTTTACCAACGAGGTCGAACTGGTCATTCCTCCGGGTAAGGGGCGCACTCATACGCTGCGTATTATGGATGCGTTGTTAAACTTCGAACCGGAAGGGCGCGGAACGAAATTTGAGTCTGTTCTCCGTCGTTTCGGACACATGGCACAAAAACATTCCATCGTCTTTCTTATCTCTGATTTCCTTGCCAAGGACTACCTCGAAGAACTGCGAGCACTAGCCGGGCGCCATGATATTAACGCGGTCAATGTCTTAGAGTCACAAACTGTGAGGTCAACTGGCGCAGAGTTGGTTCACATTCACGATGCCGAAAACAGCCAACGTCGCATCATCGATTTAAAGAAGGCGGCTACTGGTGGAGCCCCTTACCACGAAATCCTGCAGGAGGAAATGTTGGAGAGTGGTATCAACCTTATGGAAATCGCCGAAGGTGAGGATTGTGTCCAAGCATTAATTACTTTCTTTCACCTTCGCCAGCGACGCTTCACCAAAGAAACTAAGGGTTAGAAAAATGCGTTCCATTATCGCCCAAATGGTTGGTCTGCTCTGGCTAACGGCTCCGACACTCCCAGCAAAGGATCTCGGTGGTCTTTCTGCCTCGTTCAAACCAGCAACAGCTAAACCCGGCGACCTCATCACCTTGTGGGTGGAAATGAATCGCGAAGACTACGCAGAGTTTGATCTCAAAATTCCTTCTCACCCTCAACTACATCTCGTCGCTCGCGAAAAAGTTCCCATCGCTCTCGTCAACGGAAAGTACTATCAGGGTGAGCGCCTTATGCTACAGCCACTTTCGTCCGGGAATATTACCCTGAGTGAGATTTCTGTTGAACTAACTGAAACGACTGGACCACGTAAGGTTTCACTTCCCAAAGTAAGCCTCCCTGTGGAACCTTTTGAACTGGCTGATAACGTCTCTGTTCCCGAACCGCTTCCTCAAGCCGCTTCAGACCAAGTTATGTCACCGTCGGTCTTTATCCCTCTGCTTTTCGTGGTTGCGGGAGCCTTACTTCTCATTTTCCTGATACGCCTCAAGTTGAGTATTTCGGTCGAGCCTGAACACTGCCATAACTTAGGCGCCAGCGACTTTAGTTCTATTCTCAGGGCCTCGACTATCACCCACAAAGACCTTGAAACGATCCTGAATAAAAAAGGGGCGGTTATCTCCGACAAACTGCGGGAAAATCTAGAGGAAAAACTCTATTCCCTTGCAGGGGACGAGCCCCTTCATGCTGAGCTTCACCAACAGTTGAGAAAGGAGCTCGACCCATGATCTTCGGCATGCCTTGGGCTCTACTGTTGACGCCCTTACCACTGATTGTGGTTCTTTGGCGGCGTCGGCAACGCGCCACCTTGTCCGTCCCATCGCTTCAGCTTTGGGACCATGCAACATCCGGGCGGGCCCGCTTTCTTTGGATCCCGCCGGTAATCAGAACCCTTGGATTGACATTACTTGTCGTTGCCTTGGCGCGGCCGCAAGCTGGCACTGATCACGCTGCCCAAGTTTCTGAAGGAATTGCTATCGAAATGCTGATCGATGTGTCCTCCAGCATGAGTATGGATATGAAACTTTCGGACGGCCGCGGCAAACCGCGCATAGAAGTGGCCAAAGAACTGGTCGAACGATTCATTGCCGGTGACGGAGAAGGCCTTGAAGGGCGCGACGGTGACCTCATTGGCCTAATCACATTTGCCCGCTACGCTGATACTCGCAGCCCCCTCACGCTCGGACATAACGCTCTTCTGAGTATCGTGCGCGATCTTACAATCCAGGAGCGCCCCAACGAAGATGGTACCGCCTACGGTGATGCCCTTGCCGTCGCGTCCGCACGACTCAAACAACTTGACGATCCAGAAGTCCGAGAAATGCGATCCCTTGAAGGTGAAATCGCCAGCCGCGTCGTTATTCTCCTGACTGATGGTGAAAATAATTCAGGTAACCACTTGCCACTCGAAGCCGCTGGACTTGCTCAACAATGGGGTTGCCGCATCTACAGTATCAGTTTGGGCGATCGCCCCCGGGGAACAAACGAAATGGCTGTCGCTCAGCGGTCCGAAGCCGAGCGTATTCTCGAACATATCAGTAATGAGACCGGCGGCGTCTTCCGAACCGCCACGGATTACGATTCTCTCCTCGCTGTTTATAAGGAAATCGACGAGCTCGAACGCGCTCGAATCGTATCGCGAACTTACACTCGCGTTTCTGAGTGGTTCTGGGTGCCACTTAGTGCAGCAGTCGGCTTCCTTGGTTTTGCCTTCTGGCTCGAAGCAACTTGGTTAAGAACCGTCCCATGATCCCATTTATCTTCCAACAACCTTGGATGCTGTTGTTGCTGTTGGCGGTGATTCCACTAGCCGGCATTCTACGCTATGCCAGGCTGCGGCGGCGGATCCTACTTGAAGAAATGGGTTCGGGTAAACCTCCACCCTACGCTAAATGGCGTGACAACGCCCGTCTTGCGGCCCTGACGATCATGGTTATTGCTACAGCTAAACCTGGCTTTGATCCGCAGCGAAATAGCGTCTCCCAGAGTGGGCGTGATGTTGTCTTCGTCCTCGACGTGTCCCGCTCCATGCTCGCCGAAGACGCTTCCCCAAATCGACTGAATGCCTCCAAAAATGGAATTCGAGACGTTCTTGATACCTTAAGCACCGAGCGGGTGGGTCTCGTTATCTATGCGGGTAATTCGAATATTCTCTGCCCGCTGACTTACGACTACAATTTTGTACGCTACATGCTCGACCAAGCCACAACGCGCGCCGTCGACTTTGGTGGAACAGTCCTCCTCTCTGCTGTCGAAAAGAGTATCGATAATCTACTGCTCGAAGGTCGGGAAGGAATGCATGACCTCATCGTTCTTACTGATGGGGAAGAACACGGCGCCCAGAACGAGCGTGTCGAAGAACTCCTCGAAGAGAACGGAGTCGGGCTTTTACTCATTGGTGTGGGAGATCCCTCGGCCGGTTCCCGTATTCCCATCACTGATGAGGAAGGGCAGCGCACCTACCTCAAATACGAGGGGGACTTTGTCACAACTCGCCTCAAGGACAAGGAGCTTGGAGAACTAGTTCGGGGCATTGATAATGCCACCTACCAATCAGTCGGAGCATCTAGTTTCGACCTCGCCGGACTCTACCTCGACTACATCGCTGAAAAGCCAGCTTCCGGCAGCATCGGTGATCAAACTTACGTGACTTACCGTGAAGCCGGAATCCCACTTATGATTCTGGCACTGCTTTTACTTATTACCGCAGAAAGGCACATCATTACAAAAGCTGCCACGAACAAAGTCATCTCTTCTTATGTGATAGGAGTTTTGTCAGGGTTTTATTTAATGACACCAACTTCTGCTGTAGAGCCCTGGGTCGAAGAACGTCTCACTGACGCTCTTGAACACCAGAAAGCCGGACGCTACAGCGAGGCTCTCGAGGCTTTCACCCTCATTATTGAAGAGGGTGGTAGCAAGCAAATGGACAATAACCAACTCGCGACGTTAGCCTTTAATGAAGGGCTCTGTTTCCTAGCCCAGGCAGAAGCGCAGGCTTCGCAGGAACCAAAGGCCGCCCTTGGGCTGGTAATGCAGGCTCGGAGCCGCTTTCTCAACGCTCGAAGAATGAAGCCCGACTTCGATCGCGCCGGGCAGCGTCTTGATCCTGTTGCTCAAATGATCGCCGACTACCAGAAACAGATTTCTGAAGCAGAACAGCGCCAACAGGATATTGAGGAAAAAATGCAGGAGCTCATTGAGATGTTGCAGGAGCTTCTTAAAAGACAGATTGAACTCCGCAACGACGTGCCATCGCGTTCCCAACAACATCGTGGCCCCGCCTCTCAATCCCTCACTTCACCTCAGGACGCAGTGGCTAAATCCACTCGTTTCCATAGCGATCAACTCGATCTCATCGAAACCGCTAACCACGTCCGTATTTTTATGGATGAACTCGATCAGGCCATGACCCCGGAAGGCGTCGACGCCGAACAAATGCCAGTTTCCATTCTCAGCGAGCCGCTCCAACTCATTACCGAGGGAATTGAGGCCCAGGATCGCGCCGCCGAACAACTGCGGAAGTGGGCTTTCTGGCCAGATGCCCGACTTCAGCAACAGATCGCCATCGATAAAATTGAGGACATTTTAGACCTGCTCGCAAGTGACCAGTCCGAAGACTGGGATGAGGGCGACTGGGAAGACTGGGAAGAAGACTGGGACGATATGGAGTTCAGTGATTCTGAAGGCGGTATGAACGCCTCCATGGAAGGGCAGGGGGACCTCGCTGCCGGAGCCGAAATGCAGGCGCTCCCTCTACCTAACTATTCCGTTGAAGATATTCTCATGGAAGAACAAGGAAGTCTCCAATTCAGACAACAGCAACGAGCGGTCGCTAATAAAGGTAAAGTCGAAAAGGATTGGTAATGCGTTTCTTTCTCACAGTATTACTTATTGGCCTGATCACAATTTCCAGATCGAGCGGTCAGGGTTCCGTGTCGACACCACCACCCACGGTTGTCAACACCAGTGAGAATACTGGGGCAGTGGAACTAATCACTCCACTTCTTAAAGCTACCGTCGAGCTCGAGATTGATGCCTCGTCTTTCTTCACTGATATGGCGATCAACGCCGTTGTAAAGTTCCCTGAGACCGTCACTGAGCCGCTCGAGACCCCGGGCCCTGATAGCGGAATATCTATCATTAATCTCGATGTAATGGAGGCCTACAACGAGGAAGAGGTCGCTTCTATTGCCACTATCAGCCTGATTGCAATCGACGCGGGACTTATCACTATTCCCTCCTTTGAGTTTCAATCTGATACCACCGTTTATCGCACTCTGGCCCGTCAGATTCTCGTATCTACTCCGAGTGAGAGCGAAGCTATGACTTTTACGATGACGCCAGCCAAGACCACAGTCTACACTGGTGAGCCGCTTCGCATTGATGTGCGCTGGGAAGCTAATCTGATCACTAACCAGATACGCTCAATGCGATGTTTTCCGGAAGTCTTCTCCTACCCCAATTCGGAAATCATCGTTCCTCGTAACACTGATCTCGAGAAGTATCAGATGGGCATGCCTTTCGGTGGGCGTCGCATCATTGCCAAGCGCGTTCCGCCGCCCAGTAATGAACCCAACAAACAGTTCGAAAAGTTTGGCGTCGTAAGCTTCCCAATTTATGTGAAGTTTAATGATCCTGGTATAGTTGAGCTACCCGAGGCAAAATTAGAGATTGCTCACCTTAAAGGGAAAGGTGGTGCCTTCGCCCCTTATGCCGCCTACTTTAACAACGGCCTTTTTGAGCCACTCGCTTCCCTCGAAGTTTTTGAACGCTTCTATGTTAATGCGCCTGCGGTGACAATTAAAGTCCTTCCGCTGCCTGAAAAAGGCCGCTCCGAAACATTTAGTGGCTTGTTTGCTCCAGTCTCTATCGAAACCAGTCTCAGCGACAATGAGGTAGAAGTCGGTGAAGTCGTAGAAGTAGCATTTCGAGTTACCTCTAATGCACCTCATGGCATGCTGGAGCTGCCTGAGCTAAGTGCACAAAGGGCACTCCGTGGACGCTTTCGTCCCAGTAACGGCTACAGTCGCAAGTGGTTGAAAGACGGCACCGGCTTCACGGGACGGATCCGACCACTCACCACAACAGTGACCGCGCTACCGTCCCTCCAGTTCCAGATTTTTGATCCTACTATCGGAGCGTATCAAACCTTCCAGACCAAAGCTCAACCCCTCAACGTTAAACCTGCCAATGGAAAAAACTTTTTCGACATCCGTAGCCTCGCCCCTGAAATCACTCTTACTAATCAGGCGGCGGGAGTCTGGCACAATGACCAGCCTGGAATCATGAGCGATTTAATGAACCAAACCATTGGCTGGCTTGCCGAAAACATGCTGATCCTCAGCCTAGCCGCGGTGGGGACATATTTCGTCCTACTACCATGGGTTAAGGAACGACGAAGACGGTCTATCAACCCGGCCTATCGAGATCAGGCCGCAGCCTACGAGGCCTTTAAAAAACTACCTGAGCGCACTGAAGAAAAATGGGAAGCGTTTCTCCATTTTCTCGCCACCAGCTTTTCAATGCCCGGTGGGGCATGGACGCCCGGTGAAGCTCAGCGTCTCCGTGAAAGAGGCATTAGTGAAACTGATGTGCAAGCCGTCATCGACATGCACACAGCCATAGACGCCACCAACTTCGCTTTTCACAAACCAGCTAGCCAAGTGCCTGAGCTTAACAGGCTTGGTCGACGCCTTTTTGATCACTTCCGCAGAACCCTGCCGGCAATCGCCGCCTTTCTATTACTCGGCAGTATGACCTATGCTGATGAGTGGACGGAAGCCAACAGACTCTTTGGACAAGCTCTCGCCGCAACGCCGGGTGAACACACTACTGAGTCCCTCTTCACCCAGAGCGCGCTTAAGTTCGAGGCTGCCGCTGTCCATCACAAACGCAGTGGCGCCGCCTGGTTCAACGCAGGTAACGCTTGGTTCAACGCTGGCGAGATCGGTCGTGCTATAAGCTGCTACCGACAGGCCCGTATTTTTCGCCCTTTTGATGAAGACGTCACCAATAGCCTCAAAGCCGCCCGCGCTCTTAGTATTGATGTGGTTGAAGATAAACGTAAGCTCCGCCTCGAATTTATCCCAGTTCGCTGGCTCAGCTCCGGCCTCGTCATCAGCGTCTGGTTCTTTATCGTATTCCTGCTCATTCACCATCGCTTCCGCACCAAAATCTCCCTCACTGGAGTCACCTTCGTCTTGGTGTTGTTGGTCCTTTTGAGTTTTTTCACTGCTTTCGCCGCCAGTCGCTCCGAAAGTGAGGGCGTTGTGGTGGCTGGTAGTCTCTACGGCCGTAAAGGACCGGCTTATGGTTACCAGCAGGCATTCAACGAGCCCATCCACGACGGGTTGGAAGTGCGGATTATTGAGGAAAGGGAAGAGTGGCTGCTGGTGGAGTTGGCTGATAAAAGGCAGTGCTGGGTGCCCGCAGATCAGGTAAGACGTATTAAAAACGTTTTAAGTTAGAAACAAAGCTGGACCACTATGTCACCAGCACCGCGCCTGCCGGAGTCGCAACTGTTTCATGTTGCCATTGAGGATAGTGGCAGTGATATAACCTCCATTTTATGGAGACTCTCAGCTGGATCGCAGGCAGCTTTATCCTGCTGCTATCGGCCTACGCTTTGTTCTGCTGCTGGCGGGACGTAGGCGTGCCAATTAAACACCGTGTGATTTACACTGTTTTGATCCTCCTTCTGCCAATCCTCGGCGCCGTCATCTTTTTCAAACAACGGGAAGAGATGAGGAGAAACGCCAAGCCTCGTCGCAAACGCCGCCTCTAGAGATCACTCTTGAGGAGGGCCACCTCCCGGGCCGCGTCCTCCTCTAGGGCCACCAAAAGGAGATTCCCCGTTAAGTTCGCGCATGGTCCGTTCAGCTTCGCGCTCAGCGCGCATCTCATTACGTTCAGTTTCAGAGAGCATTTCGTCTCCGTTTTTATCTCCACGCCGCATAAATTCCCAAGCTCGCTCTCCCACTTCGCTTTTAGCAATGTTCCCGTCCCCGTTAGTGTCTATCCGGGCGAGGAACTGCTCGCGAAGCTTGGCCCGCTCCGCATCGGACAGGTTGCGCCAGTCTTCTCGACTCATTCCCCCAGTGCCGCCTTTTCCGCCTTTTCCGCCTTTTCCGCCTTCCCTACCACCCCCACGCGAAGGGGCTCCGAATGTGGTCACCACCTCACCTTCGGGAATCAGTTCGATCTCTTGAGGCTCACCTTCGATGGCTACTAATTCCATTCGGATCTCACCTTCTTCCCAAGAAAGTTTTTTGTTTTCACCGAAAGGAACAATACCAAAATCCCGCCACTTCACCGGGAGTGTAAGGTTTATCATGAGACGATCCCTCTGATCATCAAATCTTACCTGAGCCGGTATCGAAACTTCTACATCGGAGCCGTGCGCCTGGTAATTTCCCGATAGATTTACCATGCCCTCTTCGCCGGGCGTCACGCTGCTAATCTTTAACGTGGAAACTGGGAAAAAGCTCACAGCAAAAAACTCGTCCCCTTTCAGATCTCGGACCAACTCTTCATCTCGAGACACAACGGAGTTCATATCAATAGTGAGCAAGTGTTCACCCTCCGGATTCAGCTCCTTACCCAAAAGATCGAGCCGTCCAACAAAGTTTAAGAATCCTCCGCGAGGTGCATCTTCCGCTTCTCCTCCACTGAATCGGATCCGAGATCCACCCGTAAGGACAAAGACACGAGATTCAAGATTGGTTTCTTCGGTGATCTCCGGTTCCTCAGTGGCTTCCTCAGCAGGTAGGGGAGGGGTTGATGGTGCTTCTTCTTTACAGCCAAGGAGAAAAAGAGCCCCGGCAACCACAGGTAATATGGGAATAATGGTCCAAACTTTCATAACTTTACTTTCAACCGAATCGAGGTGACTGCACAACGATCATATTTATGTAACTCTAGTCTGCCTTCGACGTTGCGCCAAATTTCCAAGTATATTGAATTTACTTATGCCGCTCCAAACCCTCAGTTTATCCTTATCAGTCAAACCGCCTCCGATGGAAATTGTTGAGTGGATTGACGAAGCCAACCGGAGACGAGAGGATTTTTACGAGGAGGGCCTTGGACTGCGCATTCCTAAATATGTCCCTAGCAACCCTGAAATGGTGTATGCAGCCATTTATAACCTGAAAGAGAACACTCAATTACGCGGCGATACTTTTTGTGAATGGGGTAGTGGCTTTGGAATTGCGACAGGCATAGCATCACTCGTTGGAATGGAGGCTTATGGTCTAGAGATCGAGCCTGAACTTATTAATCGCTCCCGCAAATTGGCGGCCGATATGAACGTTCCAATGACAATTCTGGACTCCGACTACCTTCCTGAGGGGTTTGACGAATCCGAAGAAATGGGCGGTAAGGAACTTATTTTACCCGAAGCGACGATGGCTGGAAGCATCCATCCGGATTATGATGGGCTGGACCCCGGGGAAGTAGATCTCTTCTTTGTCTATCCCTATCCTGATCAAGAGGAAATGATGATGGACTTGTTTGATGCTGTTTCCACGCACGGGGCCGTCCTGCTGCTTTACCGAGAAGAAGGGGAGGTTGATGCTTTCCTTCAAACGAAAGATAATGACGATGATGCATGGGACTCATAAATCGTTTTTTTATGTCAGACCGATACTGATTGCTCCCGATGGAAGCCCTTTGAATGAAGTTTGTGAATTTTGGTAAAGCAGAAGCGAAGACGACAAAAACTTTGAGTTCCATATAAAAGGAAAAAAGTTCAACTCAATCGAAAATCGCTACCTTTGTGATCGCCGGGCG